>JACCDY010979583.1_pt1 | contig 12742 bp, 14 predicted proteins | sample 7446391 | NCBI WGS metagenome assembly JACCDY01 (sample SAMN15323451, study PRJNA562643) | freshwater metagenome | isolation source: river surface water | place: USA:Blue River Watershed | collected 2017-08-18 | reverse complement strand
GTGTTGTAGACCGCATATTTACTCCTTTGATTCAGTAGAGGGACAACGGCTCTATTTCAGGAAATCAATGGAGAACTGATAAGGAACTGATTGGTGAACTTGTGCGAAAACTCCAGTTCGCCAATCGTTGGTCCCATCAGTCCAGATGAGATCCATATAGTCATAAAGTGATAAATTACTCAAGAAACTTGACAACACTCACCGGAAGGTTACACTTAGTGCAACTTTCCGATGAATATTACATGAAACCTAGTCGGCAACTCATAGACACCATCAGCCAGCTGGCCACCCCGCAGACTTGCCTGTTCACGCCCTCAGATTTGCGTTCGATTCTTCCCGACCACTCAGAAGTAGCGTTCAAAACACTCATGAGCCGGACGGTTCGGGAGGGATACCTGACCAGGCTATGCCGTGGCTTGTATTTGTACGAAAAAGCAAATCCCGATCGCGGTTTGGTCCTCCCGCATGCGGTAGCCAAATTACGCCCTCTCGGTTTGAATTACTTAAGTCTCGAAACCGTCCTAAGCGATGCAGGGGTCATTTCTCAAATTCCAATCAACCGCATCATGGTGATGTCTTCCGGGAGATCAGGCGTCATTGACTGCGGCCGATGGGGAAGCATTGAGTTTGTCAAAACTCGACAACGCCCAGATGAGCTTATTGGAAATATCGAGTACGACCCCAGAACGCGGCTTTGGCGAGCCAATGTTGCACAAGCTCTCAGGGATATGCGAGCAACACACCGAAACCTAGACTTGATTGATTGGAAAGTAGCCCATGAGTTTGTTTGATGAACTAGTTGATGAAGCACTCAACAACAAACAAGAGTTAGCACCTTTGCGAGTCGTGGTGGAGAAAGAGCTTCTTCACCACGACATTCTGCGCGTGCTCAGCGGTGCAGGACTGCTCACTCAACTCACATTTATCGGAGGAACTTGCCTTCGAGCATGCTACGGATCAGGCCGATTAAGTGAAGATTTGGATTTCACGGGTGGAGCCGATTTCACCCGAGATCAACTTGCAGCGATGAGCAACATTCTGATTGACAGTCTCAAGGCCAAGTATGGTTTAGAAATTAACGTTACAGATCCAGTGCGTGAAGAAGGTAACGTCGACACTTGGAAACTCAAAGTTCAAACAAGACCAGGTCGCAAAGATCTTCCTGCTCAACGCATCAATATCGATGTGTGTGCCATTCCCAGCTATCAACCCCGCCCCATGGCACTACTCAACCCGTACGGTGTTGAAATGGGGACCAGCGGCTTGATTCTCCAAGCGCAATCACGCGAAGAAATCTTTGCGGACAAATTAGTCGCGTTTGCTCTGCGTCCAAATAGGCTCAAAAACCGAGATCTATGGGACATTGCATGGCTGCATCAGCAACAAGTCAAACCAGATCTAAATTTAATCAAGAACAAACTGAATGACCATCGTGCTAAAGCAGAAGCTTACTTGAACGCGTTTGCCGAACGTACGGCATCCTTAAACAAGGATCCAGAAATAGCAAGGGAATTTCGCAAAGAGATGGCTCGTTTTCTTCCTAACGAGACAGTAAAGGAAACCGTCGATTCAGAAAAATTCTGGGAATATTTGAGCAACTTATTGGAAGACTATTGCAAGCAAATAGTCCGAACCTTGCAAGACCATGAAAGCCCCCCAGCGTTCCAAATGTAATTTGGTTGACATTTGGATTCATTCAGATTTCAGACAGTGTCCCCAGTTCGGGCTTTTGTTGTAGACCGCATATTTACTCCCTTGATTCAGTAGAGAGACAGCGGCTCTATTTCAAAGAATAAACACCAAACTGACAAGAAACTGGTTGGTAAAGTTGCGCAAAAACTCCAGTTCCCCAATCTTCTAGGGCGCCACTTAAGCCACTGCTTAACAAATAGGCTGGCAAAAATAACGCTAAATTCGCCAAACCTTGAATTGACTAGGGTTTGAGACCAATGCAGCGGACTGCCCTCCCTGCCTCACTTGCCCATAAATATTGAGATTTGGAAAAGACTAAAGAGTTACACGAAACGCCGTCGTTGTATCCAATTTATTGGTCATCTGCCGATTATCTGATCAAACTATTAATTTTATTTTTAGTTCTTTTTTATTTGTTTTGTTGTATATTATGATAATTAAATAATCAAAATTATATCACCTTGATCAAGGAACACTTACTATGCAGATACAAACATTCAAGGAACCGTATGACGGTTACTGTGGCACTAGTTATGCAGCCAAGTTGCTTGGCGTTTCAGTTGGAACTGTACAAAATTTAGTTGAAAAAAATGATCTTGTAGCTTGGAAAACACAGGGAGGACATCGTCGTGTTTCTATTCAATCGATACAAGACTATCTGCGTCGACACAATCTTGCACCTGCATCACTACTAAAAAGCGCAGACCGTATTCGTGTGTTGGTTGTAGAAGATGATGAAAACACTCGTCACATGCTGCAAGCAAATTTCAATAAATGGGATGACTTACCACTTGACGTTGTAATGTACACATCAGCTATTGAAGCCTTATTGGACATCTCCAGTTTGAGACCGCAAGTCTTGCTGACCGATTTACGTATGCCATACATGAACGGTTTTGAGTTTTTAAAAGCACTCAACACTCACATTTTATTTAGCGGCTTAGTCATCATTGTGATGACTGGTATGAGTGCTGAAGAAGTGCAAGCAAGTGGAGGTTTGCCAGACGGCGTACAAACGTTAAGAAAGCCGGTTGAAATGGACTGGTTGCGCGGTTTTTTCAACGCATTATTACTAGTGCAAAGATAATTTGCATACTCAATTTAGGTGCATTCACCCTAGCAAAATGAAGGTTTCTTTTGGCATCATGGCAAGTCTTCAAAAAAAGTTGAGAGGCTACGTTTCAGAAAATACAGTCCAAGTCTACGATTACGAACAACCAAAGTTTCATAAACATACATAGGCCCTTCGTACACCGGATCCCCTTTATTTGCGGGCTTAATCTTAAACAAATCAATAGGTTTATCACTAAACAGTTGAGCCTTGTTCATGATCGTCTCAGCTGACTGCGGTTGCCCTCGATGTTGCCAAAGAACCGAAAAGATCGAGGCCTGCGCCGCAGTCAACCGAATTGGCTCAGAACACCAATCTGGCAGATGAACCCATTCAAAGGTCTCAGAGAATGGCCCAAACACTGCAGCAGATCTGGGCTCAACCACCGCCTCAATCCCCTCCCCCTCCGCGCCTACAAATCGAAGTCCATTGCCATGGATAGCAAAGCGATCTTCAAGATGCCACCAAACCGCCGTGCCTGAGAGTGGATCCGTTGACGTTCGGCCTAGTGGCTTTGGCGTGATCACCCAACTGTTAAGTCGAGGCGTTTTTCCGTGAAACAGATTCAAGGCATTTGCAACAACAAGCTCAATACGCTCTGCCAAGATCACTGCACGCCTCTTGTACATCCCGATTTGCCACACGCCTTCATAGAGCTTGTGAATTGCGATGTGAGCTGCAATGTTTAAAGCTGCTCGTAGTTTTCTGATCATCCAGTCAATGTCTAACGACCAGTTTCTTTGCTCTGACACATCCACTTTGTAGGGGCCGCAGTCAGGGCACTGGACGTGCATCTCACCATCACATCGAAAAACGGGTCCACGATGCAATCCACAAAATGAACAACTGGCATAGCGCGAATCAAGCACACCAGGCACGATCGCTTTGAGTTCACTCAATAACTTCAGCCCAGAGATCTGCCCTTTAGGAATCGAGCGTTCATACGAATATCCCCCACGAGTCATGAGCAACCCAGCCAAAGTCAGCGCTTTCTTGTTAGCAGGCATGACCACTCCCCTCACTCAAAAAGACTCATAGGACGACTATGGGCCGTTGCATTGCTCGCTTGGTATTCCAGCGCATCCTTGGGCTCAAGGATCTCGAGATGAACCAAATAGCCCTCGAGTTGAGTGCGTAACTTCTCATCGAACTTGTGCAGGTTCAAACGCCCTTTGCTTGTCACTTCAACACTCACCAACGGACTTCTGGATTTGCCCTGTGCAGGAGCCATGTAAAGATTCAGCGTTGCTGCATGAATTTCCCAGCCCCGGCTCAGAGGGTTTTCATTCTGAAAGTACGCACTGATCAAATCAGTCACGCATTGCCGATCCGTTGAGCCACTTGCCGTGCATTCGACTTTTAGGCGCTCACACGGACTTAGCAAGTGCAAGCTCTTGACCTGAAGACCTACAAAACCATCATCAAACGCCTGTGGAATTTGCAACCCCAATCTGAGCTTGGACAGATCAAGCACAGGGCGCTGTATGCGTTGCGCTTCCGCACGAACGCCCAACATATGGGTGGCGAAAGCCTCACACAACATCGCGTGGTATTTGGCTCCGCCTCTGATGATTGTTCTAGCAACACCTGTAATCTGCGAGTACTCCAACACCATGTGGATATTGGGACTGCCAACACGACGCTGCAACTGTGAGCCTTCAAACTCGAGACGCGCCGTTGCAAGGTCCTTGGCGTGGATCGTAATGAGTTGCGTACCTTGAGAGCGGTCTAACACGTTGACCACACACACTTCGCCACACCCAAGCTCACGTTGGTAAAAGAGCTTGATGGCATCACAAAAATGAGCAACAGAAGCTTCGTCGCGTTTGACCTCTCTGCGCAGACCTAGGTCATGCTGTTGCGCCTGCTGGCTGTGTTGGTCTAAGTATTCAATCTCAACAGCCGCCTCAAACAAATCTGGATGATTGACGTACAACCAGAACGATCGATGCAAATCGTTCTCGCAGGCAATCAATCCAACCAGTTCATTGGGCTTGGCATGCACGGCTTGAAACATCGCCTGCTTACCAAGCGGATGTGCCAGTGTCGAACTCGCATGCAAGCCCGCAATGATTCGATCGCGCTTAACAGTGTTGGTGTGCCCCTGAATGAGCTTGATCAACTTGTGCGATGTATGGACGTTGTCTTGCCATGACCATCCCTCGGGCAGGGGTAGATCGTGGCGAATCATGAATGCTTTAAACGTCTCATCGACGGGCAGACAAAGCACGATGTCTGCGTAAGTCTGTGGCTTACTCACGTTGTCTCCTTCTTGTTTTTATTGATGAGATCAACACCAACTTGTGACCTTGAAAGGTTACGAATTACTGCCGAAATTATTGATTTGCTGGATAAATATACAGTATTTGAGAAATCTGTCAAAACCCTCTCTGAAACCCGCTTGATTACGGCCATTTAGAGCTCATTGCGCTTATTTACGGGCCTTTCAAGGCCCAATGTCACCACAGTCCCCGCCACCTAGAGTTACGTGTAACGAGGTCTGAATCTACGATTTCAGGCAAGTTTTTTCTGAACTAAGCCTGTCAATGAACACACCTGAACTTCCCCCCAACGTCATCGTCCACCGCCCACGCAAAGAGGCAAAGGAAGGCCTGCGCAAGCACCTTGGTCTTGTTGAGGTTGCCAAGCTGGTTGCACACGCTGCCGTGATGACCAAAGACGATTTAAGTGAAGCCTCGAAGAGTCAGATTTATGCCACTGACAGAGACGAGTTTCTGGACTTCCATGCCGAGCAGAGCGTCAATACGAACCCCTCAACAAATCAAGGAGCTCGCAAATGACGACTGCCGCCTCACCAGCCATCAATCTAGAAATAACCAACGCCATTGGCCCCCAACTGAAGGATCTCTCAACAATGCCCATCGCCAACCTGTGGGCCCTGTGGGACAAGCATTTCAAGATCAGACCTCCACACCCCAATCGCAGGCAAATAGAGGCACGTCTGACCTATCGCTTGCAAGAGATTGAACTCGGTGGACTCAACCCCGACACGCGCAACCTGCTGGCTGACTTCGGTGAGCGCCTCTCCAAGATCAAAACAAGCAACCGAGCAAGCACCGCCCTGCTCCCCGGCACTGTGTTGATTCGTGAATTCGATGGGCGGGACTACCAAGTCACTGTCGCCACGGACGGGCGTTTTGAAATGGATGGGCACAAGTACCCCTCACTCTCAGCTGTAGCCAAGCACATCACCGGCACCCAATGGTCTGGCCCTGCCTTCTTTGGACTCAACAAAGGTATCAACAAATGAACGAGATCAAACGCAAACGATGCGCCATTTACTGCCGCGTATCTTCCGACGAACGATTGGACCAATCGTTCAATTCCATTGACGCACAACGGGAAGCCGGTATCGCGTACGTGGCCAGTCAAAAGGCAGAGGGATGGGAGCTAGTTCAGGACTTCTATGAAGACCCGGGGTTTTCTGGTGGAAACATGAATCGCCCCGGGCTCAAGCGCCTTATCACCGACATTCAGCTCGGAAAAATCGACATCGTGGTGGTCTACAAGATCGATCGACTCTCCCGCTCACTGGCTGACTTTGCCAAGATGGTGGAAGTGTTTGACGCGCATGGGGTCAGTTTTAGTTCGGTCACGCAGCAAATCAACTCAGCTACCTCCATGGGCCGACTGATGCTCAATGTGCTCTTGTCTTTTGCACAGTTTGAGCGCGAGGTCACTGGGGAGCGCATCCGCGACAAGATTGCAGCATCCAAACGCAAAGGCATGTGGATGGGAGGCTCTGTCCCATTGGGGTACCGAGTTGACAACCGAACACTCCAGATTGAGCCTCAAGAGGCTGAGCTTGTGCAGCAGATCTTTGAGCAATTCATTGCAGAAAAATCGACCACGAAGATCGTCAGGGATCTGAGCGATCGTGGCATTCAAACCAAGCGCAGCAAAGCATTCTGCAAGCAGAGCATTTACAAGATCCTGCACAACCGCACCTACATAGGAGAGATCTCCCACAAGGGTGAAACCTTCCCTGCCCAACACGAGGGCTTGATTGACAAGGTCACATGGGATCGAGCTCAAGCCATCCTCACCGATGACAGCCGATTGCGCTGCAGAAAAACGTGGGACCGTAAGAACCGTAATGACTTCTTGCTGCGAGGCATTGCCTACACACCAGAGGGCGACTTACTCATCCCTATGGCCACACGCAAACCCAGCGGCAAGGTTTACCGCTATTACGTCATCAACAAGAAGATGCATCAGGGGGCAAGGGCTGCCCAGTCTTGGAACTATCCAGCGCAAACCGTGGAAGAAGCCGTCACAGAGAGACTGATGGAGTACTTACGCAGTGAGCAGATGGTGCACGCGTACTGGGAACAAATCCAAAAGATCAATCCATCCATTGACGAGCCACAGGCTGTCGTGTTGTTGCTGCGCAGAACGGCAGAGATTTGGAATCAGTTTTTTATGCCGATGAAGGTTGAGATTGTTCAGAGCCTGATTGAGCGTGTGGTGGTCAGTCCAAGCGGGATCGAAGTGCTCATGCGCTACGAGGCATTGGGTGAGTTCGTTAAAGCCATGAATTCAAACAACACACAGCAAACAGCTTGAGGAAACTTTATGAACAACCAGCACGCTCAAAATTCTCAATTGAGGACACCGGTCATAGATGTCGCATCGTTTAAACCACTCAAATTCAGACAACGGGGTGGGCGCAAGGTCACGTTCCCTGTGGGCGATGCAGTTGTTGAAAACCGATTGAGAAAACCGGCAACTAACCGGGCACTCTTACTTGCACTTGCCCAAGCTTTTTATTGGGCACGTCTGATTGATGAGGGGATAGTTGCGAGCGGGTCTGAAATCGCAATCAAAGAAGGACTCGATGCCAGCACAGTGAACGAGCGGCTCAGGATGACACTGTTGTCGCCAGCCATCATCGAAAGCATTCTTAACGGAACACAGCCTGAGGGATTAACGATGGAATGGTTGACTCGAAATCCATTCACTACAAATTGGAGCCAACAAACATTTAATAAAACTCAATACAAAACGGCGCCAACCTCTCCTAATCTAATTAATCAACAACATATGAGTTCCTAATAACCTTATATTCATAAAGAATTCTTTTCAGGTCTTTTCTGTTCACAAGCAATCCCTGATACATATCATAAAGCATGATATACATACGCTCAAGCAAAGCCATTTTTGCATCAATAGAATCATCTTTCACTTTCATGGATTGATATGCCACCAGAGTCTGCAACCTAGATGAAACCCCCAACTTCTTATACAAACGCCACAAATGAACCTTCACTGTATGCTCATTAATTTGCAGTTCATTAGATATTTCAATATTACTCAACCCTCTCTCTAAGCAATCAATAATTTGAACTTGTCGCTTAGTGAACTTCACAATAACCTGCTCCATCTTCAGCCCTCCAATCCTAAGACAACAGTTAAATTTTCACGACTTATTGGCTTAAGCAGAACGCCATCAAATCCCAAAAATCGGAAATAAGCAGAATCTAACAGGTCCGCATCGGCAGTATATGCAATTAAAATTATTTTAGAAAATTTAGAGTTTTCTTTTAGCATTTTAGCCAATTGAATACCATCCAAACCTGGCATTGAAATATCCAACAAGACATGCGTCACGTTTTGAAATTGAACTAAATTCAAAGCCTCGTTGGCACTTTCACAATCGAAGACTACCACTTGGGGATGAGATCTTTTTAAAAGAAATCCAGGCAACAATCTACTTACCAAATTATCATCCACAACCAATATTGAAATATTATACATGTGTATTACACTGGGAATTTAATAATCAAACGACCACCAGAAGATGGCTCATTAATCACATACTGGACACTGCCACCGAGAAAAATCAACAATTTTTTGGCCGTCTCCAAAACAACCCCCGGCCCTTCTTGCAATTTAAAATCATATAATTCATCACCCCAAAATTTTTCAAATAATGCAATTTTTGAAAAGCCAATAGATAAATTATAGAAATCCAAATTTATTATATAAAACTTTCTCTCTGAATCAACATCTAATTCAATCCGAATAGAACTCCACTTATCCAACAAAGAAATAATTTCAAAAATTATCAACTCGAAAAATCTCTTGAATTTTACTGGATCCGTGTTAACGCTTAAGTTGAATGATGCTTTGTCATAGGAAACCGACAAGCTAATATCACGTTCTAATGCAAGGCACTTGCATTCTTTTATAACATTATTTATTAACTCATAGATATGAACTCTTGAATATTTTAAGCGAAGCCGCCCATTGATTAAGTCATTTAATTCAAAATAAGAAGTAACGCTACGAGATAGATTTAAACCACTCTCCTTGATTATCTTCGCTGTAAAACCAACCATTGGCTGATTTTCCTCATCCTCTAAAAATTCTGCATAGCCAATAATCCCTGTTAACTCAGTGCGTACCTCATGCGAAAAACGCGCTAACAAGCTAGGAGAAATTTGACTTCTTCGACGCAAAAATAAATTTAAAAGATTCAATTCAATCTCCATCAAGATAATCCAGACATTAACCCAAAAGAACTCCCAATCGCAACTCTAAAACCAAAGAAACAGGCACAAAATTCCGGCATCAGTCTCAATCTGAGGCTTTCCTCGGAAAATGCAGGACAAATAAACCATAAAATATAGCTTGATTAATATGCCATATAAAATGAAAATAAAACCTCTTATCATCGCGGTAAATATATTTATGTCATTTCAGATAAATACCACACTATCTCAAACCATAACAAACCACTTGGATACCATTTTGGCAACAAAGAAAGTTCGTATCTGCATATGGCCTGATTATTATGGAATAACTTATAGAAACCCGAAAACTCAGAATTTAAATGGAATAGATATAGATTTGGCAAATGAGTTATCGAGAGATCTTGGCGTAACCGCCGAATTTATAGACTCTAGTTTTTCGACGTTAATTTTCGATATCAATAGCAATAAATGCGATGTGGCAATGTTTGCAATTGGTATAACTGCACAACGTGTCGAAAAGATACGATTTTCAACACCAACTCTAGTTAGTGATATCTATGCAATAACGACACAATCTAATCGGCATATAAGGAAATGGTCAGATATTGATCAATCAGGAATTATTGTTGCAGTGATGAAGGGAACTCTACATGAGTCTGTCATGCGAGAACGTCTGAAATTTGCAACATTAAAAATTGTCAATAATCCAATGACTAGAGAACAAGAGGTGCTGTCCGGTCGAGCTGATGTTTTTATGACAGATTATCCGTACAGTCGTCGCATGCTTGAAACCACGGATTGGGCACGCTTGGTCCCCCCCCCCTCCACATATCATGAAACCAAATATGCTTATGCAGTAGCTTATGGAGATGATCTTTGGGCTCATCGCATTGAAAAATTTGTCCAAGACATACAAGGCGATGGAAGGTTGTTAAAAGCTGCCAAACGTTACAAACTAGAATCCATAGTCATAAAAAGGTAAAATGATTAATTTTAAAATTGGAAGCGCCAAATTCGCATACATTTGTCTTTCCCTAGTTATTTTATTTACCCTTTGTGGTGTCATTTATTCTGCACATCAAGAGCAAAAGGTTCAGCTTGCTTCTCAGATAAGTCGCATGCAAAGTAGCACACATGCAATAGAAGAGCAAATCACACAGTCACTACTAACAATTGAAAATGTTATTTTAACTCTTCCAAAAATTTTTAACACTCCTCTAAACGGAATCCCTGCTGCAGATATAGAACATGCACTTACTCGCTTGCAACTTGGCCTTCCTACTGTACGCTCACTTTCAGTTCTAACCCCAAAAGGTAAAATAAAAGCCAGCACCAATAAAAGCAATTTAGATAAACCAATTCTCTTAGATGACTTTTTCCCATTTAGTTCAAATACTTTAGGAGCCTATGAATTTCGAATTGGAAAGATTTGGAAAGGACGAGATTTCTCCGATGGAAACGTTTCCATTCTGAAAAATGGAGATGGAGGCATTAACTCTCATAGATTTTTACCTTTAGCCATCAAAATTAAAGATGATTCAGTAGGGACTTGGATCCTAATTGCTTTTAACATTGATTACATTTCAGACAAAATGGATCGCCACACAGGCGAGAACAATGATCAGCTTACATTAATACGATTCGATGGTAGTCCACTAATAAATTCGAATAATTTCTCTTTGAGTGCTAATGCTTCTTGGGAAAAATTACTACCAGAAATGCAAAAGCAAGAAATTGGCGCGTTAACTGGCGAATGGTTAACATCTTATCGAGCCTCATCTTTATATCCTCTTATATTAATAAATCAACTTGAATGTGATGTTGCACTAGCACAATGGAATAGAAACTTCTGGACCTCAGTTTATTGGGCAGTTTTTATACTATTTATTGTTTTATTTACCACAAGATTGTTAATAAAAAAGATAGAGGTGACAGAGCGTCACGAAAAGCAAAGACAAATTGAACTCAGCGACTCACGCGATAAAGCTGAAGCTGCAACTGAGGCAAAAAGTCGCTTCTTGGCGAACATGAGTCATGAAATTCGAACACCAATGACTGGGGTGATTGGAATGATGCAACTGGCACTTGAGGAATCTTTACAGCCAACAGCAAAACATTACATACTCAACGCACATACCGCAGCAATGTCACTTTTGGCGATACTAAACGACATTTTAGACTTTTCAAAGATTGAGGCAGGTAAGCTTAAGATTGATCCTGTGCCCGTCCAATTAGCAAGTTTACTTGCGGATCTAGTTGAAATGCATCAATTGATTGCCACGGAAAAAAAAATATTCATCGAATTGAATATAAAATCCTCAGTGCCCAATCAAATTATTATTGATCCTCTCAGAGCTTCTCAAATAATTAATAATTTATTGAACAATGCTATCAAATTTACACCTCACGGCACAATTCTTTTAGAAGCATCATGCAGCAACAATCAAAGAGTCTTGATTAATATCATAGATCAAGGTGTGGGTATGAATGCGTTACAACTCGGAAACATCTTCCAGCCATTTAACCAAGGAGACAGCTCCACTACCCGCATATATGGTGGGACTGGTTTGGGGTTGGCGATATGTAAGAATTTATGCGAACTTATGGGGGGAAGTATTTTTGCCACAAGTTCAATTGGTATTGGAACTAAATTCACCGTTGAACTGCCATATGAAATAACACTAGATCAGCCAAAAGAGCCAACGCATACCAATTTGCCATCGGAATCGAAAAAAAACTTTTCGGGTAAGCGATTACTTCTTGTCGAGGATCACATTTTAAATCAAAAATTATTTCATGCTTTACTAACAAAATTTAATATTGAAGTTACCATTGCCCAACAAGGACAAGAGGCAATCAACATCTTATACAAGTCCGATAAAAAATTTGACATCATTATGATGGATATCCAAATGCCCGTCATGGATGGAATTTCTGCCACTCAAAAAATTCGTGCAGATCACCGTTTTGATAAGCTACCTATCGTTGCGGTGACTGCCAATGCGATGTCCGATGAAAGACAACGCTGTAAGGAAGTTGGAATGCAAGACTATTTGCTCAAACCAATTGATCGTCATGCATTACTTGGCTGCTTAGATAGGTGGCTTTGATTCTCGGAAAATCTCACCGAAATAAATTTAGTCGACGGTGACATGTTCCGATTTTTTTTTAACAATCACCCAAAAACCACTACCCATAACTTGATGTATTTGCATTTGCAAAATCTCGAAATGCAAACACAAATTAGGTAACCACCATGATGTAGGTTTTTGAATCAAATGTGCATTACGTCCATCTTCCAAAAATTTCCCAGCAGGCCCCATATGGATAGAAAAAAAACCTAACTTGGGCATGACACTCGCCAGATCGAACAAAACGTTCTGCAGCAGCTCGGGCTCAATGTGTTCCAAGACATCAATACAACACACCAAATCAGCCGACT
>JACCDY010957479.1_pt1 | contig 12742 bp, 10 predicted proteins | sample 7446391 | NCBI WGS metagenome assembly JACCDY01 (sample SAMN15323451, study PRJNA562643) | freshwater metagenome | isolation source: river surface water | place: USA:Blue River Watershed | collected 2017-08-18 | reverse complement strand
GAACGCCTTGTGCGCGACGCGGGCGGCGTCCTCGGCCTTGGCCTTGTCGATCAGGACCGAGATCTTGATCTCGGAGGTGCTGATGAGCTGGATGTTCACGCCGGACTCGGCGAGCGCGGTGAAGAGCGTGGCGGCGACGCCGCTGTGGGTCTTCATGCCGACGCCGACCACGGAGAGCTTCGCGATGGCCTCGTCGATCTCGACCTGGCCGCCGCCGAGCGCGGCGAAGACGGGCTCGAGCGCCTTCTTGGCCTTGTGAGTCTCGGTGCCGGGCACGGTGAAGCTCAGGTTGGCCACGCCGTTGCGGCCCACGTTCTGCACGATCATGTCGACGATGATCGAGGCGTCGGCGAGACCCTTGAAGATCTTGGCCGCGGAACCGGGCTGGTCGGGGATGTTGGTGATGGTGACCTTGGCCTGGTCCTTGTCGACGGCCACGCCGCGGACGACGACTTTTTCCATGTAGGCGACTTCTTGTTTCACGATGGTTCCCGGGTTGTAGTTAAAGGAGGAGCGGACTTCGAAAACGACGTCATACTTCGCCGCGAACTCGACCGAGCGCGACTGCATGACCTTGGAGCCGGAGGAGGCGAGCTCGAGCATCTCGTCGTAGGAGATCTCCTCGAGCTTCTTGGCGTCCTTCACCACGCGCGGATCGGCGGTGTAGACGCCGTCGACGTCGGTGTAGATCTCGCACTTGTCGGCGTGGAGCGCGCCGGCGAGGGCGATGGCGGTGAGGTCGGAACCGCCGCGACCGAGCGTGGAAATGCGGCCGTCGTCGGTGATGCCCTGAAAGCCGGCGACGATCACGACCTTGCCGGCCTGGAGGTCGGCCTCGATGGGCTTGGCGTTGATGCCTTGGATCTTCGCCTTGGTGTGGACCTTGTCGGTCACGATGCCGGCCTGCGCGCCGGTGTAGGAAACCGCGGGCACGCCGATGCCGTGAAGGGCCATGGCGGTGAGCGCGATGGTCTCCTGCTCGCCGACGGCGAGGAGCTGGTCCATCTCGCGATCGTCCGGGTGTTCGCACACGGCCTTGGCGCGCGCGATGAGCTCGTTGGTCACGCCGGAGCGGGCGGAGACAACCACGACGACATCGTGGCCTTCGTCGCGGTAACCCTTGATGCGGGCGGCGACCTTTTTGATGCGTTCGACATCACCGACGGAGGTGCCGCCGTATTTTTGGACGATCCGGGACATGGTGGTTGAAGGGGTTGGAAAAGACGAAAGGGCGAAAGGCAACCGGGAGTGGCGCGCTGACTCAAAACAAAACTTAAACCGCGGGAAGGGCCCACGAAACACACGAAATAGCACGAAATTAGGCGCTCCGGCTTTCGTGCCCTTTCGTGTGTTTTGCGGGCAAACTTCTCCGAAACAGGCTGGCGCAGGGGAGCGATTTCCGCACGGTCCCCCGCATGTTCGAAATCACCGGCACCATCAAAAAAGTCTTCGAGGAACAGACCTTCGGCAGCGGCTTCAACAAGCGCGAGTTCGTGCTCACGATCGAGAGCGGACGCTTCCCGCAGGACATCAAGTTCGAGTGCGTGAAGGACAAGGTGGAGCTCGTCGCCGGCCTCCAGCCCGGCGCCAAGGTGAAGGTTTTCTTCGACCTGCGCGGCCGCGAGTGGAAGGACAGCTACTTCGTGAACCTCAACGCGTGGAAGATCGAGGCCGAGGGCGCGGGCGAATCCGCCGCGCCGGCTCCGCGCGCGAAAGGAGCGCCGGTCACCAAGGGCCGGAAAGCCGCGCCCATGACGGACGACGACGGCGCCCCCCTGCCCTCCGAGCCCGGCGACACCGTGCAGGACGAAGACGTGCCGTTCTGAGAATCACCCGCGCCCGAAACGGCTCCGCCGTTCCGCTACGTTTTCGCCCCCTGGTCCGTCACACGAAAAAGCCCCGGCCGAATCGGCCGGGGCTTTTTCATTCACTTGCGGATCGAGTAACCCGCGGCGGTGAGGTCGGCCTGCACCTTGTTGAAGGCGGCGTTTACCTCGTCGTCCGTCAGCGTGCGGTCGGCGGCGCGAAAGGTGAGAGAGAAGGCGAGGCTCTTCTGGCCCTCGGGCACGCCCTTGCCGGTGTAGACGTCGAAGATCTCGACGCCCTCGAGCGCGAAGGCGTTGCCCGCGGCGGCGCGGGCGTGCTTCGCGATCGTCTTCTGCGCGTCGATCGCGGTCGTGGCGGCGGGCACCACGACGGCGAGGTCGCGCAGCGCGGCGGGCTGCAAGCTGAAGGGCTTGTAACCGCGGCGCTCGGTCTCGGCCGTCACCTTTTCCGACACGATGGCGAAGAAGCCGGCGTAGACCTTGCCGGTGATGCCAAGCGCCTTGAGGTGCGCGAGGCTCACGAGGCCGAACTGCGCCATCCAGCCGTGCTCGATGTTGCCGGCCGTGGCGGCGTGGCCGGCCTGCCAGGCGCGGGCGGCGTCGGAACCCTCGGCGATCAAGGCGGTGGGCTGGCGGTCGAGCTCGATGCCGGCGAGCGCGGAGACGGTGGCGGCGTGGCGCTTGGCGGTGTAGAAATCCGCCGCCTCGCGGACGCGCCAAGAGCGCTCGCCGGTCTCGTCCGCGATGACGAAGCCGACCGCGACGCACTCGGAAAGCTGGCCCTTGCGATCAAGGAACACGCGGCCGGTCTCGAAGAGGCGCGAGGCCGCGACGCCGCGGGCCTGGTTGAGCGCGAGCGATTCGAGCAGGCCGCCGACGAGCGTGGAACGCAGGTGAGACTGGTCCTCGACGAAGGGATTGGCGAGCGCGAGCGCGGCGGTCTGCGCGGGCGTGGCCCAGGCGGCGACTTCCTTGGCGGGACGCAGCGTGTAGTTCACGCACTCGTTGAAGCCGGCGCCGACGAGGGCCGAGGCGACGGAGCGGTTGAAGAGCACGATGGCGTCGTCGTTGCCCACCAGACCGGGCGACTGGATGACGGTGCTCGGGATCTTCTCGGTGCCGTAGAGGCGCACCACTTCCTCGACGAGGTCGATGGGACGTTCGAGGTCGTCGCGCCAGCTCGGGACGGAGAAAGTCCAGGCCGGGCCGCGGCCCTCGGTCGGGTCCTCGCGGGTGACGACGAGCTCAAGGCGCTCGAGCGAGGCGCGCATCTCGGCGGCGGGCACCTCGAATCCGAGCTTCTCGTTGATGTAGGCGGGCGTGACGGTGATCTCGCGCTCCCAGGGCGGCACGGAGCCGACGCGGTGGATGGGGCCGGCGACGGCGCCGCCGGCATGGGCGAGCACGAGGTCGATGAAGCGGTGCGCGGCCTCGTCGAGCGAGTGGACGTCGATGCCGCGCTCGTAGCGATAGGAGGAATCGGAGGCGAGGCCGAGGCGCTTGGAGGTGGCGCGCACGGACTGGCGCTTGAAGGCGGCGACTTCGAGGACGAGGTCGGTGGTGTCGGCGGAGACGCCGGAGTTTTCGCCGCCCATGATGCCGGCGATGACGACGGGCTTTTGCGCGTCGGCGATCACGAGGACGTGCGGGTTGAGCGCGCGCTCCTTGCCGTCGAGCGTGACGATCTTTTCGCCCTCGGCGGCGTGGCGGACGACGATCTCGGCGCCGGCGAGTTTCTTCGCGTCGAAGGCGTGCACGGGCTGGCCGTATTCGAGCATCACGTAGTTGCCGATATCGACGATGTTGTTGATCGGACGCAGGCCGACGGCGGCGAGGCGGCGCTGGACCCACTCGGGCGAGGGGCCGACCTTCACGCCGGTGACGACCGTGGCGGTGTAGAGCGGGCAATCGTGCGAGCCGGTGACGCGCACGCTCGTGAGCAGATCGGGGCGCGGCTGGGCGGCGATCTTGGCGGGCGTGAAGGAAACCTCCGGGTAGCGGAGCTCCTTCTTGAACCATGCGGCGAGTTCGCGGGCGACGCCGAGGTGGCTGAGCGCGTCGGGACGGTTGGGCGTGATCTCGATGTCGAAGACGGTGTCGCCGGCGGGGAGCACGTCGTTGATCGGCGCGCCGAGGGCGGGCTCGCCGGAGAGGATAAGAAGACCCTGGGCGTCCTCGGCGATGGTGAGCTCCTTGGCGGAGCACATCATGCCGGCGGAAAGCTGGCCGCGGACCTTGGACTCCTTGATGACGAAGTCGCCGGGGAGGACGGCGCCGGGGAGGGCGACGGGCACGCGTTTGCCGGCGTCGCAGTTGGGCGCGCCACAGACGATGGTGCGGACGCCGCCGTGGGCCGGGCCGACGTCGACGGTGCAGACGGAGAGCTTGTCGGCGTTGGGGTGCTTGTCGCGGGTGAGGATCTGGCCGACGACGACGTTGGAAAGCTTGGGCGCGCCGGTGCGGATGACCTGCTCGACCTCGAAGCCGACGAAGGTGATGGCGCGGGAGATCTCGTCGTCGGAGATGCCGGCGAGGTCGACGTAGTCTTGGAGCCAGGAGCGGGAGAGTTTCATCTTAAAATCTTTTCAGAGAGGGCCCACGAAACACACGAAATGACACGAAAGAGCAGAGGCTTGGTTTTCGTGTGTTTTCGTGTGTTTCGTGGGCAATAAGGTTCGGGGGTCTCAGGCGAACTGCTTCAGGAAGCGAAAGTCGTTCTGGTAGAAGTAGCGGATGTCATCGATTCCGTAGAGGAGCATGGCGAGGCGCTCGAGGCCCATGCCGAAGGCGTAGCCGCTCCAGACCTCGGGATCGTAGCCGACGTCCTTGAACACGACGGGATCGACCATGCCGCAGCCGCCGATCTCGATCCAGGGTTTGTTGACCTTGGGCAGATGCGTGGCGCTGAGGTCGACCTCGAAGCTCGGCTCGGTGTAGCCGAAGTAGTGCGGGCGGAAACGGGTCTTGGTGTCCTTGCCGAGGAGGGAGGCGAAAATGTAATCGAGCAGGGCCTTGAGGTCGCGGACGGTGACGTTCTTGTCCACGTAGAGACACTCGAGCTGGTGGAAGTTGGCCGAGTGGGTGGCGTCGGTGGTGTCGCGGCGGTAGACGCGGCCGGGCGAGACGATGCGGATCGGCGGCTGGCCCTTCAGCATGGTGCGGATCTGCACCGAGCTGGTGTGGGTGCGGAGCAGATATTTCTCGTGTGGGGACTTTTTGGATACGTTGCCAAAGCGGGCGGACTCGGGCAGGTAGAACGTGTCCTGGGCGTCGCGCGCGGGGTGGTCGGCGGGCGTGTTGAGCGCGTCGAAGCAGTAATACTCGGTCTCGACCTCGGGGCCCTCGACGACGGAGAAGCCGACCTTGCGCAGGATGCGCGTCATCTCCTCGCGGACGAGGGTGAGCGGGTGGTGGGTGCCGAAGCCGCGGTCGGGAGAAGGCAGCGTCGGGTCGACGGCGGGCCCGAGCTGGGCGGAGAGTTCGGCGGCCTCGATGCGGGAAAGGGCGGCGTCGAGGTGGGCCTGGAGGGCGGTCTTGGCCTCGTTGACGAGCTTGCCGACGACGGGCTTCTGCTCCTTGGGCACGGAGCCCATCTGCTTCATGAGCGCGGTGAGCTCGCCGTTGGGGCCGACGTAGCGGGCCTTGGCGGCCTCGAATTCGGGGCGCGTGGCGAGGGCCGGAAGCTCGGCGGAGGCTTTGGCGAGAAGGGCGGCGAGTTGGTCTTGCATGAACGGGCGAAGTGAATCGGAGGAATTAACCACGAAACACACGAAATACACGAAAAGGAAAGGCACCTAGCAGCCTTGGTTTGGTTTCGTGTGTTTCGTGGTTTATAAATTCGGGCAAAAAAAGAGGACGGCGCCTCGTGAAGCGAGGCCCGTCCTCCGGGACTGAAAGGGAGGCGAGCCGTCCTGGGCTCGCGTTTGATTTGGCAGCTTAGGCGGCCTTGGCGGCGGCCTTGGCCTTCAACGCGTCCTTGGCTTTGGCGACCAAGGCGGTAAAGGCGACCTCATCGCGGATCGCGATGTCGGACAGGACCTTGCGGTCGAGACCGATCTTGGCGGCGGCCAGACCCTCGATGAGGCGGCTGTAGCTGATGCCGTTGGCGCGAGCGGCGGCGTTCAGACGAACAATCCAGAGGCCACGGAAGTTGGCCTTCTTCTTGCGGCGGTCACGGAAGGCGTAGAGCCAGGCGTGATGAACGGCCTCTTTCGCGTAGCGGAAGAGCTTGGACTTGTTGCCAAAGTAACCCTTGGCGTAATTGAGGACCTTCTTCCGGCGACGGCGGGAAGCGGCGGCATTGGTTGCACGAGGCATGTTGGTATTTCCTTTTAGTTAGAGCCGGCGGGTCGTCTCGTTAGGATTCACCCGTCAGGCTGATTTTTGTTTAATCGCCGATCTGTTTACTGGTTACAGACCGAACGGCAGACAACGCTTGAGCGGCTTGGCATGGCCTTCGGCCACCTGCTTGTCCTTGGTAGCACGGCGCTTGGCCTTGGTGCTCTTCGAGGCGAGGAGGTGACGGAAGCCGGGCGTGCGACGCATGAGCTTACCTTTGGCGGAAAGCTTGAAGCGCTTGGCGACGGACTTCTTGGTCTTTTGCATGGGTGGGAAGGTGAGAAAGCAGAGACCCGCGCCGTCCTTGGCAAGGGAAAATCTGGTCGATGGCTGCTCAGATTTACCCTCTGGCTCCCGCGGTGACGCGGGTGCATGATGGATGGATGCTCCTTCCTCGTCCGGCTCTTCTCCTGTTGCTGCTGTCCGCGCTGCCGGGGCCGGGATCGGCCGGAGAGATCGTCGTGACCGATCCGGTCTACGGCAAAATCAACGCCAGCGCGATCGATCAACCCCGGATGTATGTGCTGGTTTCCGATCCCGCGGCGGGAGACTCCCTGATCACCTGGAACAATCCCGACGGCGCGGCCAACGAGCCCGCATTGCTGACCGCCTTCGTCGACACCGGCGCCTCGGGGGTGGCGATCAGCCACCTCAACGCCACCGGACTCTACGACCAAGCCAATCTCGGCCTGGATTCCGCCGATTTCACAGGGGACTTCACCGAAACGGGCATCGGCGGCAACGAGGTAGGCGACGTGACGCGGCCCTTCGGCATCCGGGTGCGCAGCGGAGGTCTCGCGACCGACGGGGAGATTTTGCCGGCGGAGTTCGACGCCTACGGGGATTTCAAGCTCTGGGTCCGCCGCGAAACCGGCACCGGGGAATACAACGATCTGCTGGGCGCGGATCCCATCAACCTCATCGGCATGCCGATCATCCGGCAGCGCCGATTCTACCTCGATCCGCGCCCGATGGAGGAGCTTGCGGGGCTGGAGAGCCAGTTGCTCGCTCCGACCGCGACGGAGATCACCACGCAGGCGACGATTCCGCTGATCTTGCGCGATTTCATCGGTGACACGCCCCCGAGCGGCGAGGTCCCGCCTTCGCACTATGCCAACCCGCTCGTGCCCGGAATCACGTTGCGTGAAGGCGCGCTCACGACGACCGGAACCTGGCTGCTCGACACCGGCGCCGGCTCGAGCTTCGTCAGCTTCGCCGCCGCGAAAGCGATCGGCCTCATCCCCTCGGGTTACGCCACGCTGGCCGGCTTCATGGCGGGCTACACCGGACCGAAGGCGGAAATCGGCGGCATCGGCGCCTCGCAAACCGTGCCGATCCTGACCCTGGACCGCATCAGCGTCACCTCGCGCGAGGGCGCGGTGATCGTCTGGGAAAACGTCGACGTGCTCGTGGCCGACGTCGCCGGGCTGGACGGCATCTTCGGCATGAACCTGCTCGTGCCGTCGGTCACGATCGATTCGGGCATGCTGGCCGGACTGACCGGCGACGGCGAAATATCCGGCAGCCTCACCGACTCGCTCGGCCTGCTGCTCGCGCTGCTCTTCGACATCTCGCCGAGCCCCTTCACGGGGATCGTCATCGACACGACCAACGCGTCCGATCCGGTGATGCGGCTGGCCACTCCCCGCGCAAGCGGGACGGCCTACGGCTGGCTCGGGGCGGCCTTCTCCGCGGCCGAGCGATCCGATCCCGTGATCGGCGCGCTCGCGTCCGACCCCGATGGCGACGGCTTGGTCAATCTCGCCGAGTATGCACTGGGTTTGGACGCGCGCGTGGCGAACGCCGGCGCCGGCCCGGTGGCGAAAAAAGTCTCCGCGAGCGGCGGCGATTATCTCGCGCTCTCGTTTTCCCGTCCGACGGGCGGGGCGGCGGGAGTGGCCTACGCCGTGGAGCTGTCCAACGATCTTGCGACCTGGCGCCGGAGCGCATCGGAGGTGGTGCTTCATCAAACGCTGTCCGATGGCGCGCGTGAAACGCTCACCTATCGGGCGACGACGCCGCTGACGGCGGGAGCGCGCCTGTTCCTGCGTCTCGTGGTCGAGACGACGCCCTGAACATCGCGGGCGCGTTCACGAAGGACGTTCGCGCGAGAGAAAAAGAAAAGCCGGCGCACCTTGCGGTGCGCCGGCCTTGATGGATTCGACCGTGGCGGAAGCGCGGAGCGCTTTCGTCACGAGCGGAAAGGACCTTAGTAGTCCATGCCGCCCATGCCGCCGCCGTGACCGCCGGCGGGGGCGGCGGGCTTGTCCTTCTCGGGGGCGTCGGTGATGATCGCCTCGGTGGTGAGGAGCAGGCCCGCGATCGACGCGGCGTTCTGGAGGGCGGTGCGGGTGACCTTGGTCGGGTCGACGACGCCGGCCTTCACGAGGTCCTCGTAGGCGCCGGTGGCGACGTTGTAGCCGTTGGCACCCTTGGAGGCGAGAACCTGCTGGACGACGACGGCGCCTTCGACGCCGGCGTTGAAGCACAGCTGCTTGAGGGGAGCCTCGACGGCGCGGCGGATGATCTGGGCGCCGAGCTTCTCGTCGCCTTCGAGCGAAGCGATGGCGGCATCCACAGCCTTGGCGGTGCGCAGGAGGGCGACACCACCGCCGGACACGATGCCTTCGGCGACCGCGGCGCGGGTGGCGTGGAGGGCGTCCTCGACGCGCTGCTTCTTCTCCTTCATCTCGGCCTCGGTGGTGGCGCCGACATTGATGACGGCGACGCCGCCGGCGAGCTTGGCGAGGCGCTCCTGGAGCTTCTCCTTGTCGTAATCGCTGGTGGTTTCCTCGATCTGGCGGCGGATCTGCTTCACGCGGCCCTGGATGTCGGAGCTCTTGCCGGCGCCTTCGATGATGGTGGTGTTCTCCTTGTCGACGACGATGCGCTTGGCGCGGCCGAGGTCGGAAACCTGGACGTTCTCAAGCTTGATGCCGAGATCCTCGGAGAGCATGCGGCCGCCGGTGAGGACGGCGATATCCTCGAGCATGGCCTTGCGGCGGTCGCCGAAGCCGGGGGCCTTGACGGCGCACACGTTGAGCGTGCCACGGATCTTGTTCACGACGAGGGCGGCGAGGGCCTCGCCCTCGACCTCCTCGGCGATGATGAGGAGGGGCTTGCCGGTCTTGGCGGCGGCCTGGAGGATGGGAAGGAACTCCTGGAGGTTGGAGATCTTCTTCTCGTGAATGAGGATATAGGCGTCCTCGAGGATGGCTTCCTGGCTCTCCTGGTTGGTGGAGAAGTAGGCGGAGAGGTAGCCCTTGTCGAACTGCATGCCCTCGACGACGTCGAGGGTGGTCTCGATGGACTTGTTCTCCTCGACGGTGATGGTGCCGTCCTTGCCGACCTTGTCCATGGCGTCGGCGATGATGTCGCCGATGGTGGTGTCCCAGTTGGCGGAGACGGTGGCGACCTGGCGGATCTCGTCGGTGTCGTTCACCTTCTTGGAGATCTTGGCGAGCTCGGCGACGGCGGCCTCGACGGCCTTGTCGATGCCGCGCTTGAGGTAGATCGGGTTGGCGCCGGCGGTGACGTGCTTGAGACCTTCCTTGTAGACGGCCTCGGCGAGGACGGTGGCGGTGGTGGTGCCGTCGCCGGCGGCGTCGTTGGTCTTGGAGGCGACTTCCTTCACGAGCTGGGCGCCGATGTTCTCGTAGGGGTCGGCGAGCTCGATTTCCTTGGCGACGGTCACGCCGTCCTTGGTGACGGCGGGGGAGCCGAATTTCTTGTCGATGACGACGTTGCGGCCCTTGGGACCGAGGGTGACCTTGACGGCGCGGGCGAGGAGCTCGACGCCGCGGAGAACTTTTTGACGGGCGGCTTCGTCGAAGAGGAGTTGTTTGGCGGCCATGTTTTTAGAGGATTTTAGATTTGAAGTTTTAGATTTGAAATTGCGCGAGGCGGGACGCTTCGCGTCAGGCGACGACGCCGAGGATGTCGTCTTCGCGGACGAGGGTGAACTTCTCGCCGTCGATCTTCACCTCGGTGCCGCCGTATTTGCTGATGAGAACCTTGTCGCCGACCTTCACCTCGAAGGCGACGGACTTGCCGTTCTCGTCCTTCTTGCCGGTGCCAAGGGCGATGACCTCGGCCTCCTGCGGCTTCTCCTTGGCGGAATCAGGGATGATGATGCCGCCGCGGACCTGCTCTTTTTCCTCGATGTGCTTCACGAGGACGCGATCGCCGATGGGCTTGATTTTGACTTTGGCCATGTTGGTTGGATTTGGGTTGGGAGTTTTCTCTTACGGGAGTTTTGTATTCGTTTTTTAACGACACGCGGCTCGCGCCGCGTGAAAGGGGGACGCCGGGACACGGGCGGGAAGCCCGCGCCACGACGGAGCGGAGATCACTTCTTGTCGTCGTCCACGACCTCGAAGTCGGCGTCGACGACTTTCTTCTCCTTCTTGGCGGAGCCGGAGGACGCGCCGCCGGAGGCGGAGGCCTCGGGGCCGGGGCCCGCGTCGCCACCGGGGGCGGCGCCGGCGGCCTGCGCGGCCTGGTAGAGCTCGGCGCCGATCTTCTGGAGGTTCTCGAGGGAGGCCTTCATCTTGTCGGCGTCGCCGGACTCGAGGTCCTTCTTCGCGTCGGCGAGGGCGGTCTCGAACTTGGACTTGATCTCGGCGGGGAGCTTGTCGCCGGAGTCCTTGAGGGTCTTCTCGAGGCCGTAGATGGTGGAATCGAGCGAGTTCCTGGTCTCGACCTCCTCCTTGCGCTTCTTGTCGGCCTCGGCGTTGAGCTCGGCCTCGCGGGTCATCTTCTCGACCTCTTCCTTGGAGAGACCGGAGGAGCCCTGGATGGTGATCTTCTGGTCCTTGCCGGTGCCGAGATCCTTGGCGGTGACGTTGAGGATGCCGTTGGCGTCGATGTCGAAGGTCACCTCGATCTGCGGCGTGCCGCGAGGCGCGGGAGGAATGCCGTCGAGCTTGAAGTTGCCGAGCTTCTTGTTGTCGCGGCTCATCGGACGCTCGCCCTGGAGCACGACGATTTCCACGCCGGGCTGGTTGTCCGAATAGGTGGAGAACACCTGCGACTTCTTGGTCGGGATGGTGGTGTTGCGCGAAATCATCGCGGTGGAGACGCCGCCGGCGGTCTCGATGCCGAGGGTGAGCGGGGTGACGTCGAGGAGGAGCACGTCCTTTACATCGCCCTTGAGCACGCCGCCCTGGATGGCCGCGCCGATGGCGACGACCTCGTCGGGGTTGACGCCCTGGTGGGGCTGCTTGCCGGCGAGCTGCTTGGCGATGTCGACGACCTTGGGCATGCGGGTCATGCCGCCGACGAGCACGAGCTCGTCGATGTTTGCGGAGGTGAGGTCGGCGTCCTTGAGGCAGTTCTTGAACGGAGCGACGCAGCGCTCGAAGAGGCGCTCGCAGATCTGCTCCATCTTGGCGCGGGTGAGCGAGATGTTAAGGTGCTTCGGCCCGGAGGCGTCGGCGGTGATGAAGGGCAGGTTGATGTCGTAGCTCTGCGCGGAGGAGAGCGCGATCTTGGCCTTCTCGGCCTCTTCCTTGAGGCGCTGGAGCGCCATCGGGTCCTTGCGGAGGTCGATCTGGTTCTCGGCCTTGAAGGAGTCGACGAGCCAGTTGATGAGGGCCTCGTCCCAGTTGTCGCCGCCGAGGTGGGTGTCGCCGTTGGTGGCCTTCACCTCGAAGACGCCGTCGCCGATCTCGAGGACGGAGACGTCGAAGGTGCCGCCGCCGAGGTCGAACACGGCGATCTTCTCGTCCTTCTTCTTGTCGAGGCCGTAGGCGAGCGAGGCGGCGGTGGGCTCGTTGATGATGCGCTTCACGTCGAGGCCGGCGATCTTGCCGGCGTCCTTGGTGGCCTGGCGCTGGGCGTCGTTGAAGTAGGCGGGGACGGTGATGACCGCCTAGGTGATCTTGGTGCCGAGGTAGGCTTCGGCGTCGGCCTTGAGCTTGCCGAGCACGAAGGCGGCGATCTGCTGCGGGGCGAATTGCTCGGTCTTCTCGCCGACCTGGACCTCGATGTAGGCGTCGCCGTTCTTGCCGGCCACGACCTTGTAGGGGAGGTTCTTCGCCTCTTCGCTCACCTCGGTGAACTTGCGGCCGATGAGGCGCTTGGCGGAGAAGATGGTATTCTTGGGATTCGTGACGGCCTGGCGCTTGGCGGCCTGGCCGACGACGCGCTCGCCGTTCTTGGTGAACGCTACGATGGAAGGCGTGGTGCGAGCGCCTTCCGCGTTGGGGATCACGACGGGCTCGCCGCCTTCCATGACGGACATGCAGGAGTTGGTCGTGCCGAGGTCGATGCCGAGAATGTAGTGGGCCATGATACCAACAGGATAGCAGGCGACATGCACAACCCACCCGGGTTCGAATTAAACATATATCCATCAAAGACTAATAAATATAATACCTTCCGCCTTTGCCTCCCGCCGTCCCACCAAAAAGAGACGCCCTGTCACACATTTGCGGCACACTGGCTCAATAACCGTGTCACGCGACACAGCAAGGCAGCCCACAAAGGGAGTGTTTCACGGGGCGGAGCCGCCTGTTGCGGGCGGCCCGCGCCATGCTAACTTCGCCGGATGGACCTTGAAGTCACTCTTCCCGACG
>JACCDY010948728.1_pt1 | contig 12758 bp, 12 predicted proteins | sample 7446391 | NCBI WGS metagenome assembly JACCDY01 (sample SAMN15323451, study PRJNA562643) | freshwater metagenome | isolation source: river surface water | place: USA:Blue River Watershed | collected 2017-08-18 | reverse complement strand
TTAAAGGAATATTTTTTTTTAATTTTTTATAATTTTCAAATGAACCATTTTTTTTATATCGACCATTTAATATATTTATATTAATTATTGGTTTATTTTTTAATTTTTTTCTAATAAAATCTGCACATTTACGTGCTTCCATTATTTCAGGCATTTAACTATATATATAATATTATATATTTTTTTTATAATCATCAAAATCTTTTTTTGTTAATTCATATCCCCAATGCATCATACCCTGTCTTATAACTGGTTTTATTTTATAATCATCATATTTTTTTTTCTCTCTGATTATACTTTTAATTAAAGTAACTCTAAATCTTCCATTTGGTCCACATGTATTTAACCATCTGTCAATCTGTCTTTCATCATCGGATGTTCTTCTTCCTAAGTAAAATCTACAATACCATTGAAACCATCCATAAGGATCAATATTAGTAATCCATCCACTTGATTCCCACATATCCAAATTACCACCCATTTTTGTTTTATATTTATTAATTGATGGTCTTATAATAATACTTGTAACATATTGTTCAACATCTAAATTTTTAAACCAATCTTTAGGAAATTCTTTCCATTCATCTTTATAGTATATACCAGTTATTCCTGATAAAATAGGTCTAAAATATGTGCCTCCGAAGCTTCCATTTTGTATAACTTCTTTTGGTGTTAAATTTGGTCTAAAATTAGGGAAATCCTTAAAAACTAATTTACCATATCTATTTTTTTTAGGTATTTTTTTATGTTCTTCATATATTCTTATATTTAATGGTGGTTTTATTGGAGGAACTCTATATATAGATATTTTACCTTTTAATTGATAAGTTTCATTTGTATAAAAAGGTATAGATTTATGTGTACTTCTAGCTGAATTAACAGAAGTCTTTACTTCAGATAAAAATGAAAAGAAATTTTTAATTATTTGTTTATTATTGGTATTAGTTGATAAATACCAATCTTTTTTATCTTTATTATCATATATTGTAAAATTAGCATTATCCATTTTAAATTTCCATTTATTTATTCCACTTTTTTGTTTAATTGGATATCCAAATATTTTTTCCAAGTCATTAGTCTTGTTTTTAATTTTACCTAAATCATATATTTCTTTTGCTTTACTATTATTATCAAAAATAACATAATTTTTTTCAAGATACTCCATATATATTATCTAATAATATAAAAAAATAAAATTTTATTGTAATAATATTCTATATATTGTCTTTTTAAATTCAAAAGATGAAAAATAATTAATTGTTTTAGATTAATTTAATCTTTTTCTACTAAAAAGATTATGTAAAAATTAATTTCTATCCAAAGACTTAAATAGTACTATAATACATTTTCTGGTTCCAATTCCACTCACAGGCCTAGTACAATGACATAAATTACCATTTGCTAACACAACCATTCTATCACATACATTTAATAATTTTGTTTCTTTTGATTTGTAAGATATTAAACCTAAAAATTTATTGACTTGAGTATTTATTTGATACAATAATTCACCACCTATAAGTCCATTAGTTTTCTCCAAATAAAAAATACATGTTTCAACCTTATATGGAAGTATCTTTTCATCATCTTTATGAAGTGACAAATTAACATCAACACTTTCTCCATTTAACGTATATTTACAAAATTCAATCATACCATTAGTTTTATCGATTTTAAAGCCATTTGATGTTAGTAGATTATATGCTTCACTTACAATTGTTTCTAATTTAATATCTAACTTATTAACATCATCAAACTTATATTTTTTTTTAATCACAGGACTATCACCAATACATATTTTATCAAATATATTAAGATAATCTTTATTTATATGTTCGTCTTGAAAATCAGACAAAAGTTTAGGTGTTATATTGTTAGTATGATTTATAAATATTGGTTTCATAATTGAAGACATCATTTTATATACTATATTTATTAAATATAAAAAAATTTATTAGACAATTATATACAATAATTTTATGAAATACAAAATTTGTAATAATCATAATAATAATAATCTAGTTGGAGGAACAGTACCTAAAATAAATTCAACAAAATCAACTGTTTCTAAAGATTTATCAGATAAAAATAATAAAATAGAACATATGAATATATCAGGTCCATTATATTTTAATTTAGAAAAAAATCCTATTGTATCGGATCCAGATAATATTAGTTTTTATGAGTATAATTATGAATTTCCAAGAGATAACCCAATGTATTTAATTGATTCTAATCTTAATTTAAACAAACGAGCAAATTTAGTTTCAGAATTTGAAAAACAAATTAAAAGAAAAAAAGCTGAACAATCCAAGATAAGAACAAGATTACTTAAAAATACTACTGAAATTAATTCAAGATTTAAACCAGTTAATCGTATTATAATTGTAAATGGATTAAATATACCATATTATTTGGGTAAATTTCATACAGACAAAAGACTATTTGGTAGATTAAAACTTTTATTTGAATTATATGTAAAATCTAATTTTGATTCAACAAATTATGTAGAATACAAGTCAAAAACTAAAGCAATCAGTTTAATTGATAGTTTATTTGTGATTGGGTTAGATGCACAAAGAAAATATGAATTAATAAATATAAATAAAAAATTAGAAAATCCAATTGATAAATATATTTTTATCAGTAAGTTTTATGAACTAATTGAGATTTTAACATGGGAGTGTCCGATTAATTCGATTTCGAGTACAGAACCAATTCAATTTGTAAATATTCCTGTAGAAGAAAGAACCAAAAAAAATTCAGAATTACAAAATATTATTAAAAAGGAAGATTTTACTGGATTAATAAAATATTATAACAACAAAACTAATAATTATCAAATAAAATTTTTTAAAAAATTTATCGATGAAGACACATTTTTATCACCTAAAGAAAAAATTAATTATATTAGAATGTTATGTTTATTAGATTTTATAATTAGTAAACTAAATTTATTATTTACTCTTGATGTTGGTTCTAATCCTGATAAAATAAATTTAGCAAATTTACAAGATTTATATCAAACTTACAAAACGATTTTTTCATATGAAACAAATCCATCTTTTAACGATAATTTAAAAATATGTAAAAATATTGAAGCAATAAACAAAACTAATATGAAAAATACTCAAGATAAAGAATTATCAGAACTAATTTTAAATGAAGTAACCGAATTAGTTAATTTTTATCAAGCTCTAAAAATTATTAAAAATACAGGAAATGAATTAAGTTTAGATATTGAAAATGTAGATTTGGGAATGATTTTTGTTTTAAGTTATTTTGATTTAAGAATACAAAATTTTCAAATAACTATGGGTAAATATTTAGACGCTCTACCATTAAACAAAGTTAAAATATATACTGATTTATTTGGAAAAAACAGATCAATAGAATCAACTGACCCTAGTTTAATCAATACAGAAAATTTTATAAACAAATATGGTTATGGTCCGAAAATTATACAAACTTCACCCACAGTAAGATTTCCAGACTTAGATATAGATTTTCCTGTTTGTGTTGAACATAGTATTTTACAATTTGTTAAATTTTTATTTTGGGATGATGATAAAAAAAAGTATGATATTAATTATTTGGAATTACCATCTGATAACTTTTTAAGAAAATTTATGGAAGTTTATATAAAAACTGATAATGAATCAGAAGAAATAATTAAAAGATTTGTTAGACCTTTGATTAAACTTAAACACATTGATTACGTATCACCAGAACGTGAAACAAAAAAATATTATGAATTAAATGCTACACCAGATAATTTTGTTAGAATTTTATTATTATTATTAAGAACAAGTGAAACTGATATAATGTCGAGTCCACATGTTTCAAAAGATAAACTAGATTCTAACATAGAAAAAATTAATAAAATACTTGGGAAAATTGATATGAAAATTAGTATAGTAAAAACTAATGAATTTATACATGATGTAAATTTATTTAAAATTATTGAAGAACAAGATATTTTAATACTCAAAATTAATTTAGCTAATGATGCACATGGTGGAGCATCAAAACCATCTTTAGTTGACCCAGAATTAGTTGATTCTAATATAAAAAATTTTGTTTCATATCTATTATTGGGTAGTGATATAGAGGGATATGAAATTTATACTCGAAACTATTTTCCCGCACTAATTGATTATAAAAACTTTAACGCTGATACTGATATATCATCCAAATATTTTAATGTAGATAATATTTATTGGTTAAATTTTATTGATTTTGAAAATATATATATTAAAAATCAAATAGAACCTCAATTACTTCCAAGTTTTAATGTAAAATTTATCGGTATAATTAACCAAATTATTTTTACACCTAATTCAAAAAATATTTTAATTGTAAATAATAAAATAAAATGGGTTATCGACTATATGAGGATATTGTCTGGAATATCACCAATTGACAACCCTTCATTATATAGTCAACTATCTACATATTTATTATCAAAACCTAATATTTTAGATTGGGAGTTTATGTATAATGGTAAAACCTTAAACCTAATACAACATGTTGCATTTTTGGCTAATTATTCTAATTTAAATTCTTTTATTGTGTTTAACAACACATTTAAACAAATTGATGAATCTAAATTATATAATTATATAGATATTTCGAATAGACCAATCAATATATTTATTCAAAATTATCTAAGTGATTTTACATATATTGATTTACCATTTGGTATTAGTAGTACAGAATCATTTGGAATAATCATTAGATCATTACAATCTATAATTGATTTAGGTCAAAGAGTTTTGTATGATGCAAATGGAGATGATAAAAGAAAACTACCTCTAAATATTTTATTAGCTAATATTGATAGTTTTATCCGACAATTAAATTATAAAATTTCAGTACAAGGTACAGATAAAAGTATTTTAACCCAAACAATAATTACTGAATTAACAAATGTTTTAACTGATAAAGATAAAAGAGTTTTAGAATTTGCTTAACATATAGAAAATAATGTCTATATGTGAGATTATTTAATATAAAATAACATAATACATATTATTTTATTTTTTTAATAAAATCAGTTATGATATCATAATCTTGTTTATTTTTATTTTCACATATTTCAACTAAATTATGATTAGATGAAATAATTCCAAATCCAAATAAAAAAATCCACTCATATTATTATCATTCACATATATATAATATTTACTTGGGTTTTTTATAATTTCAATAATATGTGATTTATAATTCTTGATGATAAATTAATAAATTGTTTCATTTATTATAGGTTTTATATATCAGTATCCGAATCATCAAAATAATTAGAATTATCTGAATTATTAGAATTATTAGAATTATTAGAATTTATTTTAAAAATCTTCCGACACAGAATCAGATTCAGAATCATAATATAATTTTTTGTATCTGTTAAATATTAGGTTATAACTAAAACCTAAACCATCTAAACCATCTAGATCATCTAATGTTTCGTTTTGTATTATATTAAATATGTTAATAGATTTATTTTCTTCTTCGGGTTCTTTATCTGATTCAGATTCTTCGTTTGAATCTAATTCCATAATCATATCAGTATCAGCACTATCATAATAAATTTTATCAGAATGATACCTAGAAATATTAAATATTTTAATATCAACTTCATTTTCTGTGCAATCCAAGTGTTTTAGAGTTTGAGGTAATAACCTACCATTAATTTCAGTAATTCTGTTTCCAATACAACCAACTTGCACAATATTTTTGTTTAACAAAGGTAATTGTATTAGACCACAATTATCTATATTAAATGTATTAAGTGAATCAGGTAAATCTGGAATTTTAATATTGTAATTATCACTTAAATCGATAAATTTTAATGAAGAAGGAAAACTATATATTTTTGTTAACATATTACTTTTACTATCTAGATGTATTAATTTTTCTGGTATATTAATTGATTGTAAATAACATTCATTACAATCTAAGTGTGTTAACTCGTTAGGTAAATTTTCGAGTTTATGGATATGATTATAGTCACAATTGAGATATTTTAGACCAGAAGGTAAATTTGATAAATCTGATATCATATTGTCAGAACATATTAAAAATTCTAGACTTTCGGGTAAATTTGATAAATCAGTTATTTGACAATTTGCACATTTTAAACATACAAGATTATTTGGTAAATTATCTAATGATTTAATTTTATTTTTAGAACAATCTAATACTTTAAGACCTGATGGTAAATTATTTAGATTATCAATATAATTGTTATAACAAAATAATATTTTAAGTTTTATCGGTAATTCTTTAAATAATGTAAGTTTGTTATCAATACAAACTAATTTTTCTAATGAATCAGGCAATCCAGATATTCCTGTTAATTTATTATTTTGTGAAATATTTATATGTTTTGCGTTATTAAATTTTTTTAAATACGAAAAATCAACATCTCCTTCTAAATTTGTATTATTAATTTCAATAAATTTAGTATCTGATTTATAAGATTTGACTTTTTTTTTAATAACTGATAAATTATTCATTAACTAATTATTTACTTAAATATAAATAAAATGTTAATTAAATTTTATAAAAAAATATTAAAAATAACAATATAAAATAAAATTTTTTAATATATATTGTCTAATTATTAAATATATATGGATAAAAATTATCAACAAAAATATCTTAAGTATAAATCAAAATATCTTCAAATTAAAAAAGATATAGAACCAGATTCATATAATTCAAATGATAACTATTTTTATTATACGAATAACAATTCAATTGAAAATTTTGCTGAAGTTGGATCACAACAAGGTGGAGATAATGCAAAAAATATTTTAGGAACTAAGTTGGTTCCTTGTTGTCGTAATGCATGTAAACTAACTGGATTTTATAGAAATGGTTTATGTGTCACAGGCCCAGACGATGTAGGAACTCACATAGTTTGTGCAATAGTTGATGATAAATTTTTACAATTTACCAACAGCAAAGGTAATGATTTAATAACACCAAATTCAAACTTTGAAGGATTAAAATCAGGAGATACGTGGTGTTTATGTATATCCAGATGGATAGAAGCATATGAAGCAGGTGTTGCACCTAAAATAATTCCTGAATCAACTCACGAAATCGCAGGCAAGTATATTGATGTAAAAATATTACTACAATATGCAGTATAATACCATATATATTATAAAAGTTAGAAATAATAGAAGTTCCGGTTATCTATTTCAATATACACATTTATTATGTGATTGTTTATTTCCGAAATAATTAATATGATTTTTTAAGATATATAAATTTGTCTCCTATAAATGAATTCATGTTAAAGTTACCCCCAAATAAAAAAAAATATATACTTATATTAATATACTATGTCTTTCAACCCCATTATTGATCCTAACGAAGAAATCAAGTTTATTGGTTCATACGACAGAAATACTGTTAATTTTCATCAAATACCAGGTTTTCCTGGTGGTAATGGCGGAATCCCTATTAAAATAGCTGGTTTATGTGGCCCTAGCTTTATATCAGCAACTGTAGCTGCAAGTAGATCAGCTTTACTAGGTAGTCCCAATTATGCTGATGAAACTTATTCAATGGTTACCTATCCTGAAAATGATAAATTACCCAAATTAGGTACACTTATTTGGTCAGGTACCTACCGTGAAGTACTTGTTCAAGGCTTCACTGCCCCTTCCGTACAAGAATTCCCTGTAACTGCTTCATCAGGTATTTATTCAGGTATTAACAGAGTTATTATTGACTTTAATAATGATACTAGAGTTGTTTATTTTATTGCTCCTAAAATGATATAAATTAATTACATTTTTATGTTAAATTTATTAAATAAAAAAATTTAAGAAATTTATTTGTATAGTTTAAGTTATTTTACAATGATAAAGTTTGAAGATGTAATCTTATTTGTAATTGTAAATTTTTATAATATTCTGTTTCCTCGTGTAATTTTCTATATAACAGTATGTAGAAATTAATTGATATTTCACTTGCTTGAACTAAGAATGGTTGTTCTGAACGTGTTTTATTTATGAAATTAAATCTATTTATCAAGTTGATAAGTTGTTTCAATAAATTTTCATAATCATTAATAATATTAACCACTTGATTAATACTAAATCTATTAATTGGTTGAATATCTTCTCTATCAATACCTCTTAAATTCAGCCCGTAATAAATTTTTTGTCTAATAAGTTTCATCATTGAATCATAATACAAATTTATAAAACAATATTCTAAATGCAAAGTATCCACTAAATTTTTTTTATAATTATAAAGTTCCGCTATATTTTTTATTTTTATATTTGAATTAGATGCATTAGTTATAATAGTTATATCACATAAATTTGAAGACATATTAGATAATTTATTAATATTATCAATAGACATGTTAATCTTTGCAGTCAATAGATTAAATATATTGTTAATATGATTGTATTTTTCCTCATAATTATACCAAAACATATTTTCTATAAATGGTGATATTTTTTGAGAAGGTATTGTATACAATCCAGAACAAAATTCATCAAGCATGTTATTATCTAAAAGTAAAACATCATTTAAATAATATTGATTGTTTTTTTTATATATAGTATTTTTTGGATATTTTTGAACTATTCTATAATAAAGTATATTCTATAATATGTATATTTATAATAAGGTTTCGTATGAAGTAATATTGCAATAAATATTATTTCAATTTTTTAAATTTAATCAATCAATAAGGATAAACATAATCTTTGTGTAAACAATCTATAGAATCAGCATCTAATACAATTTTTTTAATTTCTTCTTCTGTAAAAGTTTTATATGCATTACTAACAAGTGTATAAAAAATAAGGTCATAACAATCTAATCCATAATCAGCAAATTCTCTAGATTTTGAACTAATAGTATCATCATTATTAATTTCATTCATTGATAACTTGGCTAATATAATAAATTTACTTATTGTATCACGAAAAGTATCAATATTAGATATTTTTCCATTTTCCTTAATATCATTGATATATTGTAAATGGTAATAAAATTTTGTACGAAATGTATTTGCGTCCATCAATATAAAATATATACTAATTATTTTTTTATATATAAAAATATTTAGTCAGGATGTAATAAATGCAATAATCATAACAATAATACATAATAAAAGTAAAGTCCATATCAAACACATATTTATACTAAATTTAATATTTATAGTATATTTAATTTTATTTTCTGACAAATTATTAGTATTTGTATTATCTAAATTAACATCTTGCTCTATAGAACTTTCTATATCATTATTATTTATATCATCAATATAATTAATTTTAGAATTTTCTATATCCAAATCATTGAATGACTTATATTTTTTAATTTGAATATTAGCAAAAGGATATTTATTTTTGATTTCCATCTTATTAAAAAAAGTAAGGTATTAAATTCATTAAATATATTTTTCAATTTTTTAATTAAAATAATGCTAATCATTATATAAAATTACGTTTTTTTCATACATACTAAATATGTTACAAATATCTAAAGAACTATTTTGATATTCTGTTATATTAGGATCTCCATCATCATCATTTGAATATTCTACACCTGATTTTAGTATTAGTTTAATATCACCACTATCACCATTATATATTATGTTAGCCATTTTTATATCTAAATTAGTAATTTGTTCAATATTATTATCATAACACGAAAAAGTTTCAATTGATTTAGGTAATTGTTCTGCATCAACTACACTGATTAAATTATTTGATACATCACAATATTTGATTCCATCATGAAGTTTAGGTACCTCAGTTAAATCACAATTTTCCATTTCCAACTTGAGAAGAGAATTGGGTAAAACCACTGATTCAAGTTTACAATTAGAACAAGACAAATAGGTTAGTGATGCAGGTAGATTATTTAGATTAACCAATGGATTGAATTGACAAATTAAAATTTTAAGTCCAGCTGGTAAGTTTGATAAATCTGTAATTAAATTTCTGGAACAATTTAATACTTCAAGTGATTCAGGCAAATTATCCAATCTAGATATCATACAATCACTACAGTTTAAAAATACAAGTCCATTAGGTAAATTATCTAGTGATTTTATTAAAGGATTAATTCGACAATCTAAAATTTTTAAACTCGATGGTAAATTGTTTATGTTTTCAATTATACTATGATGACATATCAGTATTTTAAGATTAGATGGTAATTCATTTAGATAAGTAATCTTATCATTATGTGTACAATCTAATTTTTGAATTGAATCTGGTAATCCCGATATACTGGTAATATGGTCATTATGTAAAATAATCAATGTATTAATTTCAGTTAATTGTTTTAGAAAAGAAAAATCAACATCACCTGATAATTTTGAATTGGCAATTTCAAATGTTGTATAATAAAGTCTCGGATGTTTAAGTATATTCTTAATTATATTTTTGTTGTTCATAGTCTTAATGTAATATAATAAATATATATAGATATGTTTATTAAACATTATAAATATTCAATTTTTATATAAAATCACAAATAAAAAATTGATAACAAGACTATATATAATAAATTTAATAATATTATTTTAATGAGTAAAAATAAATTTGTGAATAAAGAAGAATATGATAATTTATCAGATTCAATTAATTTATCGATTGATTTTCTAAAACAAATAAATTCAAATTATTATGATATAAAAAAATTATTTGAAAACTTTGATTCTGAGAAAAAGTTGGAGAAGTATATTGAATATTTAGAGAAAAAAGAAAAATATTGTGAAAACAATGTATTAATTGATAGTTTAAAAGATATTTGTAAAGCTTATGAGGTAAGTAAATGGATGAAACCGATGTTAAAAAAATTAGAATCAGTAGAATCAGAAACAATAGAAGATGATTATTCTACTGGTTTTACAAGAAGTAGAAGTAATGTAAAAATATATTTATCATTTAATAAATTTACAATAGAATTAAACTATGAATATGATCGCGATTATTGTATTGGAAAATCCGAATTAGATATTGATATTGAAGGTATGATGGAATATTTCGAATTGCCAAAAGATAAAATTAAAGCATTTAATATAATAATGTTGGAATGGATAGTCGGATGTAATACTAATGGACTACGTTATAGTATTGATCAATTACAAGATTATATTGACAAGTATGAAAAATAATATAAAAAATAGTTATAAAAAGTATTATTTTTATGCAGATTTAACCTTAGTTTTTTTAGTTACTTTAATAGATTCTTCTGATTTATCAGATTGTTCAGAATCAGATTTTACAGATTCTTCGTCTTCCCATTCAGATTCTTCTTCAGATTCATAATATAATTTTTCATATTTACACATTACTTCTGCTAAATCTTGATTATCAGGGTCTATTTCACCATCTGATTGATTATCTGATTGATTATCTGATTGATCATCTGAATTATTTTCATCCGAATCAGTATTCGAATCTATATATTCTTCACCAGATTCCAAAAATAATTTAACACCGTCATCACAGCAAACTGCACTTAAAGTTTTATTAGTTAAATTATTTATTTGTCTTATGTCATTATCTGTGCAACCAAAACATTCTAAACTTTGAGGTAATTGTTTACCATCAACAAATTTAATTAAATTATAAGATAGATTACATGAACTGATACCTTCATTTAATTTTGGTAACTCGGTTAACTCACAATTTTCCATTTCTAATCTAATAAGTGAATCAGGTAAATTACTGATTGATATTTTAGTGTTACCACTTACATCTAAATATTTTAAAGTTGATGGGAAATTATCAATATTTGTTAATCTACAACTGACCGCATATAATTCAATTAAATTGCGTGGTAAAATAATTGATGATATTTCACAATTAAAACAATTTAAATTAGTAAGTGAATCTGGTAAATTATTTAAACCAGTCAAATAATTACAACCACAATGTAAAATTTTAAGTCCAGAAGGTAGATTATCTAATTTGGTAATATAATTATCAGTACAATTTAGAAATTCATGTGATTCAGGTAAATTATCTAAACTTGTTAATTTACATTCTGCACAGGACAAAAACACCAAGCCATTAGGTAAATTGTCCAATGATTTAATATAATTGTTAGAACAATTTAAGAACTTAAGTCTAGATGGTAGATTGTCAAGATTTGTTAAACTATTTGTTCTACAATATAATATTTTTAGTTCAGATGGTAAATTATTTAGTGAACTAATATTATTATCCATACAAAATAATTTTTCAGTTGAATCTGGTAATCCTAATATACTTTTGAGTTTTTGATTATGTGAAATAATAACTTTTTGAATTCGAACAAATTTCTGAGTGCAAGATAAATTTACATCACCTGTTAATCCTGAGCTCGAAATATTAAGTAATTTAGCATTGGGTTTTAATTTCTTAATAATTCTATTAATTATTTTATTATTTTTATCCATTATTTAATTATATTTTGAATATAATAATTATTATATAAATAAAGTATTTATCAATTTTTACTACACATCTAAAATATCTGTTTTATCATTAGATTTTTCAACTTTATTATCTTGGTATAAATAATTAATTGCTTCTAATATATTTTTTTGTGATTTAGTTTTTTTATATGTGTTAGAAAATATAGTCATTTCAATAATTGAATCGGGCAATTTATCAATTGGTTGATTAAATTTAATAGAAGACGAATTATAAGTGTGAATATGTAGATATATTAAACTATCGGGTAAACAATTAATTTTTTGATTGAAATATAGACCTAATTCT
>JACCDY010190155.1_pt1 | contig 12763 bp, 9 predicted proteins | sample 7446391 | NCBI WGS metagenome assembly JACCDY01 (sample SAMN15323451, study PRJNA562643) | freshwater metagenome | isolation source: river surface water | place: USA:Blue River Watershed | collected 2017-08-18 | reverse complement strand
TTCATCATTATAGAAACCCAAAAACAATCACCGAATGGAAAGTCGTCGATGTTTCAATGATGTTTTTATGGAACAAAAGAGAGATTGAATTCAAAGAAAAACATAAGAACAAATTATTCAATCTCTCTTTTTCATCATTATAGAAACCCAAAAACAATCACCGAATGGAAAGTCGTCGATGTTTCAATGATGTTTTTATGGAACAAAAGAGAGATTGAATTCAAAGAAAAACATAAGAACAAATTATATAATCTCTCTTTTTCATCATTATAGAAACCCAAAAACAATCACCGAATGACAATCCATCGATGTTTCATTGATGTTTTTATGAGACAAAAGAGAGATTGAATTCAAAGAAAAACATAAGAACAAATAGGTTTATTGATTGGTTTCTCCTGTTTCATACACCTCTGCATATGTGACTTCTACCTCTCCTTCTGCAACCGCAGCGAATGGTTGGCTTTCGACTTCTTCCAGTTCACTATCCGCTTCGCCAAATGACAAATTGTCTTCGGTAGTGCAAGTAGCTTTGTCTGCTAATTCGACGAGCACCTCCACGGCAATGCCAAAGGCGATTTCCGATTCCGTTTTTTCGGATGTTGCGTCTTCCTCTTGCTTCCTGGATGGAGAGGAGGATGCCAAAGGCTGCCTCTCCATTGACGGGAGAGGACTTGTCACGGACTGCCTCTCGTCTTCGATAAGCGAAGCGGATAGAGAACCTGTTGTCATGATTTCATCGATGATGACGCAGAGTTCTTGTACGGCAACTTCAATTGGTTCCTCTACAACCAGAGGTGTTTCCTCAACCACTAGAGGAGATTCCTCAACCACTAGAGGAGTTTCCTCAACCACAAGAGGAGTTTCCTCAACAACTAGAGGAGATTCCTCAACCACTTGAGGAGTTTCCTCAACCACAAGAGGAGATTCCTCAACCACTAGAGGAGATTCCTCAATAACAACAGGTGTTTCCTCAACAACAACCGAAGGTGTTTCCTCAACAACCGAAGGTGTTTCCTCAACCACTAGAGGAGATTCCTCAACAACTAGAGGAGATTCCTCAACAACAACCGAAGGTGTTTCCTCAACAACTAGAGGAGATTCCTCAACAACAACCGAAGGTGTTTCCTCAACAACTAGAGGAGATTCCTCAACGACAACGGGTGATTCCTCAACAACATCCGAAGGTGTTTCCTCTATAATTAGAGGAGATTCCTCAACGACAAGAGGTGTTTCCTCTACAACTAAAGGCGATTCATCAACGACTAGAGGAGATTCCTCTGCAACAACGGGTGATTCCTCCACGATTGAAAAGGAAACGACATCCTCCTCATTGGCAGTCGTCGATTGGGGTGTATTGGTGGGCGTGGCACAAGGAGCATTACTACTTTTGTTGCCAAGGAAACGGAGACCCTGCATCAATTTGCCTACATTCTTTTGAAAGACTTGTTTCATGTTGCGTTTCTCTCCCGTCATGGGTCCGGGCGAGGGAATGGATTCGCATGGTGTTAACGATGAACTGGATCGACTACGTGGTGTCGCGTCTATAACAAGTCCTCTTTCCGCTTTGCTTATTGAAGAGGAGAGGCAGTCCGTGCCATCTTTGACCAAGGACAAAGAATTGGTAGTGGTGGTGGTGGTGGTAGTAGAGGTTGTTTCCATCGTCATGGGTGCCGCCGCATATGTGGTGGTCGTCGAATCAGTGGGTTCTTCAAAATGCACGTCGGAGAGCATGCGCGTATACAACAAATTCATTTTGTCGCTGAAATGTTTCAAATACTTGGAATGCAATTCGTGGAAAAAGGTCAAATACGATTCGAACAGACGTACTTTCACCCGAATCAAATTGATGTCGTATTCCATGGTCGACACGAAATTGTTGATGTTTAAGCCCAGGTTCTGGTTGCGCAAATGACCCGTCAGAATCTTGTCTCTCGTTTGAATGTGATCGTGCAACCCGTGGAGAGCCATGAGAATGTTGGCGTGGGCCTCTTCGACGACGGGGAAGGGATAGACCCGATAGGGTTCCAAATCTTTGTAGACGGGCAACTTCGGCGTGGATTTGATCATGTCGTGGAGGCGTTTGCCGCTGTTGGAGTCGGCACCTCCGCTGCTGCTACTGCTACGCAAAGAATCGGGAATCTGTTTTTGGATGTATTCGACGATCAATTTATAGAGCTTGTAATATTCGCAATACATGCGATTGTTGATGAGAAGAAATTGGCGGCGCAAATCATCGCATTCGACGTCGAGCAACTTGCCCTGGAAATGGAAGGAATCGAGGCCGAACATAAAGACCCCGTTTTGGTTGGCACGAATCGTGTCATCGTACATTTTTTTCAAGAGAGACAAATGATGTTGCAACAAATCGAAAATAGATTCAATTTTGCCGCGCGTATTTTTTATAGTGTCGAAATTTTCCGCCAATTGATATGTTTCATTGCTTATAATAGTTCGTGGTATGTTCATTTTTTTTACAATTTTTTTACAAGGAAAACAAGTCAATGAAAATGAAAATGAAAAACAAAAACAAAAAAAAAATGAATGAAATCAAAAGACACGCAAAAGAAGACAAAAAAAAATACTATCAAACAAAAAACAGATATAAAGGAATATATAAATTACATATTCTTTTTTTTTTGTGTGTGTGTGTTTCAAAAACAAAATTATTTTATTTCGTTTATTTCGTTTATTTTTTTTTTTCATTTTTTAAATTTTTCCAAAACATCGGATCAACTGAAACATCGAAAACATGGAAAACGAAGGATCTGTGGTATCATTAACGGGCGCAAACAAGGTGGTCTTGACGGCAGAATGGACACCCGAACACGAACAAATTTTGGTGGAATGGGCCGACAAAGCGATGTGTTACCGTTGGATGCATTCAAAAGCCCACCAAATGTATAGTTTGCAGAATGCGTGGTATACGATTCCGGTGATTGTCATTTCGACGTTGACGGGGACGGCGAATTTCGCACAGGAACGCGTTCCGCCCAACTACCAATATATCTTTGTGATGGTGGTGGGCGGTTTCAATATTTTAGCGGGCATTATTACGACCATCCAACAATTCTTGAAAATCACCCAATTGAATGAATCGCATCGTGTGTCGAGCATTGCGTGGGACAAATTTTATCGCAACATCAAAATCGAATTGGCGAAACATCCCCACGAACGATTGAATGTCAGCCAAATGATTAAGATCAGCAAGGAGGAATTTGATCGTTTGATGGAGACGAGTCCGTCGATTCCGGAGAAAATTGTGGGGCAATTTAAAAACACGTTCAAGGACAAGAAAAACAGCAAGAAAAAGGAAGAAGAAGACGAAGCGCGCATGTTGGAACCGCCGCCTAAAATCATCAAACCGGAGATTTGCGATGAATTGGTGTCGACTGAATTGTTTCGCAATCCATGGTCGAGTGACGAGAACCGCGCCCGTGCCACGGAAATGCAATACATGGCGAAGAAAGAACGCGATCAAAAACTGCAACGTTTTCGTGAGGAATTTTTCAAAATCAATCATCGCGAACCCTTGCCCGACGAAATTGCCGCCAATTTGTTTGAGGGTGGTGACGATGACGTTTTATTGCATCATCATCATCCCAAAGACAATTCGTTTTCATCGATTTTATAATTTGAAAAAAAAAATAACATAATTTTGTAAGGCAACCTTTGATAGAAAAATTATGTTATATTTGAAAAAAAAAAAAATTAAAAAAGAGAGGCACCTAAACTGGATTTATCGGCAAGGGGCAAATAGGTATTAGGGACAAAGACATCGGGGGATTGATTGACATGGGGACTACTTTGGCTGACCATTTCTTCTTCCAAGGATTTGGGTTGGGGAGGATTCAATTGTTTTAAATCGGAATTCTTTTCGCTTTGGGTAACGGTGGATTGGGGAACACGATTAGCTAAATATTGGGTGGCTTCAGGAATGGGACTCGCGGGAGCGGCGTAGTGGTTTCTACGCAACAATTCGTAGGCCACCAACAAAAACAAAATGCCGACGATGGGTGCCATATGTAAAAACAAACTGACGGCGATGACAAAGAGAATGACCAACCCGATGGGTGAATCGATCCAAGGCACCAAGGCGAGAGGTGTCGAAATGGGAAACACGAAATAAACGACGAATAAACCCATCAGTATTATTTCGGGCATTTTGACGTCTTCGACTAATTTACGGAGCATAGGAGGAATGTTCATTTTTTTTTTGTTGTTTTGTTATTTTGTTTTGTTATTTTGTTTTGTTGTTTTGATTTGTTTGAATAAATAAAAAGGAAGGGAGAAAAAAAAAAGAAAAATGAATCGAAAATATAGTTAGTATATGTTTTTGTTTTTTTTTTGTTGTGTTACTTTTATGGGGAAAAACAAATATAAATATATTTTTGTAAAGACTCGGAGCGAAGCGGAGAGGCATCCTTTGGTAAATTAATTATCTTTATTCACCTGCTCGACTGACCGACCGATTGAAAAATATGAAGATGAATAACAAACCTTTTGCTGCCACCGGTACTAATGTGAATGGGATCAAACGAAGAGCCATGGCTATGCAGCAAGCCAATAAAAAAACAAGTACATCAACAACGTCAACAACCATATCAAAGAAAAAAAATACACCCAAATTACAAGATATTTGTTTTACCTTTGGATTGGACGAAACACAAACACAAACCAAAACAACCTATGTGGGTCCCCAAGGCTACACATTATTCAAAAAAGAATGGACGGAAGAACAATTGGAAACGATACGTCAAGTATTGACGGTGCGTCCCATTTCCAATGGGATTGGCGCAAGTATTGGGGGACCGGATCTCACTTTCCCCATCTATCGTGAATCCGCCAACAAAATGTATATGCCCCGTTTTTTTGGGATGCGTCATTTTGGCGTCCCCCATTCTCTCAAAATTGGAGATGGCGATCCCATTTCGGTACCCTTTGTGGGATCCTTGCGTCCCATTCAAGTGCCCGTCGTGGAGACGTATTTGCGTGCGGTAAGAAGAACACCGGATGGAGGAGGCGGATGTCTCGAATTGCCTTGTGCGTTTGGCAAGACTGTGTTGAGTCTAAATATCATTGCGTCGTTGGGTGTGAAAACCCTGGTTATTGTCAACAAAGAATTCTTGTTGAACCAATGGGTCAGTCGTATGGAACAATTCTTGCCCACGGCGCGCATTGGCCGCATCCAAGGTCCTCTCATCGACATCGAGGGCAAAGACATTGTCTTGGGCATGTTGCAATCCATTTCGATGAAAGACTACGATGTGTCGGTGTTTTCGTCGTTTGGGCTCACCATCATCGACGAAGTCCACCACATCTCGAGCGAGGTATTCAGCCGTGCCTTATTCAAAATCGTCACCAAATACATGTTGGGTCTGTCGGCCACGATGGAACGCAAGGATGGCACCACGGAGGTTTTCAAACAATTTCTGGGACCAGTGGTGTTCAAGGGGGATCGCGACGAACAACATCCCGTGGAGGTGCGTGCCATCGATTTTGTGGTGTCTCGGGATCCCGTGTTCCAAGAAACCGAATATGATTATCGGGGCCATCCCAAGTATAGCACGATGATTTCGAAGGTGAGTGCCTACACGGATCGTAGTTTGTTTATTTTGCGCATCTTGGCGGATTTGGTGGAAGAACAACCCGGGGCGCAGATCATGGTCTTGGCGCACAACCGGGCTTTGTTGACGTATTTGGGGGATGCTTTACAACGCAATTTGACGATGGATGGTGGTCCCACCTACGGATATTATGTGGGGGGCATGAAAGAAGCCGCCCTCAATGAAACCGAGGAAAAACAGATTGTGTTGGCGACGTTTGCCATGGCGGCGGAGGCGCTCGACATCAAAACGCTGTCGACCTTGGTGATGGTAACGCCCAAAACGGACATAGTCCAGAGTGTGGGACGTATCTTGCGTATGAAACACAAACAACCCATTGTGGTGGATTTGGTGGACATGCATGATGTCTTTCAAAAACAATGGATTCAACGACGCCGATATTACAAGAAATGTGGATATGCCATCAAACAAGTGGCATCGCCCGATTACCGGGGATTTTTGGATATGGGACATTGGCGCATTGTGAATAAAGGATCGAATCACCACCATTTACAAGAAGACCACGAACAAGTTGTGAATGATTGTATTCATGCGGATGAAGATGAAGATGAAGATGATGGCGAAGATGCGGCAGAATGTGTAAAAAAACGACCATGTTTGATTTCGGTCAATCCCGCCGATTGGGATAATTTTTCAACATAATTTGTGTGTGTGTATGTGTTTTTTTTTTACTTTTATAAATAAATTTTTTTTTTAATTAAAATTTGTGTTAACAAAAAAAACCAAACAAAACAAAACTTATTTGGAAGAGGAAGAGGAAGAAGAAGAAGGACAACTCCGATGACGAGGCAGACATTTGCATTTTTTATCGGCAGATTGTAATCCAAACATGGGTTCTTGTAAACCAGCATTGTAAGTATACCAATTTTCCATAATACCCGGATTCACCAACATATAAGCACGCGCCCATTTCTTTTCTTCTTCGCTGCATTTCGGATGGTTGCGATCATTTTCCAGAGGAAACGCCGCCGCTGCCATGAAAGCCGCGGAATCCTCGCCATGCATTTTCACAAAGGTTTGGGACCATTCTTCCACCATGTTCTGAATCATACTCGTTTGGTTGGGTTTTTTGAAATGATGCATTTCAATGTGATACCAACACGCCGCATTCAATACATTTATCCACGTCAAGGGAATGGATAACCTTTCACGGTCCGAAGGACCGGAATGGTGCAATATATGCGCTTTGTCTTGCTGCCCAGGGGCAGGAGCAGACGAACCGGTATCGGACAAAGAGGTCACGTTTGGAAAGGGGCAAAGCGCCGAGGGAATTGGCTCCGGACTTGTCAGATGAGGATTTAGAATGTGGGGTTCCAATACTTTGAAACATTGCTCTGTAAAAGACGGCAAATTGGTACGCAACATTTGGGCATGTGGGAAAAATAAATTTCGACATAATTTTCGCCATTCATCATAACCATTTCTGATAAATTTGGGAAAAGGCAATAATAGTGAAGAAGACGCAACCTCATGTTTCTTTGTTTTCGTTTTCTTTTTGGTTGATTTTTGGGGTAACAAAGTATGGTTGTCGATTGTGGTGGTGGTGGTGGCAATGATTTTATTGTATTCATTAAAAATGGTTTCCGGCGACGAAATGGACAATTCCGGTTTTTTCATCAAACATTGTAATCGTTTGTGAAATTCCAAGTGCATTTGATCAAACGAGGATAAGGAGGACGTTCCAAAGGCCGCAGCATTCGCATTTGCATTCGCATTCGCATTCGCATTCGCATTAAAATGAATAGGAGAAAGAAACGAAAACGAAAACGGTGGCGTTGTTTCGGGCAAAAAATCGATGCAAGTTTTCATTAAGGATGATGCATTGGATATGATTGGATTAAGACGTAATTTTACATTATCTCCGATTGTTATCCCAAAAACAATTTTCTTGGGTAAATCTTGTTTTGCCGTAAAACATCCAATTTTACCGAAGGATGCCTCTCCTCTTCGAGTCGAGTCTTTACCGAAGGATGCCTCTCCTCTTCGAGTCGAGTCTTTACCGAAGGATGCCTCTCCTCTTCGAGTCGAGTCTTTATCATTGACGACAATAAACACTTTCTTGTGATTTGGAAAAATGAGAAGATTGATTTCATCGCCACATTTCAAATTGGGAAAATAATCATTATCTTCTGTCCCGGGTTGGCACCCGTTACACATTATTGTGGAACGCGTATTGGTGCTTCTATCCATGAAACCAAAGGAATCCCTAAATCTCCCAAAGGTTCCCATTAAATCTGTTGCAAAGTTCGTCGTGCTCATAAATCCAATAGATATATAACTGGAGGGTGGTCTTGCTTCCACGGTTAATGAACACACAACAACGTCGTTTGAAACCAAACAAATGGGAGGAGTAAACGCAAAACAAACGGTACCAGGACTGCTTCCACGACGTTCGACACAAGTATTTTCGTTGGTAAATCGCAAATTTTGAGTGTAATTCTTTTTGGTTGCATCCCACATTCTCGCATGGACCATGGGTGATGATGGAAGAGAATGCGGAGAATATGGCATGTTTTGTTGATTTTTCTTTTTCAACGTCATGGAAAGAGTTTGGTTTCCATACAAAAAACAAAAATTTCGAATGGTATTCAAACTTTTTTGTTTCAAAAAAGCATGGTACCGAGAAGAATTCACCTTTTTGGAAAACCACATCGACACCGATTGGGTCATATGATCATGGAACACGTGTTGATGACGACTGGACGCAAACTCCGGGTCCAATTTCAGATGATGATGATACGCATGGATTTGGTCTTTTTGTGTTGGAAACATGGTCGTAAACAAAGAAGCGATGGCCAAGTTATGATCGTTTATAATTTTTTGGCGTTCTGGTTCGGAGGCCGCTTTCCAAATCAAATCCGCCGCATATTCGCGTCCATAGGTAGAATATTCTTCCGGTCCCATGAGATGGTGGATTTGCATATAAGCACAACGCAAGGCACACATCGGATACAATTTCTTCCAGTACTCCTTGAACGCCGCATCGGTTGTCGACACAAATCGCGATTTCCATCGGTCTGCCAAATCACATCGTCGATAAAATTCGGGATCGTTTTGGCGAGCTTTCCGTTCGTCACTGGATTGTTTGAACTGTTTCTTTTGGCACAGCAAATTCACACAGGCTTCCGTGGCATTCTCCGGATACAAGGATAAAAATTCGGCGATGACACGTTGTGTTTTCATTTCTTGTTCCCAATCGAATTGCTTTTTGCAAAGGCATGTCACTGTGTTGCATCCATCACTTTTCGCTAATCTTAACCCGCAATGGGGGCAACTCAAAATATCGCCGCTCAACGTCCCGATTATTTCTTCGCATGTTTTGTTTTCGTGGTGACCTGCCGTCTTACAACGAAAACAAAATTTCCACCCGCAACACGCCGTTTGAGTGAAACTGCAAATACGAACCGCGTGATATTGAAAGGCCACCCGTCGTTCGTAATTGTCGGTTATCAAATCAACACAATATTGAATCATTTGAAAAAAAATTGCATGGGATAATCCTTTGTTCCATGCCAAAGAAATATTTCCAAAATACAACGAAAAAAATGATTCAATGGACATGAGACCATGGTCCACGGCTTGCAAATCATTCATCATTTTATCGAATTTTGGTTCTTGCACTTTTTGATTTTGGATTTCCACCATTGTGGTAGCAGGAGCATAAGTAGTAGTCATCGATTCTTCTAGGTAAGGAACCATTTTATCCAAATAAAACGCACGACATTTGTTGATCTTTGATTCAAGTGTATCTTCTTTTATTTCGACCCCAATGGATTTCAAACGATGGCAATTTCCACAAGTCACCATTAATTTTAAATTTATTTTTTCTTTGTACGCGTCATACAAATTTGCATCCAATTTGTCCAAGGACTTCCAATGGGGTTTCTTCCCACTTGTATGAGACAGAGGACACAAAATCAAAGGAGATATACCGACTCCTTCGGGGAGTTGGCTTTGAAAATATTGTTTGGCGCATTCTTTGTGTAATGTTGTATGGGGAACATGTTCATGGTCCAAAGGACACAAATGTAAAATGTGAACATCATCTTTTTCTTCGACAACTTCATCCAAACAAATCGAGCAAATCTTTGGTTGATGTAATGGTGGTGTTTCGGGAATCGACGACGATCGCGATTCATTTTTTTTTAAAACTCGTTTATTATTCTTTTTCATTTGTGAAAAAAATAAAGAAGAAAATTTAACCTCTATTCACCTGGACTGATACACTGGTGTATCAGTTCAGGTTTGTATAGTTTATCTTTAAAGCAATTTTTCGTAAGAAAAATTGGTGGTGAACCTGCGAGTAAAACGAGCAGGTGAATAAAGATTAATTATGATTTTGTTTCAAAAATTTAAAAACAAAAAATATAAAAAACAAACAAAAAAAAATGAAAAACACATGAAAAAAAAAGTGAGAGAACCGCAAGGAGAGATGCAAGAAAGGTTGCCTCTCCCTTATGGGTCGAGGCTGCCTCTCCGCTTCGGCAAGCGAAGCGGAACGAGTCTTTACGCAACAAACAACAAACAATTATTTTGAATACATACATCTCTATAAGGAAAAAATATGCCTTTGCCGATCATGGGTAATAAATCTTGCATCAAATTCGATATGGTATACGATGGCAGTTTATAGACGGCTTGACCATTCATCACATAATTGTAATTATCTCCGAAATTACCCAAATCCACATATTCAGTGAAATCCTCAGGATCCCATCCCAAGAAATTTACTGCACTGGCTTGTTCTATGTGTCCATTTTGTTGATTTCGGCGAACCACCCGCATGGACGGACGAGCTTGCATCAATGGACGAATGAAAAATATCAATTCTTCGACGGGAATCCGATTGTTTATTATACTCATTTTGTTTTTTGTTTTTGTTTTTTACGAAAAAAAGTACTTAAAGAATCGAAAAACGAAGAATACACAAAAACAAATAAAATAAAATAAAATAATGAAGGACATGTCCGACCTTAGTATGTCTTGTGTCCACCAGCTGACGCTTTTTGATGTTTTTTTTTGTGGTGATGGTGGTTATTTTTCCCGGGTTCTCTCCAATTTTGTTGCCACTGGCTGCCATCCGTCTTCGAGTCGAGTACTTGTTGGAGAGAAGAAGAATGTTGTGGTGCCGGTGGTGGTCGTTTTCTAGGATTCGGATTACATTGTTGTTGCGGATGCTGTTGCGAATGTTTCTGAAGGCCCGAATTTGGAAATTGATTGTCATTTCGCAAGGCGTCCGGTGTGGTAAAACGAGAAATATGCACCGCATTCCGTTGTTCCGAAATGGCCACAGGAATCCAACGTCGGAAGGTCGGGTTGTATTGACATTGCAACAAAATAGCTTGTGTGTTTCTGTTTTTGATTTCTTTTGTTTTGTTGCAGTCGTATTCTTTGTCATCTTCTGCCTCCTTTTCTTCCACATCGCTGTCTTCAATGTAATCCACATTGCGAATATCGACGGGTCCTTTCGAAAAGGGTCGCAAGGGACGAAACAAGGAATGCAACCATTGGCTGCACGCATAGGTATGCACCAAGGCGAGTCCCATGAAAATACGTGATTTGTTGGGTCCATGGGCATACAATCGATAGATGTCGTTTTGTTGGGGGTCCGCTTCCACCCACAACGAGGTTGATGTTTGGGGTTGGAATTGAGCGTTGGCGAAAATGAAACGTGGCAAGGGAGGCAGAATATTGATTTTCGACAACAAATGTTTCGTCGATTCGCCCATGTCGAGAGGAGAGATAGAGACATCCTTTGGTAAAGACTCTCCCTGGAGGGGAGAGGCATCCTTCGGTAAAGACTCTTGTGCGCCCGCTTTCTCCCGAAGGGTAGCGCTAGAGGCATCCTTTGGCAGGATTGGTTCGTTATCATTCGTATGCGGCTCCTCCTCTCCATTTGTATTCGTATTTGTATTTGTGCTGTTTGTATTGGTGGTAGTCAATGCAAAACGATAATATGGCGCCACACGATAAATCTCCCGATATTGCAAATGATGGATGAAATATCCCGGACGTGCCACCGTCTCCGGTAGAAAGGTTTGGTACCTATTGCCTTCGTTGACAAACCACATGAGGGGAGCCGCCACGATGATTTTTTGATTTGTATTTGTATTTGTATTGTTGGGCGCAGTTCGCATACGATCAAAATACGAACACAAACGATCACATCGTTCGCCCCATCCCAAAGCAAACAAATCCTCGCCTTCCCACCGATAGATATCTTCGGTCAAAAACACACGTCGAATGTTTTTTTGTTTTTGTTCGTCGGTTTCATTTTGTAAGCGGGCTTTCTGACGTTTCGATAAGGGCAAAATCGATCCAAACAGAATCGTATTGTGATACAACGATGGCGACGACGACGCCGACGACGACGACGACGTTTCATTGTTGTCCACACTTTCTCTCCTTAAAATACGACGTTGTTTGACATCGTATTCCAACAAATCCGTGGATCCATCGGGTTGATGCCACAAAAACGCCTTCTTTCCCGTGGGAATCGCCAACACCATGGAAGGCGCCTCCACGATGATTTTGTTGTGGGTAATGTCGGTTTCATACGCCATTTCAAAAGAGGGGAACGGTTGTTTTCTTGTTTTTGTTATTGTGTTTGTATTTGTTGTTGTTGTTCCTGTTGTGTATTTGCCACCGTCATGATGATGATGGTTGTTGTTATTACAGTTATAATCATGGCGATGATGATGAATTTTGTTTTTTTTGTATGGCTGCATTTCTTTCTTTTTTTTTGTGTGGCTTTCAAAAAAAAAACAAAATGAAAAATGAAAAATGAAAAATGAACAGAATCGAAAAGAAAATAGATTAACAAACAAAGATTAAATTATGATGAAGATGACAATTCTTATTGTTCCAACGATGCGTGCAATTTGCCTAAAAATGCATTCAATTGTGTCGACATCCATTGTTGTTCCATGTCTGTCAATTGAGGTGGCGTTGGTTTGTTCGTTGCATGGATTTGGTTTGTTGCTGTTGCCGTTGCATGCATTTGATTTGTTGCATTCGCTTGGGTATTTTGTTGGGTAATCAATTGGGTTTCTTTTTCTTGGAGTGCTTTCGCCAAATCATCCATCATGGATTTGTATTTTTCAATGTCTTCTTCCTTCGATCGATCACCATCATCGTTC
>JACCDY010924604.1_pt1 | contig 12765 bp, 17 predicted proteins | sample 7446391 | NCBI WGS metagenome assembly JACCDY01 (sample SAMN15323451, study PRJNA562643) | freshwater metagenome | isolation source: river surface water | place: USA:Blue River Watershed | collected 2017-08-18 | reverse complement strand
GAAGCTTAAAGCCGAGCTTGCTGAGATGGATAAGGCAGTTGACACCTTCCGCGATAACTACTCTAAGGCAAAGACCAACGCCCGAGTAATGATGGCTGCTTTGGTTGGCATGGGGGTGTTTGCCTACGCTATGTCTTATATGACGGCGGACGATGACGATCTGGGCCGTAACAGTGTTGCTACCGACGATATGTCCCGCTGGACGCGTTTCGCTAGATTCCATATACCCGGCACGGAAACAATAGTGCAGATACCGTGGGGCTTTGGTCTTGGCGGAATGGCTGCTATGGGTGCGCAGTTGGCTTCTCTGCTTAACGGCAACACTCGTACTGGTGATGTTCTTGCGAATATGTTTGTTATTGGCATGGACTCGTTCCTGCCTTTGCCAGTGTCGCGTATATCCCCGATTGAGAAGCCACTGGAGTTTACTATCGACTCCATGATGCCGTCGGTTATCCGTCCGCTGGTTGAGTACACCATGAACGTGGACGCTCTGGGGCGTCAGATATATAACAACCGTCAGTCACGGTTCGGTGACGCTTACACCGGCGGCGACAACATCCCTGAGTTGTACAAGGACGCTGCGATCTGGTGGTTGAAGTTTAGCGGATATGATGTCAGCCCCAACTCTCTGTACTTCTTTGCAAACAACTATGTAGACGGTGCGTCGAAGGTCGTGCAGAACGCTAATAATATCCGCCTATGGTTGGGTGATCAGAAAGACTTCAACCCCAAGACCGACACCATGCTGTTGGATAGCTTCTTCGGCACTAAGTCTAACTTTGAAGCAAGAGAATGGCAGCGGATTGAGGATGATTTGAAAGAGCGTAGCAAGTACGTCAAGATGCTAAAAGACACTCATCCGGCAGAATACGCTGAGTACATGGCTAAGAATCCGTTGGATCAGATGCTAACAAAGATGTACAACCATGACGCCAACGGACGGCTAAAAAACTTGCGGGAGCAAGCTAACAAGTGGCGGGCTATGGAAGGGCTCGATCCACGCACCCGCACTGCGCTGATTAAAAACATAGTTCTTCAGCAGAACTTTGAAAAGCGTCGCTTGATTGACTTATATAAGGCGTACGGCGTCAACCCCTAAGCAGTGCGCCACACCCTTATGCCCAGATGACCTTCCTTCTCACAGGTATAAATCTTTACCTTGATGTGAGATTTCTTGGCGGCGATGTCCGCCACGTACATCATCTGGGCAGGGCGTAGCGTGGGGATGAAGAAACTCTCCCCCACTGCCATGTAGTCATAAGGAAAAATCCACTCAGGCTCCTCCGTCAGCCTGTCCATCTCCATCGGTTCCAAAGAAAGTATCTGGGATTTGGGTCGCAAAGACATAGGTGTTCACATTCATGTTTTTGTCAAGGATGCTCAGAGCTTGCTTCCAGCCAGCGTCGAGGCGTGATTTCTTTATATCGACCAGTATCTTTTTCTCCCGCATGTTCTGCTCGAACTCGCGTGAGCTGACACTCTTCTCAATCAGATACTTCTTAAACTCGGTCGTCGATATAGTGACAAGCCCCGTCGCTAGGTCAATCCTGCCAACCAGACTCGTCCTCGGCTCCATCGTGACCTTGCCGTCGTTGATACCCAAGAAGCCTGTGTAGTACTTGTTGATGAAGTCACCAACCAGCGTCGAGTAATCTGTCTCGCCAAGATTGACCACCTTGTCCCGGATGTTGATCATCTCGGAGCAGACCTTGTTGTAAATACGTTCTAGGTCATAGTCGATGAGGCCGATCTCATTGGCTACCGTGCCCCCTGCCATAGTTGCACCGATGATGTTCTCGTAGAAGCGGTAGATAGCGTCGTTGCCAAAGTCTTTCTTGAACCGTGCAATCCACTCGTCCACTATCTGTTTTAACGCTACCTCACCGTGGGCAAAGTACGCGGGTATGAGTTTACGCCCTGCATGACCGTAGTTGTACTTGAACAGGTCAAAGACCTTGGGGCCAAACCCCGGCTCGTCAAACAATAGCTGTGGTTTCATTACAAGAAACTCAACCATACGTGCCATCTGGCCCGTCGCCATAGAGTTCTTGGACATGATCATTTCTAGCAGTGGCACGTTACAGGTCATCATGGCAATCGATGACGCTAAGAGTTCATGCTCCCGTTCAGCGTTGATCGACCCCTGCATCCTGATCTTGGCCTTACCCTGCGAGATAGCGTGAACCATCTTGCTAAGTTCTTCTATCTTACGTTCATGCGCTTCATCGACGCCGAACGCTGCGTTCTTCAGGGTGACGTACCGTTGGTTCAAGCCGTTGTTTGTGGCATCGAAGACCGAGATACCGACTGGGTTACACCAGACGCTAAGGTTTGCGTACAGCGCCCCCGTCTTGCCGTTGCCTGATTTACCTGTATAACTAACGACAGCGCCCGGTGTGGACGTTAGCGGCATGAGCGGTGAACCCAGACCGATCAACGTACCGAACGCGTGCATCTCCATCGTCGGGCGGTTCAACTGCTGGGCGCACTCCTTCCATACTTCAAGGCTACCCTTCGGCTCAAAGTGTTTTGCGATACTGCGAACCATAGGCGATGCAGGCGTCGGGACTATCTTGCCGTTTGATTTAATTAAGTTGTTGCCGATGACATACTCACGGCCCAGTCGGTCGTCTCCCACCGGCTCTGTCCAGCCCATCTGCATCTGCATGAGTTCTGCTTCAGACTGGGTTTGTAGGTAATGTCCCCACTTCATTATGTACCTCATGATGTGTTGTAGTTTTTCTGCCCCGCCTGTTATCCCCATGAAGCCGATTGCTTTCTTGAACTCATCGGTCGCGTTCAAGCCCCGTGTAGTCAACATGAAATCGCGCGGCGCGTCTTTGGGCAACAGAAGGCGCATCATAAGAATCTCGCCGTCCAACTTGCTGTACATCCGGCGTATCGGGAACAACTCGTGCGGGTATACCAGTACGGGGTCGTACTCTTTCTTGACGCCCTTTCTATCCACTGTAGGTGGTGGTTGGTAATAGATGCCGCCGTGCTGCCCACGGAAGTACGGGAACAGTGCCTGTGGATGGTCAGGGATTACGTTTGCTGGAATATCTTCGGGATTCTCGTACTCCCGAACTGCGTCCTCTTTAGGGGCTTGGGCGATCTTGATGATTCGTCCGAGCGCAAGCGGGTTGGTAAACTTGCCTTTGTACTTGCAGGTGTCGCAGATGCCGGGGTTTTCATTGTCAAATACGGTGCATGAGTACGGCTTTCCTTGCCGTAATGTTGCCTTTCGTTCCGTTTCTGCCGCATCGTAGCCGGGATAATCTTCCGATAGTCTGTGGATAGCGACATCGCGGTCGATACAATGCTGTGCAATGGATAGGGTTGCTGTCCAGATAGGTTCTGGAAGGGTTGATGAGTTTTCAATTGCCCACTTAATCTGTTCGCATCCATCACCTTCAAGACTTCGTATAGCGATCTTTTCAAAGGAGGTCTCCTGATTGTCGAGTTTCATCAGTGCCTTAGTGTCGTCGTCCAGACCTTTAGGCAGCTTCTTCAACAGCTCTGCGGGCGACTCTTCTACTATCCCTAAGAACTCTTTGAACTCATCAAACGAATAGACAGGAAGTTCGTCGCTGATTACTTCGCACTTACTAGGTGGCGTAGTCTTGTAATTAAATGTCTCAGGACAGCGCATGATCCGCGCCACGTCCGCTGTAACAACCGGATCAATGAATAAATCATTCTCAAGGCATAGCGTCTTGAACTTCTCGGCGTATGGCTTCCACTCAGCGACGGGGATGTCTTGGTCAAAGAACCAGTAGGCGTGTACGCCCGTGCCTGAATCGACGATGACTGGGGGAGGTAGCCCAACTCTTGGCAGGAAAGCCTGTAATGCAATATGCGCATCTCCTTGAGTAGCATATCCTCTTCGGAGTTCTGCTTTCCCTGCCCCAACATCAAGGTCAATGAAGAATGAACGTAGGAATTGCGCGTCCTCTGCCTTGCGACTATAACCGTCGAAGGATGCAAGGGCAACGTAGACATTAGCTTTTTCCAAGCTAAACTGTCTTGCAAGATTTTCGACATCATCTATAGACTCCGCAAATCTCTGTGTAGTGCGTTTGTTGTCTATCTTAGCTACACAGTAGACGCCCTGCGAAGGCAATGCTTTCTCGTAAAATTGTTTTATCATATCCGCAGAGACAAGAAAGGCAGGGTTTCCCCTGCCTGATTAAAGAAAAAAGCTGCGTTTAAATCGGTCTGCCAATCATATCTTCGATGTAGGCTTTGGCTCCCTTCACGGACTTAGCTGGCAATACTCCCGCCTCCAAGTCCTTCTCTAAAAGCCTGATGAAAGCCAAAGCCATATCTTCGTTCTTACCACGCAACACCGCGCCGCGAAACCAATTATGAACTGTTGCTCGTGAAACTTCCATCGCTTCAGCTACGTACTTAGCAGGAAGATTTGCAATGACGCAAAGCTTTGCCATCTTGTAGCCGATGCGATAAGTATCATCTGCTTCGTCCAAACTACTAAGGAACTTCGTACTATACGGGCGCGACATGGCTCTCCTTATTTCTTAGTCCACTTCTTAATGACATCGGACGCATCGGTTGCCTGTGCCGGAGCGCGCTTGGTAGATTCGCGTACCGTCGGCTCTGCCACCGATACTTCTTCACCTGCGTCCTTCTTCTTGTACACCGTCAGCTTGATAGCAGCTTCAGCAGCAGCCGAGTTACCCTGTGCAGCAACAGTGTCATAGTCTTTCGGGTCAACTGCACCTGCCGGAGAGAACAGCACCTTCGGGTATTGCACTTTGGTGTCAAACTGAACCTTAGTGACGACACGGCCTTTACTGACGTTGTTGCTTGCAAGCATCCCTATGTAGGACTTGAAAGGCCATCTTCCGTTTTCTTCTTTGCCGAAAGACGATGCTGCCGGGATAACGAATTCCAACACGTCACCACTTGGGTCTTGTGGAAGGACAACAGCGGTACGCCATGACAGCTTGCATTTCGCGCCAACGCCAGAATCATTGCTTCCTTTGGCGGAGTTCGGGCAAACATCGCACGTCGGAGCGCAGGGTTGTTCAACATCAGCATCAGGCTTAACGGAATCGTTAGACCAGCAAATGGGAGATGTGACTTTTCCTTCTTCATACGTACCCTCGTAGCACTGACGCGACGCGCTGTGTGCCATCTTCACAAAGATGATGTTCATGTGACGGTCTTCGATAGCACCAACTTCCTTGCCACCGACCATCTTACGGAACACACCGCCCTTGATCGAAAGACGCTTGGTCTGATTAGCACCGCCACCAGCAACCGCTGCGGTATCTTCATCAACGCCTGTCTGAATCATCAGCGGGTTGTTTGCCAAAATAGTTGCGAGTTCTGTACTCATGGTTTTTTCCTTAACTTAATTTAACTGTGGGCTTACGTACTGTGACCGCGAATTCGCGCATCACGTTCACACCGGGGGGCAAACCATCACTATGCCGCTCGGACATGAATTCTTTAAAGTTACCTTGATGAAGACGCGCTTCAAACAATTCAACAGCGCCCGTTTCTAATACGAACTTGTTGAAGTTATCGCGGTCTGAACAGGTGTACCTTTCTTTCAATGACTTGATGATTGTGCCGTGAGGGGTCTTGATACTGTCTGCCTTGATCTCATTGCACCCTGCCAACATCGCTTGCTCAAGCACCGCCATCTCGGACTTCAATGCCTGATCACGATCTTTGTACTCGGCCTCGATCCTGTCACGCTCCTTCCTAATAGTCAAGTAGGTTTTAACTAATTCTTCCATATCACTCATAGCTTCCCTCCATCTCTGACTTGTACAAATCAACTAACTTTTCATGTGAATCAACTTTGCCTTGCAACATGCGATACATCCTTCGTTCAACTTCCGAACCTTGTAAGTGAACCACTGTCATACGATTCTTCTGCCCCACGCGATCAATACGTGCGATGCACTGTAGATACGTTTCAACACTCATAACAGGAGACCAGAAGACGATAGTGTCGGCAGCAGTTAGTGTGACACCGTGCGATGCTGCTTGAGGTTGAATGACTAGCACTCGTGGGTCATCTGATGTCTGGAATCTGCCCACGATGCGCTGTCGTTCGCCAGCAGATACCGCTCCGTTAATGATCTCGTTGGTGACACCATTGTTAGTTAAGTGCCGTGAAACAAGATCGATTGTGTGGGTGAACGGCACGAAGACCAGCACCTTGTTCTCGGTCTCCTCTAATACTTCATCCAACGCTTTGAGTCGCGGAGCAATATCGAACTCGACAACTTCTTTCGTATCGGAATACACCGCGCCTCCTGCCACCTGAAGCAACTTGGAGAGCCGCGCCGCTGCGTTTACTGCACTTATCTGTTCACCCGCTGCATTAATCAGCATCTCGTCCTTCAGTGCCTTGTAGTACTTGGCAGCTTGTGCAGTCAGCGGCACTTCACGGGTCTGATACAACACTTCTGGCAGATCGAGACACTCAGCTTTGGAGAACCTGATCGCGGGTTGCAGCGCGTCGAATACAGTTTGTCTAGCAGATGGTTTGGGTAGCCACTTGAACCGTGTAATCTGGTTCATGACTTTATCTCGCCATGCCGTGCTGTACTTCGGAACCCTGCTCGGCGCAACCAAACGCGCTAAGCCGAACGCATCGAGCGGTGACTGTGAAGCAGGTGTGCCGGTCAGCATCCACAGGCGGGTCTCAGGCTTGATCAGCTTGGCGAGTATCTTCCAGCGCACGGTACTCGTAGACTTGTACGCGTTCGCTTCGTCAACCACAATCAGGTCGAACTCGCCGTTCTTGATGTCCTCATGCAGGATGCCAACGCCGTCGTAGTTGGTGACTATGAAGTCGTACTCACCGTTTAGAATTTTCTTACGCTTCGGGGCAGGGCCGTAGGCAACGCCTACGCTTCGGTGCATAGCTGTCTTGAACACGTCGGCTTGCCATGCGGAATACATAATCGTGATCGGACACACCACGAGCACGCGCTTGATCAACCCCAAGCTCATCAGATAGTCAGCCGCCCAGATGACCGATGAAGTCTTGCCTGTACCCGCTTCGTTGAAACAGAACGCGCGGCGACGCGACGCTAGGAATGATGCAGTAGTTTTCTGGTGGTCGAACGGCGTAAACAAACCGGGCCAGTTGTAGTCCCGCAGTATGGGTGAAGGGATGTTGTAACCAAAGGACTCGGCTAGGAAGGATGCCTCGTCGTTACCCCAGTAGACAAGAAGCTCGGTCTCGTCTTTGCCTCGGTCAAGAATCTCACTCTTCTCGACGTAGGTCAGGATTTGGTCAGCGTTCGCGTTAGATGTTCGGAACTGTAGGGCAGCGTCGCCCACGACTGTAAACTTAACGTCACTCAATTTAGCCTCACTGTAAACTTAACTATGCCCCTTACGGGGGCTAATCGGCTACATCCGTACCAATGACAACTTCCGAAAGGGCGGTACTAAGTAGCTGATGCGGTTTATGGGGGAAAAGTCCGTTGCAGAAAAAACCCCGCCCACTCACACCTTACGGCACGAAACTCTTAAAGTCAAGTAAAACTTTACTTCTTACGTTCTCGCTTGCTTGTCTCTGATACCAGCGCACCGGATGCGGCACGTCTAAATGATCGGTTAGCTGACGCGGACTGTACCACCACACCGTCCTTGTTGCTGCCACCTTTGGACAACGCTTTCTTGTGCGCTATGTCTTTACCTTCGCGCTTGTCAGCCTTGCCGTTGCCGTTGGCATCCGATCCTGTCTTGTCCATCGCTCGACGCGCCCGTTGACGCTCCATGCGGTCAGGGTGTTCACCCCTTGCTTTCTCTTGCTCGTACTCTTTTTTGTACGGCCTCGGCTTGTTGACGTATGGCATTTGGTTCTCCGTGTATTAGTTCGTTAGAAGAGTAAATTCTTCTCCGCAGTTCCTGCACTGTCGGCAGGGGTTTCCCTTTGTACATTGTGGACGTACTCGTTTCCGCCAATTTGTTCTCTACGTCTCCGCTCATAATTCTTGTACTCCATGCCGAACAACTCGTTAATCCCCGGCAATAACTCTTTCAGTAGGTCTGCTCTGCTGATTGCCATTATCGACTCCTGTGATGCTCACACGTATTGACCGGACACCAGCCGCATAGTGGCGTAGGATTCTTCTGCCACGTATCGTTCTCGTACGACACCTTCAGCCGCTCAAGGTCTCCGTTAAAGCTATTCCACAACGCCGGAATCTGTCCCCGGTGGTAATCTTCCGTGATGAAGTTGTTGTGCAGTACGAACATCAGCCCTGCCTTTACCTTCTCCACCTGCGGGAAGTACGCGTAGGTCATCAGCGCCATCAGTCTCAACTGCTTCACATCAGGGTAGCGGTCACTGCCTGTCTTGTAGTCAACGATGAACGCTGTGTCACCTGACAGGATCAGCAGGTCAACGATACCTCTGACCCAATACTCTTTCGAATGAAACCCACACGGCTGCTTGTTCTCATCTAACGCCATCTCGTATTCAGGAAAGCGTTCACCATCGATCTCCAGAAGTGGATCAACCAAGGGCGCAAACCGCTTGTAGTTCTGTGGTAACTCTGTTCCATCTTTGGCGTAGCTCTCCAGCGCAGCATGTACGTCCGTGCCGTAGAGCATCTGTTGCGTCGGTTTAACCTCATAGTTTCTTAGCACCTTGACTTCGTGATACTGCTTTGGACAATTTATATACTGTTTGAGACCTGAGAATGACCACTTGATCGGCTGCATGGATGACCTTTATTTGTTAACACTCACCATAACTATGCCCCCATTTGGCCTCACACGCAACCGGTAAACCTGTTGCCCAGCTAGGTGCGATGGACATCTTCTCAGTGATGAAAGCCATAGCCTCTTCGCGCTCAACCTCTGGGACTACGATCACCGCTGCGTCATGCACCGTCAGGGCTACCCTGTACCGCTCGTTGATCGCCAGCATCTGCTCACCTACGACAATCCTAGCCAACGCTTGGACTACGTTCTCGACCACCGCCCCGCCCCAGATACCGATCTCGCCCTTACGCGACTTGTACTTGTATTGGGACTTCTCCCCGGACGTATCAAACCGCAGCTTCGGGTAGCGAATCATTAGCCCATTCGGAAGCGATATGCCCTCTTGGGTAATCTGCAACACCTCATGATGTCCTAGATAAAACGGGTCAGACTTCGCATCCCAGTTGGCAAGTTCCGTCAGCGCGTTGTCTGATTCCTTCCATAGCGAAATGATATTGTCGTTAACATCTCGATAAAGGTTAACTATGGCCTGACATTCATCATCGGGAAGGGAAACGCTAATCGGCTGTGATGTCGCTAACGTGTGCTGTAGTTTTCTCCAGCCGGTGCCATAGCCCAGACCGAGAACGCAGGTCTTACCGACGAACCGTTCTTCAGGATTCGCCTTGGTTATGGTTCGGTTGTAGACTTTGGAAGCGAAGATTGAATATACGTCTTCACCACTGGCGAATTGTTGTACAACATCGTCTTGTCCTGCCAGCCAAGCCAGCACCCGTGCCTCGATTTGGGAGGAATCACAGTTAATGACCACGTGTGCGTCGGGAGGGAGGACTGCGTTCTTGAGGGTCTTCTTCTTTTTATCTCGGCTAGGAAGGTTCTGGAAATTAACTTTGTCTGAACCACTCCATCTGCCGGTATGTGCACCGTAATACTTAAGGGGGATGGGCAATAGTCCTCGATTTCGCTTTCCAATGTCGATGAATCGTGTGATGCGAGACTCTTCCAGAGTTGATTTAGTTCCAAGTCTGACAGCACACAGTTGTTGTACAAGTGGGTTTTCATGTTCCGATAGTGCGATAAAACCTTCGTCGTTCTTTGCCAGAGCAAATGTTGTCTTTCCTGTGACTGGGCTGATCTTTGTTGGCGGTATGACTGGAGGGTCAAGCCCCTCAAGGAGCGCAGCGAACTGCTTATTACTTGCCAGCTTCTTACGAACAGCTTCTTCATCAGCGCACTCCAGTTTTTCTTTCAAGGTAGCCAGCAGCTCGGTCTTCTCCTGACGCAAGTCTTCTAGCCGTTGTACCAGCAACGCATCGTCTACTTGAAACACCGGGTCGATGAACATACGCAGCGTCATATCAATGAGTTTTATCTCATCGCCGGGAAACGCGGGCGCCATCAAGTGGAAGAGCTTGTAGGTCAACTCAACGTCGTTCTTGCAGTACTCACCATATCGTGCCAACTCAACCGGAGTAAAGTCTGCCCTGCGTTTGCCCAGAGCATTGTTTACCTCATCACCCTTCGCACCGATCTCATAGCGTTCAGCCAACGCGCCGAGACTCCCACCAGCATCCACGCCGTGGAGCGCACGAGCCATGCACAGTGTGTCGAGATAAAAAGCGGGGCGGATACCGAACCGCCAACCAAGTATCGCCCCGTCGAAAAGAGTGTTGTGGCATAGAAGTGCTGCATCCGACCAGTCGGTCAGCCCCTCAAGGTGCTTCTTTATCTCTTCATGTGAGCCTGAAAACCAATACGCTGGTGCGTCATCGATCTTGATGCCCACACCGATCTCTTCGAACTGTTTATCGCGTATGTATTCCTCAGTGGTCAGGTTCTTGAACCCAAACCCCGTGGCGTAGTACGTCTCCCAATCAAGCGTGACTAGACTCATTTTGAACACACCTTCGATTCCCACATAGTAACTACCATGCCATGAACTGTTAAGCTCTGAGCGCGTACCCATCCGTGCGGCTGAATTAAACCTTCCTTCTGAGCTTTCCTTGCTACTGCCCCCCAAGCTCTTCTATCTGGCGGTTCCGGCAAGTCCTCGTTAGCGGCTCTCACTTGTTCGGTTGTGAAGTATTTGTTTGTTAGCGCGTGTTTGCGTACAGCGTCCAACGCTATTGCCACCCATTCACTACCTGCGTTCTTGGCGGCAACGTCTGCCATTGCATGACCAATAGCTAGTCCTTGATGTTCTGTCATTTTATCTCCCCAATAAAAATTCTTGAATCGCTTCAGCAAAGTCCTCTGGCAAGCTGCCTTTTTGATCTGTGGCGTGTTTCCAGATATGTTCAACCACTTGAGGATCAATCGGTTTATTAACGCGCCGCAATACGGAAATGGCTGCGCCTACTGCCCAAAGGTATTCAGTGCTGATCTGCTTGATGTCACCGACTAGCATGGCGTTAGTGTAGGTCTCTAGTCGTAAAAGAAAATCTCTATTTACTTCATCATCGCGGTATGGGTTGTTTGCCCCACCACTACGGGTGAATATCTTAGAAGATGTGTTTGGGTACGTAGCGTCTACGTTGATGTTGTAGTACGGGCTGTGCGTCGTATAAACACCTTGCGCGGTGTTCTGCGCCATGCGTGGATCGATTGCCATTTTATTTCCCTTTCATAAGTGAGCCAAGGCGAGTCGGGCTACCGATAGTCATCAGCATCTCTGCTGCTTCCCTTGCTTCCTCATCTGTCATGTCGTTCAGGTTAATAGTTCTGCCGTCCTGTGTCTGCACGGCTTCGATACCACCCATTAGTTCTTTATTCTTCTCAATGAAGTCGGTAATAAATTGTCTTGATTCGCTCATTATTTACCTTTCGTTTTGTTAACACGTCCGTTGTTCTTGATGGTGTTGGGCGCTCCATGCCACTTCTTCTTTGGCTTGTCATCGAACGCCTTTGCTGTGTTGTTCTCATTGCTCTTAGGCAAGTTAGATAACAGCTCCAGCAGATTGTTTGTATCCTTAACTGATCGTAGAGATTTCATGTGTCTTTCACCTCAATCAAGTCTTTGTATGTACCGTCCGCATGAACGAATCTAACGCCGATTAGCTTGCCATCCTTGTCGTAGTAACAGCAGAACATATTCCCATCCACCCACGGCGCTTTCGGCGCTAGGACTAAGCTAGTCTTCTTCTCCGGTACAAAGTAGTTCAGCGTCTCTTTCACTCGCGGGTGCGGAATCTTCTGGTAGTCGTAGAGTTTAATGTCAGGCATTTTTCTCTTTCAGTTTGGCTTCAACAGTTCGCATAAGTTCATGCGCTTCGTGGTCTAACAACGCTTCGCATGGGTCTGCCTCAACCAGACAATCATTACGCTCCTCATCCGTCAGCCCCTGCCAGTTGCGCTGCGCGTTGCGATATGCTTGAGAATATTTACCTTCATTTGTTGTAATAAAAGCATGACATGGGCTGCAAAGATCACCAACAAAACGACCTTGGTGTTTATGGTTTTCGCAGTCTCTTACAATACACGCCACCGGCTCCGGCTCAGGCTGCGCGAGTCGGGTGCGGAGTGTTTCCATCGCATCATCAATAAATTTTATGTAGTATGAATCGTCAGGACAAAGGTGTTCGTACCCTTTGTATGTTTGTTTGTTGGTAGTTTCTTCACTTTTGACATAGTCAATACCATATTCCAACGCATCCAACACCTGCTGCGCTTCCTCGCGGGTTAGTGTGATGGTCATGGCATTACCTCCCACAATTTTATAAATACGCCGACATTCAACAGCGCAAAACCTATGAACATCATGGACAAGCCAACCTTATCGTATTGGTTCCACATACTTGATGATTCATACGGCGCACCAAATTCACGAACTAATAGCCACCCCACCACGCACATTAAAAGACCGATAGCAGTCATTGTTGTTCTCCTGTAGCTTTGGCGAGTGCGGCTTTCGCCACGTCATGCGCGTCTGTTATGTAAGAAGTCCCAGCGCAAAACTCCAACGCCACCACCAACTCAGCATTAATATCTTCCAACGCTTGCAGTTTTGGTCGGTACTCGCCCTTTGCGCTTTCGTAACCG
>JACCDY010016347.1_pt1 | contig 12768 bp, 10 predicted proteins | sample 7446391 | NCBI WGS metagenome assembly JACCDY01 (sample SAMN15323451, study PRJNA562643) | freshwater metagenome | isolation source: river surface water | place: USA:Blue River Watershed | collected 2017-08-18 | reverse complement strand
GGGCCCCATGACACTAGGCGACCTGCAGCCAAGTCGTCTGCCACGACGAGGTTTGGCAGTCTTGCAGCGCCCAGACCCGTGAGGGCTGCATCTCGAATCATCGTGAACTGTGGCAGTTGAAGCACTGTTTGAACCGAGATTTCCCTTGCGGCAGTGCCCGCGATTCTCCAAGTGACTTCTCCTGAAGACGATATGCGAGTAATGACGGGTACAGCGTGCGGAGATTTTTGACCGCCTCGAGCAAATCTCTTTTTCAGTTCAGGAGTTGATACCACGATCACTTGATCACTTAAAAAACAGCGCCCTACAAGTTCTGAATTGGATTCTGGGTTGACTCGAATGACGAGGTCGAAGCCCTCATTGACCAAGTCCACTTGGCGATCGTCGAGCGTGATTGCCAGCTTGACATCGGGGTAAGCGCATGTGAACTCAGCGGCAAGTCTGCCCATCATCATTTGTGCGAAGAGAGTGGGAACGTTTAAACGCAGCAGCCCTTGAGGTTGTATTCGGCCATCACGGAGCACGACGGCAGCCTCTGCGATTTCTCGCATTGGGCCGTTGGTGCGCGCTAGCAGTTGCTCGCCTTCTTCCGTCAAGCGAACCAATCGTGCGCTACGTTCGAACAGCCGTAGACCCAGCGACGCCTCTAACGCCATGACTTTGCGTGAAAGGCTTGCCTTGGACTTGCCACTCGCGCGACTGGCTTTGGTGAAGCCCTCATGGGTGGCAACCAATAGGAAATCTGAAAGATCTTCGAGATTCATAAATGTTCCAAATATGAGACGAAACGTCTTAAATATAGATATTTTGTTTTGAAATTAATACCTTAACATGAGATCAACAATTTGGTTTTCACCCTAAGGTATTTCTATGTCATCTGAAAAAATTCTCGTTCTCAACGCCACCGGCAAGGTTGGGCGAAATGTTTGCCGAGCACTATTAGAGGCAGGCTACGAGGTGCATGGAACCACGCGTTCAAGCAAGGGCACGCTGGCGGAGCAGGGCGTCAAGCCCGTAGTCTGCAACTACACTGTGCGCGCAGATCTGGATCGAGCCTTTGCCGAAACTGGCGCTAAAAAGGTATTCGTCATCACAGATTACTTTGCTGCCGCCAAAAAAAGCGCAGCCTTGGAATTTGAGCAAGGGCGTGCCGCCATTGACGCAGCCAAGGCCGCAGGGGTGCAGCATCTGGTGTTCATGAGCGTTGCAGATGCAGAATTTTTTGATGAGCATGTGAAGCACCTGCATGCGAAGGTGGCTCTCGAAAAATACCTGCGTGAATCTGCTGTGCCGTTTTCTATCTTGCGTCCCTGTGCGTTCTTTGAAAATCTCGATGACGCCGCCAATTGGAACCCACTGAAAAAAGGCGCGGTCAAGTTTTTAACCATGCAGGACTGCAAGTACTGCGCAACCTACGACATCGGTCGTGCAGCAGCAATTCAACTGAAAGATCCACAAACCTGGCTGGGCAAGACACTCGATGTGATCGGTTGGCAAGGTGATTTGTTACAGGTGGCCGCGGCCCTGTCCAAGGTTAGCGGCGTTCCTGTCAAGGCAGGTTTGGCGATGCCTATCTTTTTGCGCCGTTTGTTTCTCAAAGATTTACACCACATGTTTCTTTATTACGAGGTGCAAAAGGGACCGCGCGGCACGCCGGAGGCATTTAAAAAAATCTTACCGGAAGCGCTTTCGGCTGAGGACTGGTTTCGCTTTCATGGCTACTATGCGAATGGCGAAAAAATTATTGCTGACAAATAACATAGCTGCTTAATTCTCAACGGCCCATCGCCACACCCAGCGCGGGCCACCGCCACGGTCCGTGAAGATTTTGTACAGAGAAGGGTTAGATTCAGGATTCAAGTTCTTTCTGCAAGTCAATCCAAGCTGGATCAAAACTTAACTTTTTTGCCATGGGTGAATTGGATTCAACAACCCGCCAAAAAGGCGCTAAGTTCAGTGTGCTGCCGGTCCGGTTGTATTCTTCCCAAGAATACTCTGCAACTGTTCGGAGAAAAATTGAAGTAGACACTGGGCATGTGGCATCGCAGTTGTTCTTCTCGGCCAATCTCTTCCTGAACGATTGAAGAGACAAGGGAGTACCAGGCGGAATCGTTTTGAGCTCTTCTGCCACCTCAGCCGGACAAGAAATATGTAACTTAGACCCTTTTGGAATTCCCGCAAAATCTTTTTCTAGGATCACTTGATGGGGAGGCTTGGTCTTCATTTTTTCTCCCCATGATTTCTTTGCGCTAGCCATGGCTGACTCCTTTTTCTCGGGCTTCTAGTTTTTGCAGTTGAACTGACTTAAAAAGTTACCCTTAGCCTTGCTGTTCAACGCTAAAGTCCAATGTTCTCGCCTTTAGCAAAGCTTCATGCGCCAAAGATTTTTGTGTATCAACCAAATTACCATCCAATTTCAACGTAACTCGGTGCGCTAATTGCCGCTTAAAAGTAGCAGGCGTCTTGGCAAGAATGGTCAGCGTACCTGTTGCCAATCGAATGCGAGCCTTCTTGACCAACGGCAACCCGGTCATGTAGTTTCCTTGACCCGCTGTGACTGGATAAAACCCCAAAGTAGCAAAAATCAGCCAGGCACTCATCTGCCCACAATCGTCGTTGCCAATCAGCCCATGTGGACTGTCTTTGTAAAAGCTATGCGCAATTCGGTCAACCAATGCATGTCCCTTCCAAGGCGAGGCAGTGAAGGCATACAACCACGCTGCATGATGACTCGGCTCATTGCCATGCGCGTTTTGTCCAATCATGGCTTCTTGCCCCAGGTGCTTGTTGATTTGACTGGGTCTTTGAAAATAATGGTCAAGCCATTTCGCCATTCCATCCGGTCCACCCATTAAGTTGCGCAAGCCTATTGGATCGTGCAAAGCCGGCGTGAGTGTGTATTGCCACGCGTTGGCTTCCGTATAGTCGCCAGGATTGTTCAAGGGCGAAGTGGGTGTGTCTGGGTTAAATGGATCCCGCCAACGACCTTGACTGTCTTTGCCGCGCATCACCCCTGTTTGTGCATCCCACAACTGTTGATAGCCTTTAGCTCTTTGCGAAAAGCGTTGGGCCGTTTCGTTCTGTCCGAGCAACTGTGCCACTCTGGCAACAGCATCATCGCCATAGCCGTGTTCAAGTGTTTTAGACACAGCCTCACCATTGGGCTCTAAATCGTATGGCAGGTAGCCATACTTGTTGAGTAAATCCCAACTTCGCTGCGCCCATTCGGGGGCTTGCAATCGTGCTTGAGTTGATGTTTCCACCATGGCTTGTAAAGCAGTGGTGTGGTCAAAGCCCTTAAAACCTTTGATGATGGCATCTGAGATGACTGGCAGAGCAGGATTGCCAATCATGCAATAAGTCTCTTGCCCCCATGCGGTCCATAGCGGCAAGAAACCTTGTTGCGCGTGATGCTCAAGCATGGACTGCACCATGCCGTCGACTCGCTCGGGCACGATGAGTGTGAACAAGGGATGTACGGCCCTGAAGGTATCCCACAGCGATAAGGTACTGTAGTAATGACCACTTTGAGCTTGAATCACTTTGCCACGCGGGCCACGTACTCGGCCATCGCGATCGACAATGTCGCTGGGGTGGATTAGTGCATGGTACAGCGCAGTGTAAAAAACTCTTTTTTGTGTGAGGGATGCTTCAATTTCAATGCGACCTAACAGGCTATTCCAAGACTGTGAAGCCTGTCTGCGAGCCTCATCAAAATTCAATTGCTTGGCCTCTTGTAAATTGTTCCGCGCACCTTCTTCATCCACGGTTGACAAGGCCACTCTGGCCTCTAGTTGGCGCGATGAATCAAGTTCAAAAGTTAGCAAGTAGCGATTTGCTTTGTGGCCTGCAGGCATCGGCAACAATTCAGATTGCACGATCGGACGATTGAACTGAACAATGAAAGAGGCCTGACGTTCAACCCAAGCTACGGCGTGAACTGTACCTGTCACTTCACCGACATGCGCATTGAGTTGCGATTGCGCTTGCTTCACGCGGTGCGGTTCGTTGAAGTGCAGGCCGTGTTGTAAATCAATCAAAACCTGCACGCGTCCAGGTCGCTCAAAGGTGTAACGGTGCATGGCCACACGCTGAGTCGCAGTCAGTTCAACTTGAACTTGATGCTGTGGCAATTGAACGCTGTAATACCCAGGTTCGGCCACCTCGCTGCGCTTGGCTTTGCGTGCCGCAAAAGTTTGGGTGTTGGTATGCCAACTTTGCCCTTGCTTTGGCATTAAAAGAACATCGCCTAAATCTGGAATGCCAGCGCCACTGATGTGTGTGTTTGAAAATCCCAGAATGTTGGGGTTTTGAAATTGATAACCACTGGTGTAGTCCCAGCCGCGATCAGCATTGTCAGGACTGGGCGCCACCATGCCAAACGGAACCACCGCCCCTGGAAAGGTATGCCCCGTACCGTCAGTGCCTACAAAAGGATTGACGAACTGCGTCCAGCGTTTGTTTGTCGCTTCATCTTTGCTAGTCTTTGCCGATGTCGATGCCGATGTCGATACCGATGTAGAACCTGCCGCAGCTGCATCTGTCGATACCCATGGCCAAGTGGCCGCCAAGGGCGTGCCCAGTAATAAGCGACGTCGTAAATTTGAAAATGGCTTCATGAGACAAATTTTTAAGTAGATGTTGTTTTACAAAACGTCATTGAAACGTCACTTCAAAGTGCGTGAAAAAAATCTCAATGAGTCAGCCAAGTGAGTCCGCCAATATGGCCATTCATGCCCACCTTCAAACTCCTCGTAAACATGCTCAATGCCAAGTGCTAGCAAAGACTGGTGAAGTTGCCGATTTGCGTCAAGAAAAATGTCCGACTTACCACAGTCAAACCTCAGAGCGGGCAATTTTCCTTGCGCTGATTTGAGCGCTTCCAACACTGAAAGGCTAGTGGCAGCTGTGGACCAGTGCGCGCGCGTTTCTTCCATGAGTTGGTCAAGCTGAGAAACCTCCGTGATAGAAGAATGGCCAGATGCTGCTTGATAACGCTGTGGATATTGGCCAGCCAAACGCAGTGCAGCAAAGCCCCCCATGCTGAGACCCGCTATGAAACGAACTGATTCTGAGCTGCATGCGGAACAGGTTTGCATTGCAATTTCTGGAACCTCTTCAACGATCCATTTTTCAAAATCTTGCTGAAGATTGGAACCTGTCGATGGATTGACATGCGACACATAACCCGAACCATCCCCCCACAAGCCATCACTGGGCATGATCAAAACCATGGGACTAATTTGCGATTGACGCATCAACTCTGCCGCAAGCAAATGCGCACCGCCTTGGTAAGCCCAAGACCAGTGTGAGCCATACACGCCATGCAGTAGCGTCACGATGGGCAGATTGCGCAAATGACTGAATTCTGGTGGCAGATAAATGGTGGCATCGGCCCTTTGCTTTAAGGCCGATGACTTGACAGTGACCCACTGCATGCCGTCTGGCGTCAATGTGGGGTCAGACTTTTCAAGGGTTCTAAACTTCATGTTCTGTCCTTGTCAAAAACAATGACGCCTTTGATGTTGGTGCCTGCCAGCATGTCGTCCATGGCCTCTTGCAATTGTGAAAGTGGGTAATGCCGCGTGATCATGCTGGCAACGTCCAACTGGCCTTCATCAATCCAGCGCATCAATTTTGGAAAATCTCGAGGGGGGTGGCAGCCGCCATACAAAGGTGTCAAATAACGTTTGTCCCACCAGAAGTCCAACATCGATGCACTGACCTCGCCGTGTGCGCCTGAAAGTTGTAGCGCAACACCACCATGGCGAATGAATTTCAAGGGTGCAAATGCCAAGCTGTGTTGGCCAGTGGCTTCAAAGGCATAGTCTGCGCCTCGCTCATCGGTTAACGAGCGTACATGCGCCAATGCTGCTTCAAATTTGGCATCGTTGTCTTCGATCCGCCATGTGTGAGTTGCGCCCATTCTTCTTGCGCGTTCAAGACTTTCCAGTCTTTTGTCCAAAGCAATGATAGTTTTCGCGCCCGCAATTCGCGCCCCTTGAATGACTGATAGGCCAACGCCACCACAGCCAAGCACCACAACGCTTTCACCTGCCTGAACATTGGCACTGTTAATGACCGAGCCAACGCCCGTCATAACGCCACATCCCAAGATACAGGCCTCGTGCATGGGCAGATGCGCTGGCAGAGGGGTGAGTGCTTCCGAACGCACCAATGCATATTCTGAAAAAGTACCCAGATTGAAAGAGCGGCGTATTGATTGCTGCTGCCATTCTGTATGGGGCGAAGCAACGGATGGTGACTCTTTCGACAGGCCTTGCGTGCGATCGCACAAGTGGCCATGCGATTGCTGACAAGGTAAGCAGTGCCCGCATGGAATTGCCCAATTAAGCAAGACGGGTTGTCCAACGACCAGGTGGCTCACATCGGGGCCGACGGCATCAACCCACCCTGCACCTTCATGACCTAAAACCAAAGGACCGTCCCAATTCAAAGATTGATGATCGGTATGGCAAACACCCGCAGCTGCCATGCGCACTCTGACTTCAGAACCCATCGGTGAGCGAACTTGTGTAGATGCAATTTCAAATCCACCCCGACCATTGCCAATGGCGGCGAGGGATGGCACTGACTCTGGCATGGGGCTTTTCATGGGAGCCTTGTTAAGGGATGGATGTTTGCAAGATGGTGACCGATCGAGCAGGCGCCAAGAACGTCTGATTCAAGGAAAAGACTTCTTTGGAAATGACATGGGTGGCTTTTGTAATTGCAGGCCAAACTTCCTGAAAACGTTTCAGATCAATCGAGGTGTCTGATTTGTTTTTGTTAAAAATCACCAGCACACGATTTTTGCCGTGGTATCGCACCATTGCGTAGGTGCCACTGTCTGGCACAAAGTGCATGAGTTTTCCATGATGAATTACTTCTTGTGATTTACGCCAGTTCAGTAAGGCGCGCAGCCACTGCTGATGTTCTTTTTGAACACCAGTTAAACCCTGGCCTGTGAAGGCATTGATGGCATCACCTTCCCAACCACCCGGAAAATCGGCGCGAAAAGCATCAAAGTCATCGTGCTTCTTAGGGCTGGTCATTAAAACTTCAGTGCCGTAGTAAATCTGAGGTGTGCGTTTGGTGGTCAGCACATAAGCAAGCGCCATGCGCGTCAAAGCAGGATCTTCATCCAATGCACTGAACAGACGCGGCGTGTCATGGTTGCCATCGAACAGCACTTGGTCTTGTGGATAGGCCACCAATTGGTCGTTCGCCAATGATTCATAAAGTCTTCGAAGTCCTGTATTCCAAGACTCTGGTTCAGACAAAGCTTTCAGCATTTGACCTTGCAACACGAAGTCCATCACGCTGGGTAAATTTGAACGAAAACCATTGGCTTGTGTTTTGCCTCGCGCCCAGTAGGCTTGAACCGATGGATTGTCGGTCCACTCTTCGCCCACAATGCCCAATCGTGGATATTCTTCACGCAAGCGCCTCACCCATTCATTGATGAAGTTTTTGTCTGAATAACCATAGGTGTCGACACGAATTCCCGCTAGGCCTGCGTACTCCACCCACCAGATGGCGTTTTGAATCAAGTAATTGGCAACCCTCGGGTTTCTGCCGTTCATGTCTGGCATGGAAGGTGCAAACCAACCTTGCGTAAAGCCTTCTCGGTCAAGCGCTGAAGCATAGGGGTCGCTGATGGTGGTGCGCGCATGATTGGTGGGCGTGAACGTATTGCGATTGCTGAGCCAATCTTTAGCAGGTAAATCACGCATCCACCAGTGATGGTCGCCTATGTGATTGGGCACAATGTCTTGTATGAACTTGAGACCTTTTTGCTTGGCTTTCTGAACCATTCGGCGGTAGTCTTCGTTGCTGCCATAGCGCGCGTCAATGCGGTAATTGTCGGTGCTGGCGTACCCATGGTAAGAAAAAGCAGGTTGATTGTTTTCAAGCAGAGGGGTGGGCCAGATGGCTGTGTAGCCCATGCCAGCAATGTGATCCAAGTGTTTCACAATGCCGGCAATATCACCCCCATGACGACCTTGCTTCGATTCACGATTGGCTTTGTCCGCAAAGCCTGCTTGGTTGTCGTTAGAAGAGTCGCCATTGGCAAAGCGGTCGGGCATCAAATTGAGTACAACATCGGCGCTGCTAAAACCCTCACGCCGCGCTGAATCTTTTTCGCGCGCTTGAAGTTCGTAGCGAACGACTGTGGTGTCTTGTCCTTGACGCAGTTTGATGTTCAAAACGCCAGGCTGAGTATTTGCAGAGACTTTAAGTTGCAACCACAAGTAGTTGGGATTGTCCGAGACGTGCGTTCCTACCAAGGTGACACCAGGGTATTGAAGGCTTGGTTTTGCACTGCGAATGTCACGCGCATGAATCATCAATTCAAGCTGCTGTGACTTCATACCAACCCACCAATGAGGCGGCTCTACTCGGTCAATTTGGAGCGTTCCAGTCCAAGCGCTTATGGGCAAGAGGAAAACAATGGCACACAAGGCTACAAAGCGTTTTTTGATGGATGAAGTGGCGGTGCGCACGTGGAAGGTTTTGTTCATTGAATGAAGAAGGTCAATTTAACGCGAATACAACAAAGGGTTTTTAACGCTGCTCGCCAATTCACCAGGCTGAACACCTGGACACCACTGGGCTGCGTCGTTAGCCTGAATGGCGCTGAGAGCAGGTTGCAGTTTCATTTGACTGTCCATGTAGATGATGGTCATGACCGATCTGGGATGGTTTGACACATTGGCACCTGCTTTGTGAAAAGTCCAACCCAAATGGAAACTCACTTCGCCCAAATCAAAGGGACCCGATACAAAATTCAAACCATGGCGCGCCATGTTGGATGTGATCTTCTCTTCGCTCTCATCTGAAATGCCCAAGTCTCTGCCAAATTCGATGGACTGACTTTTTGCATAAAACCCCAGTGGGCCCATGTCGTCGGGTACAGCCTGAAGGGGAATCCAAGCTGTGATGGTGCGATCGCTGCTGAGAGGCCAGTAATACTGATCAGCATGTGCGGGTGTGATGCCACCGCCAGGTTCTTTGTAGAGCGATTGGTCGTGATACAAGCGCACCCCCTCTACTTCCAGCAGCTCAGTTGCGATGCGTGCCAGACGCTTGCCGTTCACAAACTCTTTGACAAGGGATGACTGCTCCCACAAATTCATCACTTGCAAAAATGCCTTGTCGTAAGTGCTGCGCTCTTCAAGGGGCAGGTGTTGGGTGTTGAGTTCAATGGTCAACCGAGTAATTTCTGCGCCGTAATGCGCCAGGGTTTCAGCATCCAAAACATCCTTGAGTTTGATGTAGCCGTCTTCACGAAATTGTTCGATCTGAGTCTGAGTGAGGTGATAAGCAGAATGAAGGTTCATAAATTGTTTGCATTGAAAGTGGGTCAGCGTGTTGAAAAGTATCGTGAAATTCCCACTTGCTTAGTGAGCCGGCATCGACCAGAATTAACTCTAAATTGACGCATATCAAAACAAATTTCAGCCATGAAGGTCATAAAAGAGCGAGTTGTGCATCCTCATGAGTCTTTTCGGTTCATGCACATGAAACTGGACAGTCTCAACGGTGAGCGCCATCGGCATCCGCAAGCCGAGTTAACTTGGGTCTCTCAAGGCGCAGGTTTGCGTTTTGTGGGGGGCAGTGCGGCCCCCTTTGAATCTGGCGATTTGGTGTTGGTCGGACCGGACATTCCCCATCTTTGGATCAGTCACCCTGGCGATGTAGGCAAAGTACATGAGTTCAGTGTGGTTCAATTTCCAACTGACTTGCTTGCATCAGTGTCTGTGCCTGAGTGGAACGCCGTGGGTGAGTTAATGCGCAAAGCTTCATTGGGCTTGGTCATCCTTGAGCCTATCCGTACGCAAGTTCAAAGCTTGATGTTACGAATGCAGTCAGAGCAGGGACTCAGAAGGCTTGCCTTGTTGATTGAAATTTTAGGTTTACTCATTGCACATCCGCAGTCACTTCAAACTTTGTCTTCAGTCGGTGTCGTGGCCACCAGTGTTCGCGATTCAGATCAAACCGATCGACGCATTGATCGTGTGGTTCGATGGATTCACGAAAATCTTTCGGATGATTTGACCATTGAAGCGGCGTCTGCCAAGGTTCATGTCAGTCCTGCCGCGTTCAGTCGATTCTTTAAACGCAGTTTAGGAAAAACATTTACGGAATATGTGAACGACCTGCGCTGCACGGAGGCCGCCATTCAACTGCGCAAAACCGACAAGCCCATTGCCAACATCGCGCAAGACTGTGGCTTCACCACGCTGTCTCATTTCAATCGACAATTCTTATTAAGGCATGGTCAAACGCCTCGTCATTACCGCAAGGCAGCTTAATGCGTCCAAGCTTTTCGGCGAATTCTTTCTAGGCGTTTTTCGAGTCGCGCCACTGCTTCTTCGCCATTCATGCGCCCCGACATCACATCGTGCGCGGCATACCAAACACTCTGACTGACTTGTGGGTACTTGAGCCCAGTGACAGTGGAGGGCCTGATGACACCCTGTGCAATGATGCCAGTTAGCGCTGGCATGTGAGGATTGGCTTCAATCACTTGTTTGTCTTGGTAGAGAGAGGGTCGCGTGGGGTTGAAAGCACCCGCAATGGCCCGCTCGCGCTGAACTGCTGCACTGGTCATGTACATCACCAAGTCGGCGGCCAACTCAGGGTGTTTGGAGTAGCGTGAGACGCCCAACTGCCATCCGCCCACCGCGGAGCGACCCCCCGCTGCTTGAAGACCAGGCATGGGTGCAATGCCTACTTTGTCTTTAACGGGACTGTCATCTTTTTGCATCAAGGCCCAAGCGTAGGGCCAGTTGCGCATGAAAAGGGCGTTGCCATTTTGGAAAACACCTCGTGAGTCTTCAGGCTCATGGTTCAACACACCCAATGGAGAAATATTGCCAATCCAGCTGGCTGCCATGTCCAAAGCTGCGGCAGCTTCTTTGTTGCGAACCGTAATCTCACCTGAGTTGCTTAAGACCTGCCCACCGCCACTGCCCGCAATCCACTCCAGCGCTTGACAGGTCAGGCCTTCATCGGCTTTGCCTTGAAACATAAACCCATGAAAATCTGAATTGCCACGCGCACGCTCTGCAGTTTGTATGAGTTTGGCAATGGCACTGAATTCTTGCCAGGTTTTAGGCACGGGCTGCTTGTAGCGGGCCAGTAAATCTTTTCGGTAGTAAAGCACCCCCGCATCGGTATACCAAGGCATTGCCACCAAACGGCCATTGACTGTATTGCCTTCGATGAGTGCTTTGAAATGGTGACTTTCTTCACCCTTGGTAAAGGGCGATAAATCAAGCAGATGATCCTTGAGTAATCCGGGCCAGACCAAATCAATTTGCAAGACGTCGATGTCTGTTGATTTTGCGGCGAACAGCTGTCTGTAAAGCGCCAATTTATCGGGAACACTTGAAGGGGGAGAAAAGTTGCGGACGGTATGGCCAGTTTGTTTGGCCCATTCTTGAGCGTACTTAAAGCAGTAGCTGACATCTGTACCGCTTGGACCGCAAGCGACAGTCAACACGGCTGCCTGTGTTGATATTGAAATCAGCAGTAGCCCAAAAGTGCTTAACAAAAAAGTGCTTATGTTTGAGGACCAAATCATGGTGAACAAAGTCTCTGAAGAGAGCACATTCTGGATGATTTGCTGGAATGATGACGAGTTGGCTTCGACAGTTACTGACTGTATTTATACCGGACACCAGAAGCTCAATCGCAAGACCAAGTTCATCTGCCGAATTCTGGAGGGTCAGTCAGAGGCGTATCTGCATGAAATTGTTGAAGTTCATTAAAATTTAAAAATGATGAATTTTCGTAAATTCCTCGTTAGAGGTGCAATCGGTATTTTGGTTTGCGCGTTGCTAGCAGCCTGCGGCAGCATGTCACCACGCGCCAACCCCGACTACAACGCCAGCAAACCACACCATCGTCCCGATGGCTTTTCCAATCGCTACGCAGAAAGGTCCAACAAACCTGGCTTGTTGCGTTGGCAATGGGAGCGCATGCGCGATGGTTTGCCTAAGCCGCCTGCTGCCCCCATCTTAGGTGTCAGTCCCGATCTTGATTTGATCAACAGCGACAACACCCAAGCCAGAGTGACCTGGGTGGGACATTCCACGCTACTGGTGCAAATTGACGGCCTGAATTTGCTGACAGACCCGCATTGGGGGCAACGCGCCTCGCCCTTTAGTTTTGCGGGGCCAAAACGCCATCAAGCGCCCGGCATACCCTTTCATCAAATACCCCCAATTCATGCTGTTGTGATTTCTCACAACCATTGGGATCACCTAGACAAAGACACACTTCAAGCCTTGATGAATGGGCATCCAGGCATTCGATTTTTTGTACCCCTGGGCATTCAGCATTGGTTTAAAAAAGAAATTAAAGGCACTGTCTTAAATGGCCCTTCACCCAATGTCGTTGCACTCGATTGGGATCAACAGGTCAGTCTTAAAGGCAAAACAAAAAATCTGGATTTGCATTTCTTAGCGGTACAGCATTGGAGCGCTCGGTCAATCGGCGATCGTTACGAAACACTTTGGGGCAGTTGGGCCCTGATGCATCCCGACTTTAAGTTTTGGTTTTCTGGCGACCTGGCAGCTTCGCCCGACACCAAGGACATTGGTCAGCGCATGGGTGGCTTTGACTTGGCCGCCATTGCCATTGGTGCCTATGAACCCCGATGGTTTATGAAGGACTCGCATCTCAATCCCAAAGAAGCACTGCAGGCCATGCAGGATGTCAAAGCCAAAGCGGCCATCGGCATTCATTGGGGAACCT
>JACCDY010537031.1_pt1 | contig 12770 bp, 20 predicted proteins | sample 7446391 | NCBI WGS metagenome assembly JACCDY01 (sample SAMN15323451, study PRJNA562643) | freshwater metagenome | isolation source: river surface water | place: USA:Blue River Watershed | collected 2017-08-18 | reverse complement strand
TAGTGGAAAATAAGACGACCGAAATAACCAAGAGCAGCTACGATGTTGAGGTGGTTTTTTTCTTGTCCAAACTTGTATCCGTAGTCTTGAGACTCATTCTCTGTGGTGTCGCGGACAAGAGAAGAGGTGACAAGAGATCCGTGCATAGCAGAGAAAAGAGAACCACCGAAGACACCAGCAACTCCCAGCATATGGAAGGGGTGCATAAGAATGTTGTGTTCTGCCTGGAAAACAAGCATGAAGTTAAAAGTACCCGAAATCCCGAGAGGCATACCATCAGAGAAGGATCCTTGACCGAAGGGATAGACCAGGAACACTGCGCTAGCAGCAGCAACGGGTGCTGTGTAGGCAACAAAAATCCAAGGACGCATACCAAGTCGGTAAGAAAGTTCCCATTCGCGTCCCATGTAAGCATAAATGCCAATCAGAAAGTGGAATACGACCAGTTGGAAAGGTCCACCATTATATAGCCACTCATCTAGGGAAGCAGCTTCCCAAATAGGATAAAAGTGTAGTCCAATTGCATTAGAAGAAGGAACAACAGCACCAGAGATAATGTTGTTTCCGTAGAGGAGTGAACCAGCAACGGGTTCACGGATACCATCAATGTTCACCGGGGGAGCACCGATGAATGCGATGATGAAACAAGTTGTGGCAGCAAGTAGGCAAGGAATCATTAGAACTCCAAACCAACCAACGTAAATGCGGTTATCAGTGGAAGTAACCCACTCACAGAACTGTTCCCAAGTATTTGATTGTCGTTGACGTGAAAGTGTAGCAGTCATTTTTTCTTTAAAGGGTAAGTAAAAGTCCAGGGGGTTCTGGATGTTACAGTATTCCCCAACCCACCCTCCAGGTTGGGCATGAGAGACGTAATTTATACTCCCATAGGTCTCGGTTAGCGGGAGTTACAGAACATTAAAGAAGTGTTACATTCCTTAACGTTTGATGTATTTATAATAACATTGTTTGGAAATCCTGTCAATACCCCCAAACGGGGGTATTGGGAAACACTAAATAAGAATCCTTTTAATAAATATTCCTGTATCATAAGTAACTCTAATGTCCAAGTCGCCAAATAAGAAGGGCAAAAAAGGTCCTTCAAAACAAAATCAAGGTAATGCGACTGCGAAAAAGGCAAAGAACGGTGGCAAGAAAAAGTGAGGTATCACCTTGCCAAGAGAATGGAATACGCCTAAGAGAGCACCTTGGAATGCTCCTATTCACCAAATTTTAAAAGCAGTAGATAATCACACTCAAGAGTACTTCAAGAGTGGTGATGTTTGGCATCTACAAAAAGCAGATCAACTTAGACAATATTTGCATGAGTTGAAGACTTGGATACATAAAGAAGAGGGAAAATTGTAGTGAAATTTAAATATCCAACACTTGATAATATTGTTCCCATAATGGTTGCTTTTGTAGCAACAGCAATTGTTGGAATGACATTTACAAACTACGTAATTTGCAATTTTAAGGTAATGACAAGTCTCCATTACCTTTATCTGGTTAAAGCATTTGATAAAAGTGGTGCAAAACCTCCTAGTAAATGTGATGATAATACATCAGAATCAATTCAAACTCTAATGTCATTACTTGCTACAATCATAGCACTTAAGGCGGATTTAAAGAAAAGACCAGAAGATAAAGAAAATGTCTGAAGTTGTTTGGTCTGTAAATATTTTACTTTGTATTGGATTACTTGGTGTTGCTTGGTGTATATACAAAATTTTAATCTGGGATAATGACGAAAAAAATTCTTCCAATACTCATCATTCTTCGTCTTCTGACGAATGATGGGATGATGTTGGAAAATAGAAGACCTCAATCAAAAAGACAACCAACTGAAGTTTTAAGATTTATAAGAAGACCTGCAAAGAAAGGTAGAAAATTATTTTTTGGACCATAACTCACCTTCTGCCTTTCTCCTTCTAAGTAATCCTGCCTCTACAACACTTCCAGGATTACGATAAAGTTCTAGTGCCTTAGGAACTTCACTCCATTTCTTTTCACGAAGAACTCTGCTTATGGTACTAAAATTGGAATTCCCGTAAAAACCAGGACCAAGATTATAAGCAAAAGAAAGAAGTGCTCCTTGTTGATTTTCATTCATCTCATTCCAATAAGGGATCTTTTGAAGAGCAGGAAGGAACTCACGACGCAATTGATAATAGAGCAAATCATCTGCTTCGTCTTGTGTAATAGTATTTCCAATCATAAACCTTGTACCATCCTTTCTACGGGTACTTCCCCATCCAATTGTAATTGGAAGTCCGCCAGTATGAGGATCATAATATGATTTTAATTTGCACCCCTCAAATTTTTTTATAAGATCAACTCCAGGAATAGGCAATCCATCAAGAGTTGGTTCTATTTTTTCGTTTCTAAATTTTCTTGCAAACTCATCAAGAATCTCTTTATGGACAGTTGCCTGAAGAAATTGCCAAGCATCAATCTGATGCTCCAATCCCTTATGATTTTCTACTGCATCAATAAATTTTATAGACATAAAAAAAGGAGGTATAACCTCCTTATATATCAAACTTCTACGGTTTCCCTAACTGTCGTTTTTACATAGTTGAGAATAGATTCTGGAGTTGTAACTTCATAAGGATCTTCTTCCGAATTATCCTTACGCCCCAGTTCTGCAACAATATACTCAATGTTACCATCATCAATTACAGCAGCATAACGCCAGGAACGCATTGCAAAACCAACATTAAACTTTCTAACAAGCATACCCATACCATCAGTAAACTCACCGTTACCATCTGGAATAAGTTTTACTTTTGAAATATTCTGATCCTTTGCCCAAGCATTCATTACAAAGGCATCATTAACTGAAACACAGTAGATTTCATCAATACCAAGAGAAATAAAATCATCATAAGATTCTTCAAATCCTGGCAACTGATAAGCACTACAAGTAGGAGTGAATGCTCCAGGAAGAGAGAATAGAACTACTCTCTTTCCACCAAACAATTCTTCCGTACTTTTTGATACAAATTCTCCGTTTTCACGGAACATAATATCTACATCAGGAATTGTATTACTCATAAGTTTTACTCAATTGATTTAGTGAATGAAAAAGAAGCACCAAAAAACTAATGCTAGTGATTGTAAAAATAATAGGTGCCATCACCAGACACCAGGAATGACTTGACCAGTGAATACATAAGATCCTACGGTTGCAACAAATCCAATCATAGCAAACCAACCGTTAAGACGTTCTGCTTTCTCAGTCCATCCAAAATTTTTCATTTTAGTAACCTCCAAATTTCCTTTAAGTGTTCAATAATTTTTTGAAATTTTGTTTTTTCTTTTGGGAGTTTTTTAGTAGATTCAACAACTGTTGGTCTACTTTTATCTGCGGGCACAAATTTAATATCTGCCCAGATTTCCGCTTTTTTAAAATCTCCAAACTCCATAATTAGACCTAAAAATCAGAAGACTCCGAAGAATAGTTTACCAGTAATTGCGTAAGAAATCAATCCAGAGACAAATCCGATCATTGCCCAACGACCATTCATCTTTTCTGCCTTTTCAGCATATGGTTCAATTCCATAACGCTCAAGATCTTCTTTGGACATATACATAGAGGGTTCTTTTGCCCACATGTTCATTTGCCCAAATTCATTTTTTGTTACAGTCATTATGTTTTATAAACATTTACAACAATATTATATAGGAAATGTTAAGAAAAGTCAAGTGTTTTGTCAGTATCCCATAAAAAACCACCCCCAAGGGAGGTGGTTCCACTCATTTTGGGAGTGATTATCAGAAAGTGAATTTAGTCTGAATTACACCACCCCAGTTAGAGGAGTTGTTAGACAGACGCTGATTGTCACTTGAATAGATGATTGCGGGAGTGATGCTGATGTTATCAGACACTTGGTACTTGTAGAAGATTTCCAGCATAGTGGACTTCTCAAGATCAGTTCCTGTAGGTGCTTGACCCACAGCAACACCAGCAGAATTGCCTTTCAGGAATACATCAGCCCACTGGAGACCAGCAAACCAGGATTCACTATTGGTAGCAGCACTTTGAGTACCGCTTACAGTGTTCCAACCATAACCTGCGGAGATAGAAGGTGCCCAACCAGATTGAGTTGGTTCCCAATATGCGTTGATAGCATAACCATTAGAGGTTTGACCTGGAACCAGAGTTCCAGAAGCACCGTTCAGACCATTGTAAGTACGAACACGGGTGCCTTCAGTACCATAACGATAACCGAAACCAAGACCCCAGTTCTGACCCTTGTATCCAATCTGTGCCAGGGTATTCAGAGCGCCTGATTCATTGAATACGCCATCTTCACTGTTGTCACCATTCTGAGCAACATAGTTTACACCAGCAACGAACCCTGTGTTTCCTTGTTTCCACAGAGCACCGAAACCAGCACCAGTTGCCTTATTGTAGACACCAGGAGCACCAGCGACAGCAAAGAAGTCAAGAATTTCTGAACGATAGGCGGAAGGAATCCAAGACATCTCAGTATTACGAACCTTAGCACCAGCAGTTAAAGTAGTGCTGTTATTAAAGACGGGGAACTGATAGTACAGACGGTCAATAACTACGTTATCACCAACATCCGATTGGGTGTTATCTGCCTTGTCCAGTTTGAACAGGGAAGAAGAAGAACCAAAAGGATCAGCACTAAAGTTTGAAGAACGCAGACGAGTACGGAGCAAGTCCCTACCAGTGAACGAAGTATCAAAGTTCAGACGAACATCATAATTAAACGCAGTGTTTGCTACTTCACCAGTTTTGGTTTTGTAGTTATCAACACCACCAAGAACAAAGGTTGCTTCACCACGCAGTTTAGTGGTAGTGGAGAATTGAGTTGCCTCAAGTTCACCAACCTTTGCCTCAAGACCATCTACACGACCACGGAGGACGGCAAGTTCCTGAGCAAATTCTGCTTGGAGTTTTTTGAGTTCATCAGTAACTTCAGTTACACGGTCCAGACATGCATTCAGAAGAGCAGCAGCTTCGTAACGAGTCATCGCTTGAGCACCCTTGTAGGTGCCGTTAGGATAACCAGCAACGCAACCATAACGCTCTACCAGATTGCTAAGTGCCTGGTATGCCCAATCAGTAGGACGGACATCAGAGAATTGTGAAACACTTGTAACCTGTTCTGAGGAGTATTGATTGACACCCTCAAGGTTGAGGTCTGCAGCATTCACAGCAGGGGCAATCATTCCCAAAGCAACGGGTGCAAGCATCAGTTGTTTGAAGAATTTCATAGAGTTTTTATTTGTTTTACTATAGAACAAAATGTTAAGAATTACAACTAATTCTTAAGTACTTATTTATAGGGAAGATTTTAAGAATCACCTTCCCTATGAGGATCACTAACGCGATTCACATAAGGATCATAGTCCATAAGTTCACGAATGTCAAGGTTTGCACCTTGCTGGGCCCAGAAATTTAAGAGACCATCATGACTTTGCCTGTGGAAAATCTCAATATGCTCGGGATGAATTGCTGATCCCATATCAAGATTATAAAGGAACAAAGGAATGCAATATGATTTTCCAGATTCAAAGACTAAATCTTCAGAAACTGGTCTTGGTTTTACACCATTATCAAGTTTGTACTTGTCACCACGAAGATGATTTTTCAAAATTTTTCCAGCATGATGCCTATTAATCAGATAAATTGCTGCAGAAAAATCATTAATAAAACGAGAATGAATTCTCACATAGATGTTTCCAGTACAAATAGTTGTAAGTTGAACACAATCCCAATCATAGGGCAATAGTGTGAAAAATTCTTTCCAAGTAAAATTCCAATATTTTGCAATGTCTAAGTTTACATCATCCTCAAGAATTAATGCATACTCATCATCAGTCTCTTCATAGAAGTATTTGATTGCCTTAAGGTGAGATAAAACACATCCGACTTCATTTTGAGTCATGTTGTCAGGCATTCTACCTTTCAAGTATGAAGAAACATCATCTTCTCTACCATCATATCCAACAATTCTATGAGTATTCTCAATTTCCCAATGTGCAAATTGAGACTCCATATACTCTCTTCGAGCAGTATCAGATTCCAAATTTAACCAAATAATTTTTGGAAGTCCTTCAAGTTTGTGCAAAGATTTATTTTTATCCATGATTGATTATTGTTCCAGTTTCGTTATAATCATAAATTGGTTTGTCATGCTCATCATAACCTTGACCAATGAAATCGTAAAGAATTTCATTACGACTTTCAGACATCCATTCGACCTCTTTAAATCCATGAATTAAAGAATCATCTTGTGCCAAGGGCCAAATTTCTTGAGCAAGAAAAATTTGATCCGAAGTATAAAAATGCTGCGTAGAATATTGCAACATTCTATCAAGAATTTCTTCTTGAAGAATTCCCTTCATTCCCCACATACCAGCAAGGATTGGCCAATCATAATGTCTTTCATGATCCCTAATTATAGAAAACTTTTTATCTGAAGTCAACCACTCATTAATTGCTCTCACTTCTCTTTCAGAGATCCTAGAATCAGAGTCTCTAGAAATAGTAATATTATCTTCACTTTCAAACATAGAGTAAAACCGCCAAAATGCCCCAAACACTCCTTCATCATCAACTTCAGCAACTTCAACATTTTCCATATTATGAAGTTGATTTACATATCTACTAGGAACTGTAGGATCTACAAAAATTCTACACTTCCAATCGGGAAGAAGGTTTTTTGCAATTTCTGCGTTTTTAATTGCACCTATACAATATCTGGGAGAAGACCCCCAGACACTAATTGAAATGATTTTATTCATACTGGATTTTTGCGGTATTGTTCATAAATTTCTTTTGCTGAGTATGGAATGACTTTTCTTGGAGTAATTGGAGCATACTCACAAACAATTTCATGATATTTTTCAAAACATTTTTCAGGGGTATGATTCATATAGTAGTCATCAAAAGACTTTTGAGCAATCTCTTTATAAGAATCATTTTCTAATTGTTGAACAATTTTTTCTTCCAAATCAGAATGATCATCTTTAATTCTAACGTATTGATCATATGGCATATGTCCTTCCTTTGTACTATTCAATTTTAGTTCTGGTTGAATAGTACAAACTTTAGCACTTGCAAGTTCCCAAATTCTCCAACTATCATAGGAATTTCCAGGATAATTCAATCCAATTTTTGATTTATTTACAACATACAAATACTCATATGGAGTTCTTTGTGGTTGATAACGAATAAACCAACGTAAATGGGATAGTTTTCCTTCTGATAAATTGATAAGTTTATTAATAAAGGACTGTCTTCTGGGATTGCTCGGTGTACCCATAAACATTATATCAAATTGCTTTTGTTCTGTTTGGAGACTTTCATCATAAACAGAATGAATTGCAAAATGATTTGGGAAGATGGGGCAATCATAAGGATTATGAGTGTCATCCGTAAGTTCCCTTTGCATTATCAAATTGGGAGGTACAGAATAGTATCTCTGAACATGCTCATTGTCAGTATCATCATGTTGGATGATAAAAGAATTTTTGCAATATTTTTCTAGAATGCCGTTAATGATTGGAACAGTCCAATCTATACTCAAGTAGAGAACTACAACTCTATATTCATGCTCAACAACAAAATTTAGAATATTTTTCTCATCAACATAATCACAAGAATATCCACACTTTTCAAAGCATTTAAAAATATAATCAGAGTTTGGAACCCAAGAGTGGTTAAAAAATAAAAAATCTTTGATCATTTTATAATAGTGTATTGAATAGAAGGGTCAATAAAAGTATTAACTTTATTTTGATATTGCTCCATGTAAAATTCTAACATATCAACTGCATGAGTAATATCTACATTATGCTCAATATACATTTTTTCTAGATGATCATACATTGAGCAATATTTTTTCATAGTTTCATAATTTCCATATGCAAAATGATCAGAATATGACCATCCTCCAATATCACTTGGAATTACAAAATCTTTATTTAACAATTTAATATTATGCAAATCAATATCAAACCTAAGTCTCATTATTATATCATACTTTTCATAGTCTGAGATCATATTAAATGCCTGCTGAACAATAAACCATTGATCTCTTAGTCTTTCAACCCAATAAGATCCATGAGCAATTGCTCTTTCATTTACTTTAAATACATCATTTTCCCTATCAATAAACTGTATTGGAGATGGTTTTACAATTTCATAACCATCGTGACTCAAAAATTTAGCATCAACCAACCAATTCTTGTAGGTTTCCAATATATCAGTTTTATTAATTTCTGAATATTGCTCTAAACTTCTTAATTGACTCTTATCCCAACTACAAATATAAACATCTACATCATGAGAATCTAAAATTTTTTCTTTTAAATTTGGAAAAGTTTGCAAATAAGTTCTAACAAACCCAGTCAATAACAATGCTACTTTCATTCTTGAATGCTCTCATATAATTGTTTATATAGATACTCTGTAAAATAGCAGGGACAATACTCGGATTGAAAAGTCCAGTTTAAGTTCTCTGCTAATAATGAACTTCTAGTATCCATTACAATAAAATTATTAACAATTGCCTCCCAGGCATATTTTTTTAATTCATTTGATGGTTTGTAAATATCAACAATATCCCCAAATTTATTCTTTAGAACTGATAAAAACCATATAGTTTCCGTTCCACACATATTATTAAGTTTAGATGGATCTAAACTCATAGCAGAATCTAGGATGTTTGCCCATTCAAAAATATCATTTCTATACCCAACTTGATACCAATCACAAACTCTAAAACAATTTGGAAATTCATCAGAGTCTGGTCTAATAGTCATCATATTTGAGACTACCAATTTTTTCTCAAATATTTTTAGGTCATTTGTAGAGAATGGATAAGTATCAACATATTGAAACAAATCTTTTTTGAACATAATATCTGGTCTAGTGACCATAACAAGATCACCAGATGATTCATTAAATCCATTTAGATAGGAAAGAACTTGTCTTTTAAAATGTTTTAATGGAAAATTATCAACTTCTCCAGGATCTTCAGAATATACTATCTTATCAACATTTTCAGAAATGTATTTTGTAACATACTTCTGCTGACCATTCCAAGTTGAAATAACAATTTCTTAATCAAACCAAGAACGGATAGATGCTAAAACATCATCCAAAAAACTTTCTGGATGATTGTCATAAGAAATTGCTCCTCGAATAACTATACTTTTTTTCATACCTTTTCAAGAAGTTCTTTATAGAAAAATGGAGTATCTGTACATACGCCCAAACAATTGGAAAAATGAAAATCACTATACACTGTAGAATCCACAATCTCTGGCATAACAATTATTGATTTTTTGTAAGGATAATTTCCAGGATATACCCATCCAATTCCTTTACTTGTCAAAGTGTACTTATCATTTTCATGCCAAAAATAGTTAAAATCAGAATCACACTTTGACATATATTCCAAAGAATCCAAAGATTTACAATGGATCCACAAAAAATTCTTATGTTGATTTAACCAAGAATATTCAACTTCATATTGAGGTTCATCATGCCCAAGATATAGTTTATCACTATAAACATAATACCAGAGATCAATCTCAGCATCAAATCCCTGGTTTATAGCATTTTCAATGTAATCAATTTGATTTTCATTTTCAGATTTCCCATACAAATTTCCTCTATGGGCAATAATTTTATGATTTACCATCAACTAAATCCTTTTTCACATAGATTGCATTTGCTTCATATTCACTTCCATTTAATTCAAAAGCATCTTTAAGTTCAATAAAATCACATTCATTGCATAGAAAATTATCAATTTCAGTCCTCAAAGATTGACCTTCATAGTATGGCTTTAAACCAACCTCAGTAAAGATACACTTAACATCTTTTAATGTTTCCTTTCCACCTTCAAAGACATCAAGTTCTCCCCCCTGAACATCAATCCAAATAATATCAACTTTGTCAATATTATTTTGACTTTTCCAAATATCTAAGGTGGTTGCCTGAACTTGAATTTCCTTTTGATTCCATTCTTCATCCAAGAAAGAACCATTCAATCCCTCCATAAATTTATACTTTGAAGATGCACCAGGATTTGTATCAACAACAGGATAAAAATTTATTGTTCCTGGAGAAGCATCTAAAGCATATTGATATAGTTTTAAATTTTTCTTAAAAAATCCAGATAAACGAGAATGAATATCTACACAATTTTGATAATTTTCTGGATTTGGTTCAAATGCATGAACCGTTGCGTCGGGGAAAAGTTCCAAAAATTCAATACTTTGTCCCAAATGCCAACTTCCAATATCACAAATAACTTCAATAGAATCCAAATCAAGAATATTAACAACATGTCTCATCCTATCTGCAACAATAGTATGAGTATTTAAAATAAGTTCTTTAGTCATTTTACACAAATCTCCTACAATTAAAATTCCAAAACCCATTCAGGAAGAGAACCACCGCCAGTCTCATAACCCCACTTATCAATGGCAGCACGGAACTCTGGTCCTGGTGCCTTATCAATTGCCTGACGCATTGCCAGAGCGCCTGCTAGAGTGCCTCCAGGATGCCCGTGAACCGCTCCTCCGCAGTTGGCAAGGAAATCTGTCCCAAACTTTTCTGCAGTTGTATTAACAATTCCTGGATGCATTCCACAACTCAAAGCAGGGAGAACATTTCTACCATGAAGAGTTGTCATAGTCTGACGAAGTTCATTCTCATCATCACTCAGATAACCACCCCACATTCCAGCATGAATTGTATCCACACCACAAAGTCCTGCAAGGTCACAAAGAACATCCCAATCAATACCAAAAGCATGTCTCTTATCAGTAAGAATCTTATCACCACTCTTCTGATAATGGATGAACAGTGGAAGGTCCATCTTTCTAATTGAATTATAGACACCAAGACCAGACCAGAAATTAATATGAATGCCATTTCCACCATTGTCAGCAACAAACTGAGCACGATCAAGAATGGTATGGTGATCTCCATTAATACAGAAGCAGTAAATAACACCCCTTCCACAATTATTAACTATGTTAGAAATCAGTTCTACACGATCTTCAAGACGGCAGAATGAAGGATTAGCAAGAATCTCATCTTCCTTGATAAAATCTACGCCCCCATCAAGAAGTTCTTTCACCATCTCTGCAAGAGTTTGAGGAGAAATTCCAGTCTTAGGTTTTACAATTGCACCAGAAAGTGGTTTATCAAAACGATTAACAAATCTACGGATACCATCAATCCCATATTTGGGTCCTAGGAATTGTGCTTCTACATCAGAAGGGAATTCAATTTTCTGTAGACGGCAAGACTTGAATACATCAATATCCAATTGTCCACCCATCAACTGACAAAGTAGATGTGAAATTCCATCGCCTTCCCAGTCAGTATTTACTTTCGGGAAACCAATCTTAACCACACCTTCTGTTAACTGAGATAGTTCACTTTCATCAGCGTAGATAACACAAGATGCCAATTCAAAGAGTTCGTCATTTTCCCAACGGTTTCTAACTTTGGGATTGCCTACACTTTGACCGATTGCAAGGTTCCAAGCAGCATCTCTTAGATTTCCAAGATCTTTATAGGTTTCAATATAATACGTTGCAACAACACAACGGTTTCTTTCTTGTTCAGTTAGTTCTCTAAAAAATTTCATCATTCAACCTCAAACTTGTCATTTGGTAATGAAGGTACTTTTACAACGACTATTTTACAGTCTTCTAGAAAAATTGGATCAGCAATTTCTCCTTTGTCAAAAATAAAAACGTCTCCACTATTTAACTCCTTTCCCTGAACCACCATTTTTCCAGATACTAAGACATTATATTCAATACTTTCTTTATGGTAATGTGCAGGCCATTTTTCACCTTTAGTATGAGTCAAAAGACCCACCTCAAAATCTTTAGTTTTTAATACAGAAGGAGAAAAGTCACCAATAAACCATCCCCGTACATAATCACTAATTTTACTAATGTTCATAGTTTTTTGATAAATGTTTGCAAATCTTCTGGAACTCCAACTGGGTTGTGTTGCCAATTTGGAATGTGATGTATACCAACCCTACGTTCAAATTTTTTGATCATATAGTTATAAGTTGGTCCAACATAATACTCCCCGTTTGGAGCAGTATCACGAGATTGAATCATAGCATTAGCACTTTCTACAAAGTAGAATCCCTTTCTCCAATAGTGAATACCATTCAAAGAAATATTGCTAATTACTTCCTTTTCCTTTACTTCCAATACTAAACCATTTCTGTCTATACGGCAATAACTATTCTTTGGAGTATCAGTCTCATATGTCACAATAACACCATCATATCTGTAGTATCTAGCGGTCTGTAGAAATAGTCCAGAATCCCACCACATAATTTGATCACAATTTGCAATAACCAACTCATGATCATTGTTAATCTCATTTTCAAACAATAAAGCACTACATGCTGGACCACCTGTAGTTTCATCAACCGTAATAACTTTACAATCTGGAATTATACGTTTAATAAGTTCAAAGATTTGAAGATAAAAAGAATCTTGGCGGATTACAAAATGATACTTACCATCAAGATTCATTGATTCAATAGCATGTTGAATCATTGGTTTTCCATTTATTTCAATTAAAGGTTTAGGAACTTGATACCTATCTCTAGGAAATCTCGTTCCCTCCCCCGCCATTGGGATGATAATATTCATGATTGATAATGCTCCAAGAAATAATTTAAATCTTCAGGAGTTCCAATTCCCCACATCTTCTTAATATCTTTTATTCTTAT
>JACCDY010069342.1_pt1 | contig 12787 bp, 16 predicted proteins | sample 7446391 | NCBI WGS metagenome assembly JACCDY01 (sample SAMN15323451, study PRJNA562643) | freshwater metagenome | isolation source: river surface water | place: USA:Blue River Watershed | collected 2017-08-18 | reverse complement strand
TAACCTCCTGGGCCTGAGCCTACCACGATCAAATCGTATTGTTGCGCCATTTTATTGCTTGATTTAAATGAATGAGGCCGCAATTTAGCACAAAATCGGGTATATTTGCACTTTATTAAGTAGAAAATCACATGACTAGAGACAGGTTCAATGACCTGAAAGCCAGAATAGAGGCTTTAAGGAGGTATCTTTGACTACGATCACAAGAAATATTTAATCTCTGAACTAGAGACGGTCACCTTAGATCCGGAGTTTTGGAATAATCCAGACAAGGCGGAAAGCACGATGCGGGAGATGCGCGGGCTGAAATTTTGGACGGATGGGTTTGACAAACTTTCGAGCGCACAAGGTGATCTAGAGACCATTTGGGAATTTTACGAAATGGGCGAAGCGACCGAAGCGGAAGTGGATGCGGAAGGCGAAAAGCTAGAAGCAAACCTGGAAGCACTCGAGTTTCGCAAGATGATGTCTGACGAGGGCGATAATATGAGCGCCGTATTAGAGATCAATGCCGGTGCGGGTGGAACAGAATCCCAAGATTGGGCTTCCATGTTGTTGCGTATGTACCACATGTGGGCAGAAAAGAATGGATTCAAGGTGCGTTTAGTGGATGAAAATCCAGGGGACGTGGCCGGAATCAAATCCGTGACCATCGAGGTAGACGGAGAATTTGCCTACGGAAATCTAAAATCAGAAAATGGGGTACACCGCTTAGTGCGTATTTCCCCTTTTGACTCGAATGCGAGACGTCACACCTCTTTTGCGTCTGTGTATATCTGTCCTTTGGCGGATGATACCATCGAAATTGATGTAAATCCAGCCGACATAGAATGGGATACTTTCCGTTCGGGAGGGGCAGGTGGCCAAAACGTGAACAAAGTCGAAACTGCCGTTCGTTTAACCCACAAACCTTCCGGAATCATCATCGCTTGCCAGCAAGAACGTTCGCAATTAATGAACAAAGAAGTAGCTTTGCGCTTACTGAAGTCTAAATTATACCAAATCGAAATCGATAAACGGAATGCTGCACGCGCCGAAGTAGAGGCAGGTAAGAAGAAAATCGAGTGGGGCTCGCAAATCAGATCCTATGTTTTAGACGATCGACGAGTAAAAGATCACCGGACAAATTACCAGACATCGAACACTGATGCGGTGTTGGATGGGGAGATAAATGAGTTTATTAAGGCTTATTTGATGGAGAATTAGTCGCTAGTCGACAGTGGACAGTGGTCAGTCGTTAGGCTTTTTCAGCAGAAGATTCGTCAACTACAGTTTCAGTTTCTTGCTCTAGTGAGGCTAGGTAATCGACTAATAGGTCCTTTGCGTAAGATAGTGCTAGTGCTAAGGCATACGATTTAATGGCATCGCCCACGAAGGATCCTTTTTTCTTAGATCCAGAGATCATTGAATAGAGTAAATATCCTCCTGCAAAGATTCCTCCTGCGATGAGCATTTGATTGCCTATCTTCTTGTATTCAGTAACAGTCTCCGTTAATTGTTCTTCAATAGCGGCAGCTTGGATTTCTAATTCCGCTCTCTTTTCTTTATTCTGACTCATTTTCGCGGGGTTTTAAGGATAAGAAAAGAAAAAAACTAGCTACGCCGATGATGGCGGCCACGATAAAGTAGCCGATGAAACGGCTTTCTAAAGCTTGATTGATCCATTCAGATCCGCCTAAAAGAAGGAAAAATAGGGTGATTCCAAAACCAGTCGCCACGAGGAATAACTTGAAAATTCGGATGAAGATTTCTTCCAGTTTCTCTTGAATATCTAACTTGATAATCTCAAATTGAGTTTTGAGGTAATCGGTTATCAATTCTACTAGGCGGTTGTTTTCGAAAAAACCCATGTTATTTTTGCTTTAACTTCGCTTCAATCGAGTGTTGCGTGTGCGGTACTAAACGTAAACGTTCTTTGGAAATCAACTTCCCTGAATCAATACAAACGCCGTAAGTTCCGTTTTTAATGCGCATTAAGGCATTCTCCAGGTTCTTAGCAAACTTTTGTTGACGAACAGCTAGCTGATTAAGATTTTCTTTCTCTGCGGTGTCTGCTCCATCTTCCATCACTTTCGAGTTTCCGGAGGTCGCGTCTGTGCCTGTATCGTTTTTCTTACTTAACGCTTCTCTTAAATATTTTAATTCAGCATTAGTTTCATCTAATTTAACACGGATAATTTGTTCGAACTCTTTTAATTCTTCGGCAGAGTATCTTTGTTTTTCTTCGTTTGCCATAAATCTATCTAAATTGTAGTCTTTTACCTATTTACAAATATAAAGAGGCTGAACTTAATAAGGTAGAATTTCAGATAAAATCTCTGACAAATTTTTTAAGCCTTGTCTTTCAGGTGCTTATGCCAATCGACGTAGCCTTTGATGGCCAAAATGATAAAGACGCCATACAGAACAGCAGTCCCCCACAAGCCTTTGGAAAGATACATGCCCACATAAGCGAAATCGACGATTATCCAGACAATCCAGTTCTCGATTTTGCGTTTTGTGGCTAGCCAGGTGCCGTAAATGCTTAAGCCTGTTAGAGTTGCATCTAAGTAGGGGAAGCTAACCGAAGGAAAATAGAGCGTATGTAGGTAACCGGATCCTGCACCAAAAAATAGTGCAACTAGTAAACCTATAAAAAGCGGCAAATAGAAAGACTTCTCAGGTTTCCAATCCGCTTCAGATTGCGACCAATTCCACCAACCATAGGCTGCCATCAGGATGAAAAAACCTTGTAATTCCATATCGGAATATAGGCCGCTATGCCAGAAAATATAGCCATAGAGCCCAGAGGCAATGATATTACAAAGCCAAGCTAGGCTTTTGCGTCCCATGCTAAGGATAACGCCGGCTAAGGAGGCAATGATGGCTAGAATTTCTACACTGCTCATGCCTTGTTATTTTTCTGATAAAAGGCGCAGAAATGCGTGATGTCGCATTTTGCGCATTGCGGCGTTCTCGCTAGGCAGACATAACGTCCGTGTAGGATTAGCCAATGATGCGCAGTGGCGATGACTTCATCGGGCAAGTGTTTGATCAGCGCCATCTCGACTCTCAAGGGGGTGTTCGCCGTTTTAGGAACCAAACCTAAGCGCTGAGAAACCCTAAAAACATGGGTATCTACGGCCATGGCAGGTTGATTATAAATGACTGACGCAATGACGTTCGCGGTTTTGCGACCCACGCCGGGAAGACTTTGAAGGTCCTCCATCGTTTCGGGTACTTCGCCGGCGAATTGGTCGGTGATTTTTTGGCCTAAACCTAAAAGATGTTTCGCTTTATTATTCGGATAAGAAACGGAACGAATGTAGGAGAAAATCTCTTCTACGCTCGATTCAGCTAGAGATTTTGCATCCGGAAAACGTTTGAATAGGGCAGGAGTAACCTGGTTAATCCGCTTATCCGTGCACTGTGCAGATAAAACAACGGCCACTAAAAGTTCGAAGGGATTCGTGTAATGCAGTTCGGTTTCCGCCTCCGGAAAGTGACTAGAAAAATGATCCACAAAAGCCTTAAATCGCTCCTTCTTTAACATTATAAACCTTTATATATCGTCCAAATCCAATTCAATACCACTAGCGCAATCAGCAAAGCCGCATTCAAGGGCTGGCGGCACTTATCTTCTGCCCAAAGATACGCCCTAAAAACGCGATCTCCTCCACGTAGAAAGTCAATAACTACGCATATAGGCAATAAAAATGCAGCTCCCACGAAGATTCCAAACGGATTACCCTGTGTGAAATCGCCCTGAATGAAGCGAGTCGTTCCACAGGCTGGACAGGGAATTCCGGTAAGGCTTTTGAAAAAACAGCTAAAACCTATACCTGTCCACAAATAAATAAATCCAGTAGCGCAGGCAATAAGAATGGTAAAATAGAGCTGATTTCTGCTCATTAGACTAAATAGGGGTGTAATCTAGTTAAGTTTCTAGCACGTGTGGCATCCATGATGAAGAACCAATCTGCGATGGTCCAAACCCCTAATCCTCCACAGGTGAGTAGTTTGGCAAATCCTAAACCAATATCACCGATCAGAAAACGATCGATTCCAAAATGACCACCCACGATAGAAACTATGAGGCTGAGAACTGGATCTTTAATGGGTACATGCTGTAACATGACCCAGGCAGAATTATCTAAGGCTAACAGCTGTTCTCTGATAAATGACAATTGATGCGTTTCAAAACTCTTCGCATGTGTCATGATGAATAGGTCAACTTTTGCGGCGTCCATAGGGTTTGATTTTTGTTAAAATTAGCGAGATTTTTTGAATAAAAAAGCCCCTAGTGTGCTAGGGGCTTTTTACTCTGACGAGCGTGTTCGAGAATTTTCTCCAGACTCCTTTCGGAGGGCTCCACATAAGCCGTATTCAGCAAGTTTTGGACCTGTTTTAAATGAGTTAGCTCTTGCTTCTCATCTTCATTTAATGTTTGCTGGAACCCTGTTTCAGGCTCATAAAGGTGTTTAATCAGGTCATTCGGGGTAGAGTTTTTTGTCATAGGCAAGGTTTTGTTTCTCTAACATTTTCCGCAGGTTAATGAGCGCATACCGCATGCGCCCTAGTGCGGTATTAATACTAACATGGGTTAAATCAGCGATTTCTTGGAAGCTTAATTCTTCATAATGGCGCATCACAAGCACTTCGCGCTGCTCATCTGGAAGTTTTTTTATCAAGTCCCTGATATTAACGATCAAATCTTCTTTTAATTGTTTGTCCTCAGAACTTTCTTCTGCGAACTGAAAACTGTTCCATAGCGGCGAGCCATCATCTAACACAATTTTGGGATAACGCTTCTCTTTCCGGAAGTGATCGATGGCCATATTGTGGGCTATTCGAACAATCCAAGGAAGGAATTTTCCTTCCTCATTGTATTTACCTTGGTTGATGACATCGAGTGCCTTAATGTAGGTCTCCTGCAAAAGATCTTCCGCTATGTAACGGTCTTTTACAATGAGGTAAATAGTCGTATAAACTTTTGATTTACTGCGCTGAAGTAGCGTCTCAAATGCCTTTGAATCACCTTGGATGTATGCGGAAATTAACGCTGCATCGTTAACGGGTATTTTGCTCATAAAAAAGTAAAATGGTTAACGTAGAGGTTTATCTCATGCAATAGGGTCTAAATGGGCGAATTGATTGTGATGCAATATTAAAGTTTTCTTTTGAAAAACAAAATTGTATTAATTTTTGAATAAAAAATTGTGACAAAATTTGGAAGCTCGTTTTTATCCTTAATTTTGGTACCCTAAACTTTAAAGAAAAATGAAAAATCTACGTTCTATTGTGTCAGCATTGGCCCTGACTTGTTTGGCCTTCATTTCTAATGCTCAAAAAGCCGCTGATTATGCTGGCGAATACAAGATGAGCGATAATCCTTACGTGAAAGTGTTAAAATTAGCGGATAAGGAAGGTAAATTAATCATGTCTGCCGAAGGATTTCCGGACACAGAATTAACTCCAGGTGCAAAAGCGGATGCGTTTGTCTTAGGTGGAATGGGTGGCGATATCGTTTTCACACGTGAAGGTGGTGCCGTAACTAAATTAAAAATTGAAGCTCAAGGTCAAACTTTGGAAGGTGTGAAGGAAGGTGCAGCAGCAGCTGGTACCTCTGAGTATGCAGCTACCTTTAAGATGGCTGACAATGAGTACGTGAAGAAGATGATCGTAACAGCGAAAGACGGCAAATTATTAATTGCTTCAGATGCTAACCCAGCGGAAGGTGCAGTTTTAACGGCAGCTTCTACACCTGATACCTTCGCTACGACATTGCAAGGTTACGAAGCAGAGATCACATTCGGTCGTGCAGCTGGTAAAGTAAAGACGATTAAATTATCGGTTGCTGGTGGTGCAGTTGTGCTTACGGGTGACGTTGAGTAATTTAGAATAATCATAAAAAAGGGGCTTCGGTATATATCGAAGCCCCTTTTTTTATTTCAGTTGTCTGCGGTAGAGTTGAATCGTATTCTCTAAGCCGTAATAGAGCGCATCGCAGATGAGCGCGTGGCCGATGGAAACTTCGTCCAAAGGATTCACATTCGCTGCGAAGAAAGCTAAATTCTCTAGACTTAAATCATGGCCGGCGTTGATGCCTAATCCGATTTGATGTGCTTTGAAAGCTGCTTTTCGGTAAGAGGCTACAGCCTGCGTTGGATTCGTTGGGAATTCTGTCGCGAAAGGTTCCGTGTATAATTCGATTCGGTCCGTTCCTGTGGTAGCGGCCGCTTCGACCATTTCTAAGACGGGGTCTACGAAGATGGAAGTGCGAATGCCTGCCTCTTTAAAGGGGGCGATCAGCCGCTTCAATAATTCTTGGTGTTGAATGGTATCCCAGCCGTGGTTGGAGGTGATTTGGCCTAAAGCATCTGGAACTAAAGTTACCTGCTCAGGTTTCACCGCTAAAACTAATTCCACAAAAGAGGCTTCCATCGGATTACCTTCGATATTAAACTCCGTCGTTACGTGCTCTTTTAATGCATACACATCCGCGTAGCGAATGTGACGCTCATCCGGGCGAGGATGAACCGTAATTCCTTGTGCGCCAAAACGTTCACAATCCAAAGCCACCTGAATCAGGTCTGGATTATGACCACCTCGCGAATTACGCAAGGTGGCAATTTTATTGATATTGACGCTGAGTCTAGTCATCTTAGATCAAGTGATTTGCTGCTAAGTATTCAGCAATTTGAACCGCATTCGTAGCTGCCCCTTTACGCAAGTTGTCAGCAACGATCCACAGATTCAAGGTGTTCTTTTGGGATTCATCACGACGGATACGACCTACGAAAACCTCATCTTTTCCGTGTGCCGTGATCGGCATCGGATATAAGACGTTTTTAGGATCGTCTTGAACGATAATTCCTTCTTCTTTTTCTAAGATCGCACGAACCTCCGCTAAATCGAAATCGTTTTCGAACTCGATATTCACAGCCTCCGAGTGACCGCCGATCGTCGGAATACGAACTGTCGTTGCAGTTACTTTGATCGAATCGTCCATCATGATTTTATTTGTTTCTAAAATCATTTTCATCTCCTCTTTCGTGTAGCCATTGTCTTGGAAAACATCGATATGAGGCAATACGTTTAAGTCGATTTTGTGTGGATACACTTTCGCGTAATCCGTTTTCCCAGCGCGCTCATCGAATAATTGATCGACCGCTGCCTTTCCTGTTCCTGTAACAGATTGGTAAGTGGAAACGACTACACGCTTGATTTTGTATTTCTTGTGCAAAGGATTTAACACTACTACCATTTGGATGGTCGAGCAATTCGGGTTTGCAATGATTTTATCTTCAGCTGTTAAAGTGCTTGCATTGATTTCTGGAACGACTAATTTTTTCGTCGGATCCATACGCCAAGCAGACGAGTTGTCCACTACGGTGATGCCTGCTGCGGCAAATTTAGGAGCCATTTCTAAAGAGCTGCTTCCACCTGCAGAGAAAATAGCCACGTTTGGTTTCATGGAGATTGCTGTCTCATAACCTACTACCGTGAAGTCTTGGCCTTTAAAATTTACCTTTTTACCGATCGAACGCTCGGATGCTACCGGGATTAACTCCGTGACAGGAAAATTTCTTTCCGCTAAAACTTTTAAAATTTCTCCGCCTACTAGTCCAGTGGCGCCTACAACTGCAACTTTCATTCTATTTTAATTTATAAGTGATTCCAATGCCTACAGACCCTTCCGAGCCTACTCTAATGCCCATTTGGGCCTTACTCAATTCGTTATATCGTTTTAATGCGTTGTTGAAGTGTCTATTGCTAATGGTTCCGATGTAGACGTTTGCCAAAGCCACGCCACCCACCGCTGACCAGTAAAAGCCTTCTGATATGCTTCCTTTACTCAAATAAGTAGAAAAAGCGAACACAGTAGAGAAACCGGCTAACCAGCTAGAAAGTTTACGTTGGCGTTTGAATTTTAAGAATTCAACGTTGATTTCCGGGTCTTTGGCCTCCATTAAAGGGATTTGTAAGGCCAAAGGATGGTCAATCAACTGCCTGTTGTACATAAACTTTCTGCTCCACACCCCAGATACCTCCTCAATCGGGATTAATCTCTTTTCCTGCGCCATAGCACTGCTAGAAGCGATCAACAGAAAGAAAAGTAAACTCCTGATTTTCAAAGTAAATTTGGGATTATAGCCTGCAAAATTAGGGCTTAAAATGGGGAATCGAAAGGAAAATTAGCGAAAATCGTAGACCTGAGTGGGGCAAATGGCCATATCCAGGGCAATATCGTGCGCTTCCACATCATCGATGGACGCCAAGGACTCAAAAAAACTAATGCCTATTTTAAGGCAATCCGGTCTGCAAGCGGCTAAATACCGATCATAAAATCCTTTGCCATAACCTACTCGGTGACCCTTTTCATCAAAGGCTAACAAGGGGATAAGCACCACATCGAACTCAGCGGGATCCACGACGCGACCCCCAACAGGTTCAGGAATGCCCCAGCGCGAATTCGCGAACTGGTCTGAATAGACCATTTCCATGGTGCCTGCGACTTCTGAGGTCACTCGAGGGAAAGCAAAGGAGCCTTCGAGCGAATCTAAACTGATCTCTTTTCGATGCGGGATGGCTTTGAAACTAGCGATAATCGAGCCCTCACTGAGTAGGGGGCGTAAGTAAGAAAGGATGGCTGCTTCGCGTTCAGCGCAGGCTTGCTCGCTTAATTGCGATCGTTCAGCTGTGACTATTTTTCGGATCTCCGCCTTCTTCATATTCAAACCTAGGGATTTGCTTTCAGAATACAAATCTTCACGTTAGATGTTCGGTATAATTTTGTATTTTTGCCTCAATTTTGCCGATTTTTTCAATTTAACCCCACACGTCTGTGAGCTTTAAGGAATACAAAAATTTAGATTACGCCGTTTTGGCAGATGAAATTCTAGATTTCTGGAACGCGAATAACATCTTTGAAAAATCCATCTCGACTAGAGAAGGACAGCCTACGTTTACGTTTTTTGAAGGACCTCCTTCTGCAAACGGAACGCCAGGTATTCACCACGTGATGGCTCGGGCGATTAAGGATATTTTCTGCCGTTACCAAACTTTGAAAGGCAAGCAGGTGAAGCGTAAAGGGGGCTGGGATACACACGGTTTACCGGTGGAATTGCAGGTTGAGAAGGAATTAGGCATCACAAAAGAAGATATTGGCAAGACGATTTCGGTCGAAGAATACAATAAAAAGTGCCGCGAGACGGTAATGAAATTCACGGATCAGTGGAATAATTTGACAGAGAAAATGGGTTATTGGGTGGATTTAGAAAATCCCTATGTGACCTACCAAGCTAATTATATTGAGAGTGTTTGGAATTTATTGAAACGTCTTTACGACCAAGGATTATTATACAAAGGGTATACGATTCAGCCCTATTCTCCGGCAGCCGGAACAGGTTTATCGTCTCATGAATTAAACCAGCCGGGTTGCTACCGCGATGTGAAGGATACGTCTTTGACAGCGCAGTTCAAGGCGATCAAGAATGCAAAATCAGAGTTCTTATTTAAGGCCTCAGGCGATGCGCCAGTCTATTTATTAGCTTGGACGACAACCCCTTGGACCTTGCCTTCGAACACGGCTTTGACGGCTGGAAAGAACATTTCCTACGTCTTGGTGAAGACCTTTAATCCGTATACCTACGTGCCGGTTTATGTGGTATTGGCCAAAGACTTAGTCAAAAACTACTTCCAAGCGGCAGCCGAAAACGGCGACTTTACGGCCTATGAAGCTGCCGAGAAAAAACCTCAAGCGATTCCATATGAGATCGTAGCGACCTGCAAAGGTTCCGATTTAGAAGGAGTAGAATACGAGCAATTAATGCCTTATGTGCAGCCTTCGGCTCCCGCTTTCCGTGTGATCTTAGGTGACTTCGTGACCACTGAAGACGGAACGGGTATGGTGCATACGGCGCCGACTTTCGGTGCGGATGACTTTAGAGTCGCTGCCCAAAACGGTATTCCTGCCCTTTTAATCACAGACGAAAACGGCAAAGAAGTGCCATTAGTGAATCGCCAAGGCCGTTTTGTGGCTCAGGTGACGGACTATGCTTTGGAACCCGTAAAAGAAGCTTATTTAACTGACGAGGAGAAAGAAGCGGAGCGCGTGAAGCAAGGTCGCGATAAGTACCTGTCTGTGGATGAGCGCATTGCGATTCAATTGAAGACGGAGAACAAGGCCTTCAACGTACAGAAATTTGATCACCCGTATCCACACTGCTGGAGAACGGATAAGCCCGTTTTATACTATCCATTGGACTCTTGGTTCATCAAGACGACGGCGGTAAAGGATAAATTAATTGCCCTAAACAAGACGATTCAGTGGAAACCAGAATCGACGGGAACGGGTCGTTTCGGAAACTGGTTAGAGAATTTAGTAGACTGGAATTTGTCTCGTTCGCGCTATTGGGGTACGCCATTGCCTATCTGGCGGACGGAAGATGGTTCAGAAGAAATCTGCATCGGTTCTTTAGAACAATTGAAAGAGGAGATCGAAAAGGCGCAGGCTTCAGGGGCTCTGTCGGACGTTCAGACGAAAGGCAATGCAGCCTTTTTACAGGCATTAGCGGCTGGAGAAGCAGACTTACACCGTCCATTTGTGGATGAGGTATTCTTGCTTTCTAAGACTGAAAATGTGTTGACACGTGAATTGGATTTGATTGACGTTTGGTTCGATTCGGGTGCGATGCCGTTTGCACAATGGCATTATCCATTCGAAAATCAAGATATATTTAAGCAGAGTTATCCGGCGGATTTCATCTCGGAAGGGGTGGACCAAACGCGTGGTTGGTTCTTTACATTGCACGCTATTTCGAGCATGGTGGAGGATTCTGTGGCATTTAAGAATGTCGTGTCGACGGGATTAGTGCTAGATAAGAATGGAAACAAAATGTCTAAGCGATTAGGCAACGCGATCGATCCATTCGAAACCCTGAAGAGTTATGGAGCGGATCCAACCCGCTGGTACATGATCACCAATGCGCAGCCTTGGGATAACTTGAAATTTGATTTAGCAGGGATTACGGAGGTGCGTAACAAGTTCTTTGGTACCCTAACGAATACCTATAATTTCTTCGCGATGTATGCGAACCTGGATGGATTCGTTCCGGCAGGCATTAAAGAGGAAGATTTGACGGAATTAGACCGTTGGATTTTGTCTAAATTAATGAATTTAATTGCGGAAGTGGATGAGTCATTTGAGACGTATGAGCCTACGAAAGCAGGTCGTGCGATCCAAGATTTCGTATGTGACCATTTGTCTAACTGGTATGTTCGCTTGTCACGCCGTCGCTTCTGGAATCCTGAAACGGCTAACCAGGCAATCAACGCGGATAAACAAGCGGCTTATGAGACTTTATACCATTGTTTAGAGACGGTGGCGCAGTTAATGTCGCCTATCGCGCCGTTCTATGGAGAGTGGTTATACAAGAATTTAACGGGCAAAGAATCGGTTCACTTGACGCATTTTGCGAAGGTAAATCCGAGCCTTCAAAACCCGGCTTTAGAAACCTCGATGGAATTAGCGCAAGGTATTTGTTCGCTCGTTCACTCGATTCGTAAAGTACACCGTTTGAAAGTGCGTCAGCCTTTAGCACAGGTCTTAGTGCCGGTATTGCAAGAGTCGGTAAGAGATCAAATCCGCCGCGTGGAAGATCTAATTAAATCAGAGGTGAACGTGAAGGAAGTCAATTACTTGAACGACGCATCTGGTGTATTGAATAAGAAAGTGAAGCCTAATTTCAAGGCCTTAGGTCCTAAGTTTGGGAAAGATATGAAAGTGGTTGCGGAGGCAATTACGGGCATGTCTTCGGAGGATTTAGCGGCGATCGAGTCAGCTGGTTCAGCGAAAATTCAAGGGTTTGAGATTGCACTTGCGGACATTGAAATCTTGACAGAGGATATGCCAGGATATTTAACGGCGAGTGAAGGTGGATTAACGATTGCGTTAGATAATACCTTGACGCCAGAATTAGTGCGCGAAGGAAATGCGCGTGAGTTCGTGAACCGCATCCAAAACCTGCGTAAAGATTCTGGTTTCGACGTAACTGATAAAATAAACATCCAAGTGCAGCGTTCTGACGAAGAGTGGACGGCTAGCTTGAATGAATTCAAGTCCTACATTTCGCAAGAGGTGCAAGCCTTGAGTTTAGAATGGGTGGATTCGGCTTCGACTGAAATTACCTTTGATGAGTCTAATTTATTCGTGAACGTCACCGTAGCCTAAATCGCATGATTCGGAAACTCGCTTATTTGATCATACTTCTAGGTGGGTTTTTCCAAATGCAGGCGCAATCAGAAGACTTGATGGTCGATGGGATGCGCGCTTACATGAAGGAGGATTTTACGGAGGCGATTTTGGTTTTCGAGAAGCTAGCGAAGGTGCAAACCCAGGAGCCGGCGGTTTTTTATTATTTGGCCAAAAGCTACCTCGCCGAAAAACAACTCACATCAGCCCGCACTAACGCCGAAAAGGCACACCTGTTATCTCCTTATTCCTTCGATTACGGGGTGCTCTATGGAGACTTGCTCTTAGCGAATAAAGAATTCAAAAAAGCGGTAGACTGTTTCGAAAAGCTCTTAGCCTACGATGACCATCGCCTCGATGGAGAACCGGATATGATCCGAGTGAAGCAATTCGTGTTCTTATCGAAAGGAGACGAAAGCAAAGACCTCGCAGAGAAAAAGACCTTCTATTTAAAAGCAGCCGATTTAGGCCCCGTGCAGGAGGAATTGTGGGTGCGCATTATTCAATTAGATTGGGAATTAAATCAAAAGGATCAAGTGGTGGCGCATGCCC
>JACCDY011202187.1_pt1 | contig 12788 bp, 6 predicted proteins | sample 7446391 | NCBI WGS metagenome assembly JACCDY01 (sample SAMN15323451, study PRJNA562643) | freshwater metagenome | isolation source: river surface water | place: USA:Blue River Watershed | collected 2017-08-18 | reverse complement strand
GACCTCCTGGCAAGTGTCGAACATCCATGCCGGCACCGGTGCCTCGAACGTGATCCCCGGCGAGTGCGTGATCGATTTCAACTTCCGCTTCTCGACCGCCAGCACCGTCGAGGGCTTGCAGCAGCGCGTGAAGGCGGTGCTGGACAAGCACGGCCTGGCCTACGACCTGACATGGACCGTCGGCGGCCTGCCCTTCCTGACGCCCAAAGGCGAGCTCAGCGATGCGATGAGCGCGGCCATCAAGGCCGAGACCGGGCTCGTGACCGAGCTGTCGACCACCGGTGGCACCTCCGACGGCCGCTTCATCGCGCAGATCTGCCCGCAAGTGGTCGAGTTTGGCCCGACCAATGAAAGCATTCACAAGATCGACGAGCATGTCGCCGTCGCTGAAATCGAACCCCTGAAGAATATCTACCGACGCACGCTGGAAAACCTGCTGCGCTGACCATGTCCCTGCCGTTCCAGACCCTGCGCGACCTGCTGCGCCATGCCGTCACCCGCTTCAACACCGAAGGCCTGTTCTTCGGCCATGGCAGCGACAATGCCTACGATGAAGCGGCCTATCTGCTGCTGCATACGCTGAAGCTGCCGCTCGACCGGCTCGAGCCCTTCCTCGACGCGCGGCTGACGCCGGAAGAGATCGCCCGCCTGCTGGCCCTGATCGAGCGCCGTGCCACCGACCGGGTGCCGGTGTCCTACCTGACCCGGGAAGCCTGGCTGGGTGATTACCGCTTCTATGTGGACGAGCGCGCGATCGTGCCGCGCTCCTTCATCGCCGAACTGGTTCCCGGCCACTTTCAGCCCTGGCTGGCCAATCCCGGCGAGGTCGGCGATGTGCTGGAGCTATGCACCGGCTCCGGCTGCCTTGCCATCTTGCTGGCCGATGCCTTCCCGTTCGCGCAGGTGGATGCGGTCGATCTGTCGGCCGATGCGCTGGCCGTCGCGGCGCGCAATGTCGATGACTACCAGCTGCAGGACCGCATCACGCTGATCGAATCTGACCTGTATGCGAAGCTCCCCGAGGGCAAGACCTACGACCTGATCGTGACCAACCCGCCCTATGTGAACAGCGAATCGATGCGCCATCTGCCGCCCGAGTACCGGCACGAACCCTCGATGGCGCTGGCCGGTGGCGACGACGGCATGGACCTGGTGCGCCAGATCGTGGCCGGCGCCAAGGCGCGGCTGAACCCCGGCGGTATCCTGGTGGTCGAGATCGGCAATGAATTCGTCTATGCCGATCTTGCCTTTGCCGATTACGAGCTGACCTGGCTGTCGACCAGCGCCGGCGATGAGCAAGTCTTCCTGCTGACCGCGGACCAGCTTTGATCCCATGAAAACGCCGTATCCCACCGTGCAGGGCGCGTCCAGGCCGGCTGGCCCTGAACGTCGCGCGGGCCGGCCGCATCCGGCCTGAATGCCCGGCTTCACCCTGCGCCGGGACGACGATCATCCATGGCATCCCGTATCAACATGGTCACCCCGGCACAGGCCGGGATCCAGCCTCTCTGAACCCTCATGATCCGTTTGCAATCCCTGTCGCTGATGCGCGGCTTGAAGCCGCTGTTCGAGTCAGCCGAGCTGACCCTCAACCCTGGCGAGAAAGTCGGCCTGGTCGGCGCCAACGGCACCGGCAAGTCCACCCTGTTCGGCATGCTGCGCGACGAGATGCATCCCGACGCCGGCGCCATCGATTTCCCGAAAGCCTGGCGCGTGGCCCATGTGGCGCAGGAGACGCCGGCGCTTGAACGCTCGGCGGCCGATTACGTGATCGACGGCGACGCCCATCTGCGCTCGCTGGAAAACGAACTGGCCGCGCTGGAGATTCAGGGCGGCGAGGCCGATGGCAACCGCATCGCCGAGCTGCACGGCAAGCTGGCCGATGCCGATGCCTACACCGTGCGCTCGCGCGCCGAGCAATTGCTGACGGGCCTGGGATTCACGCTGCCGCAGATGGCGCAGCCGGTGTCGAGCTTCTCCGGCGGCTGGCGCATGCGCCTGAACCTGGCGCAGGCGCTGATGTGCCCGTCCGAGTTGCTGCTGCTGGATGAACCGACCAACCACCTCGACCTCGACGCCATCCTGTGGCTGGAAGAATGGCTGCGCCGCTATGCCGGCACGCTGATCGTGATCTCGCACGACCGCGATTTCCTCGACGGCCTGACCAATGTCATCGTCCACATCGATGAGCGCAAGCTCAAGCGCTATGGCGGCAATTACAGTGCCTTCGAGCGCCAGCGCGCCGCCCAGCTGGTGCTGGCGCAGGCCATGATAGAAAAACAGCAGCGCAAGCGCGACCACCTGCAATCCTTCATCGACCGCTTCAAGGCCAAGGCCACCAAGGCCAAGCAGGCGCAGAGCCGTGTCAAGGCGCTGGCGCGGATGGAAGAACTGGCGCCCCTGCGCGCGGCGGCCGAATTCTCGTTCGAGTTCCGGGAGCCCGAGCGCGCGCCCAATCCGCTGCTGGTGCTCGACAAAGTCGATGCCGGCTACGCGCTCGACGATGGCAGCGAAACAGGACAAGCCAGGGTCATCGTTGGCGGCATCGATTTTTCGCTACAGGCCGGCCAGCGCATCGGCCTGCTGGGCGTCAACGGCGCCGGCAAGTCCACGCTGATCAAATCCATCGCCGGCGACATCGCGGCCTTGTCCGGCACCGTTCGCCTCGGCAAGGGCCTCGTGATCGGTTACTTCGCCCAGCACCAGCTGGAGATGCTGCGCCCCGACGACACGCCGCTGATGGCCCTGATGCGCATCGCGCCCGATGTGCGCGAGCAGGAATTGCGCGACTTCCTCGGCAGCTTCAATTTCCCCGGCGAGATGGTCAAGAGCCCGATCGCGCCCTTCTCCGGCGGCGAAAAGGCGCGCCTGGCGCTGGCGCTGATCGTCTGGCAAAAGCCCAACCTGCTGCTGCTGGATGAGCCGACCAACCACCTCGACCTCGAGACGCGCGAAGCGCTGACCGAGGCGCTGGCCCAGTTCGACGGCACGCTGATGCTGGTCTCGCACGATCGCCACTTGCTGCGCGCGACGACGGATGAATTCATCATCGTCGCCGACGGTCGGCTGCAGCCGTTTGACGGCGACCTCGACGACTACCGCGACTGGCTGTTCCGCTCGCGAGCGCAGCAGCTGGCCGCGGCAAAAGCATTGGCGTCGGCATCGGCATCGGCGTCGGCATCGACTTCAATCTCGACTTCGACATCATTTTCATCAACCTCGACAGCGGCCGCAGGCGCAGGCGCGGTCACGCCCGCCGGGTCGGACGGCACGGCCGCCGGCGTCGATCGCCGCGAACAGCGCCGCCTCGACGCCGAGCAGCGCCAGCGCCTCGCCTCGCAGCGCAAGCCGCTGCAGCAGCGACTGCAGAAAGTCGAAAAAGCCATGGCGGCCTCCGAAGCTGACCTGGCCACGGCCGAACAGGCTTTGGCCAGCGAGGGCATCTACGAGCCTGCGCGCAAAGACGAGCTGCGGCTGATGCTGGAGCAGCAGGCCAGCTGCCGTAAACAAGTCGATCAGCTCGAAGCGGAATGGCTGGAACTGCAAGAAGCGCTCGAGGCCCTCGAACGTGAGGTGAGCGACAGCTGATGAGCTGCTTGGCTCACGCTCGGAGCCGCTGATCGACCATCAATTCGCTGAGCGCCAAACTATCGGTCGGTGGGCACAGACTCAGTTGATGCGCGGAACTCGCTGCCGGATCGCGCCAACCCATGCGGGTCTCTCAACCCCAAGTCGAGTCCTCCGCATGCGTCCCTATCCGAATCCCCGGCCGCTCATCGCCCCGGCCGCCCAGCCCCACCAGCCCGCCCAGTGGGTGCCGCAGACTGCCGCCCAACAAGCCTTGTTTTCTGCCGTCACCTTCGCCCCGCAAGGTGACCTGCTCACCCTGGCCAAGGACGCACTGGCGGCCGGCGCTTCCTTGCAGGCCACCGACGCCCACGGCAATGATGTGATGATGCTCGCCGTCATCAACGACCGTCCGCATGCGATAGGCACCCTGCTGGCGCTCGGCACGCGGCTGCCCGATGTGCCGGCCGACGGCATCGACCTGCTGATGCGGGCGGCCATGCTCGATCATTCGGAATGCTGCCACGAGCTCATTCAAATCGCCGACCTGGATGTCGACAGCACCGACGCCGAGGGTCGCAGTGCACTGTTTTTCGCCGTGCAGGCCGGGTCTGCGGCATCGGCCCGCATCCTCGTGGCCGCTGGTGCCAAAGTCAATCTGGTGACCGATCGCCTGTCCGACGGCGCTTTGCGAATCATCTTCGGCCTGAACCATCAGCTCGAAGGCCGCAAGGTCACGCTGGCCATGGTGGCGGCCGCCCGCGCCGATGGCGTCATGATCGACCTCCTCAGTGCCGAGGACGCCGACCTGAATGACGGCGATTTCCCGCCGCTGCACATAGCCGCCGACGGGCACGACCCCGGCTTGATCGAGCACCTGTTGCGCAGCGGCGCCGAAGTCGCCGCCAGTCTGGACTGGGCGGCCCGTTCACCGCTGGAGACGGCGCTCGACACCGAGGCGCCGCTGCATTGCCTGCGGCTGCTGGCCGCACAGTATCCGTTCGACGCCGACGACCTGAACGATCCTGATCGTCCGCTGGTGCAAGCCATCAAAACAGGGCGCAGCGATCCGCTGGCGCTGTATCTGGCGCACGGCGCCGACCCCGGCCCCTGGCACAGCGACCGAACCTGCGCCTGGACGCTGGCGCTGCGCCATGAGCCCGAAGACCCTCTGTATCGGCTGCTGCACCTGCTGGCCACCGTGCATGCCGAGCGCTGGTGCAGCGGCGACGACGATCTGTCGAAGGCCAGCTCGGCGTTTCACCGCATCGTCCGATCGGATGCCGAGCCCGCCAGCATGGCCAGTGAAGGTATCTACCCTGCCGTGATCAGCGGCCTGCGCACTCTGCTGGCGGATCGTCCGCCCGGCGACGACTGGCGCAGCCCGTCACAATTGGCGCTCTACGGTGCCACGCTTCATGCTGTCGATGAGCTCAGCGCGCGCTTCACGCCACAATTCGGCCCGCGCCGTACCGACTCGCCGGACACCCTCGCACCCGACCAGCGATGGCTGCGCCGTACCGACCAGCTGCTTGCCCTGCAACCGGCATGGCTGCGCAGCGCAGCCAGCCAACTGCAGCAATTTAATATCAACCAGCTCAAGCAGGCGCTGACGCTGTCTTTCTTCCAGCGCATGACCGACAGCTGTCCGGGCAGCATCCCACTGGCTGCGCACATCCGGCAGCAATTGTCATTGACCAGCGGCCTGCCGGCGCCGGTGACCCGACTGCTGGCGCAGGCCTGGCAGGACGCGGCGCGCCATGCGCGCGACTGGGGCGGCGACCGGCTGGACCTGGCACAGGCCGAGCGTTTCCTCCTTCCTCACCTGGCAACGCTGGTGGCGCGGCGCGCCGAACTGGCCATGACGCAGCTGGCCGACAAATCGACCGTCACCTGGATGGGCCACCTGCAGCTCGCTGCGATGGCCGACCTCGCCGTGCAAGGCTTCGCCAGCCATCCCCTCGACTGGCTGATGCAGCTGGAACAAAGGCACAACCTGCGTCCGGCAGATGAAAAGGCCGTGGCCACCGCCCTGATCGTCGAGCTCGGCTTGCCGCCGGCCACCAGTGACAAGCTGGCCCATGCGTGGGCGGATGTCATCCTCCAGCTGGCCACCGGTGTGCGCGGCAGCAGCCCGAACACCTGGTGGCGCGAGGCCGCGCAGGCGATGAGCCCCAGCATTGCGTCGGCATTGGTCACTGACGAGCAGCTCGAGCTGCCGCGCGTGGTTCGCGACTTCGCCGAAGCCTGGTGCGTGCGGCAGACCGGCCCGCTGCCGGGACGGGTGTCGGTGCCGGTCCTGGCGGTCGTGCCTGCACTGGCACCGGCACCAGCACCGGCACCAGCACCGGCACCGGCGCCGACGGCGACCGGCACCGAGCCGGGCATGACATCGCTCTTGCCATCGTCATCGCCCTCGCCAGTCCAGGTGCCAGCGTCCCTGCCATTGCCCTCGCCCGTCTTCAACCTCACATCGCCGGACGGTGCAGCCGAGCAGTCACCGACAATCGCCACCCAAGACCCGCCACCGAGGCCACCAGTCGATCGCAAGCGTGCCGGCGAGCCCGAGCCGGAGGCACGCAAGAAGCCGCGCCATCAGTAATGACTGATCGGCATGGGCCGGCCAGGCAAGCCCCTGGCCGTATGTCCGGCATAATCCGGGCATGCTCACCGACGACATCCCTCCGTCCGCTACGGACAAGCCGCTGGCCGGTCTGATCATCCTCGACCTTACCCGCCTGTTGCCCGGCCCGATGGCCACGCTGCACCTGGCCGACATGGGGGCGACCGTGATCAAGATCGAAGACCATGGCGTCGGCGACTATGCGCGCACGATGAGCCATGTAAAGCATGAGGTGTCGCAGTTGTTCATCGCCGTCAACCGCGGCAAGCAAGGCCTGCGACTGGACTTGAAAGCGGCAGCGGACAAGGCCCGTTTTCTTGCAATGGTCGAGACCGCCGATGTGGTGATCGAGAGTTTCCGGCCCGGCGTGATGGACAGGCTGGGCCTGGGCTGGTCGGTGCTGAAGGCGCGCAACCCGAAACTGGTGATGTGCGCCATCACCGGCTATGGCCAGAGCGGGCCGCTGGCACTACAGGCCGGCCATGACATCAATTACCTGGCGCTGTCGGGCATGCTGGCCCAGACCACCGATGACCATGGCCATCCGGTCCTGCCCAACCTGCAAGTGGCCGATCTGCTGGGGGGCACACAAAGCGCGGTGCAAGGCATCCTGGCCGCGCTGCTGGCGGTCAAGATGGGCGGCCCGGGACGCTTTGTCGATGTGTCGATGACGGATGCCGTCGTCGCCCACAACCTGATGCCGCTGCTGGCGCTGAATCATGCCGGACACACGGCGCCACCGGCACGCGACTTCCTGACCGGCGGCGTGCCCTGCTATGGGGTCTATCGCTGCAGCGACGACAAGTACCTGGCCGTCGGCGCGCTGGAGCTGAAGTTCTGGCATACCCTGTGCGAAGTCATCGGTCGCGACGACCTCAAGGAAAAACACTGGTCGCTGGGACAAGCCATCGGCGGCGAAGAAGCGATGCAACTGCGGCGCGAACTCGATGCGATTTTCCTGACCAGGACACGTGATGCATGGGCCGGCATGTTTGAACATGCCGACTGTTGCGTCACGCCGGTACTCACGCTGGACGAGGCGCAGCACACAGCACACTTCGTCAATCGACAGTTGCTGACCCCGATCGACCATCCCACCGAAGGCCGCTGCCTGCAGGCGCGCGCTGCCGTGCGCTTCCTGGACTGAATGCCGCCCTTGCACCGACCACGCAGGAACCGTCGCCAGCCTTCCGATACATAGGCGCGTCGCCGGCGGCATCCTGCCGCCCGGCCTCGACCCATGAGGAACGCCACTATGTACCCCCAATTGGCCAGATGGTCTGGCAAGCCGGGCATTGCCCTCCACGATCCTGCCAACAACAGCACCCGCAACCTCGCGCCGGCCGTCATTGGCGACAGCGGCCAGCAGACTGCCGGCACCGACAGCAGCAATACCAACACCACGCAGCCGACGACCGCAGATCAACTGACGAACACCGCCCAACTGACGACGACCACCTGGCTGACGACTACCACTCAACTGACGACCACCACGACCACCACATCGACAGCGTCCTCAACAGCGACGGCGACAGTGGCGGCAAGGGCAGCAGCTTCAGCGAGCGCCAACACAACGACCGGCACGCCGGCCACCCAGGCCGCCCCAACGATCATGGCGCTGCCCAATGACAAGACGAGCTGGGTGAACGCACTGCTGCACCAGCAAAAAACGGGCGTGCCGCCGCTTCACCAGTGCATCATCGACCAGGATTTCGAGATGGCCGCCATCTTGCTCGCCGCGGGTGCCGACATGGGGGCTGCCGTGCTGCCACCGCTAAATGAAAAAGAGGCCATCGACAGCGATAATCGACCAGCATTCACACTTGTTCACGCCACCGAAAGGAAAGTCTTCAGGGACGACACGACAGATGCAGTGCCGGCGAACTTCCCCTCTGCCAGCCTGAATCCCGCACTCGACCTGAGCACGGCGCAAGTCGTCAACTTCGTGTTGTACGCCAAAAGCAAGGCACCGCAGGAAAACCTGCATTTTGCCGGCGCCAATGCACTGACGCTGTGCCTGTTGTGCGATGCACCGGCCGACTTTTTGCGAAAGCTATGCGCGTTGGCCTACGCGCAGCAGCCTTCGCTATTGAGCAGCTGCGACAAGCAAGGCCGGACCCCGCTGACGATCGCCGTCGCGCAGGGCAACACGAACACCGTCCTGCTGCTGCTGGAATTCAAGGCTGACCCGGCGGGTCGCGATGCGCATGGTGCGATGCCGCTAGACCACGCGCTGAAACATCAACATGCCGAGATCACGCGGCTGCTGGTTCGGCAGGGTGCTGCCGACCCGACGAGCACTCATCGGAAGCTCATCGGCAAAGAAGGCGATAGCGGGCATGAAGGCTACCTGAAGTGCGCAGTCAGCCTGCTGACGGCCTTGTTCGAGCAACAGGACCTGGCGACGCTGCTCGAGTATCAGCAGCAATCGCCGCGCCACCGCGCCGCCGTGTTCAAGGTACTGCTGTTGCTCTGCCAGCAGGCTGTTGATACCGACAGCACGGCACACCGCCTGAAGGCACTGCTGGACTTTGCCCGCCCGCTGCTGACCACCCGGCGGCTGGCAAAAATCGCGATGGCGATTGCCCGCCACGCCGGCCGGCAGCCGGAATTGCTGGCGGTGCTCAGTCGCATCGGTGACGAAGGCTTCCCGAAAAAACGCTTGCCGGCGCTGCGCGATGCTGCCGGCCAGAGCCGCGACCCGGCCATGCTGGAACTGGCGATCTCTGTCGATCAACAGCTGATCACGCTCATCGGCAGCCAGGCCAAGCCGAGCGCGGCCCGGCAAGCGCGATTGAACCGTCTGCTCGCATTGGCGCTGCAAACCGGGTGGAACGTTCTGGTCGATCAGTTGAAAAAGCGCGGCGCAAGCCTGGATCTGAACGACACAGCACTGGCCGGCTTGCCGATGGTCGCCATCCTCGCAGACCACGGCGACCAGACGCAGCTGGGCCTTCTGGTTCGTGCGCATGCGACGCAGGGTGGCCCCTCGGTTCACTTGCAAGTGATGGCGGCCATCGATGCCATCAAGACGGGCCAGGGCTTGCTGAGCTTGCAGCTGGCACTCAAGGAAGACCTCACCGCCGGCCATCTGCACCAGATGCTGTGCCACGCCGTGCGTCTCGGCGACGAACAGGCAGCGCAAGCGCTGGTGCGCGGTGGCGCCGAGGTCGATTACCTGGCGACCTGCCAAATGGGGCTCGTGCGCATCGACAGTGGCGAGGCGACACCGCTGTCAGTCGCAACCGAGACCGGCAACCTGCCCATGCTGAAGTTGTTGGTCAATTTGGGCGCGGTGATACGGCATAGTGATGTGATGCGCGCATACCGGGTCGACGACGCGCTCGGCCGCGCGGTCGAATTGATGCACTGACAATCCCTGCCCGGGTCTCGCCCGCGGCAGGATTTCGCTTGAATGCTGGCGCCCTTGCATCGACCACGCAGGAACCGTCGCCAGCCTTCCGATACACCGGCGCGTCGCCGGGCGGTTCGCGCTGGAGCCGAAAGCCGAGTAAGCAAAGCCGAGCATCAAGGGCCGGACATCAATCGCCGGTCATCAATCGCCGGTCATCAATCGCCGAGCAGCAAAAGCCCCTCGGCCAGCCTGACCGCTGGTCGAGGCATATAGGCTTTTAAATACCTATATTCGGCAGGCCGTTGGCAATGCCTTTGTCAGATGACCCCCATCGATTTGGCGTGATTTCGTGCGCCATTTGGGCGTGTTTCTTGTTGCCGCCGTGATAAACTCGCGAGGTGCAGGCGCCTTGGTCGGACAATATGCTGTCATGTTCATATAAGGCTCTTGCCGGCGCTTTGCCGTCCCTGCCCCGTTGCGGGATGCGGCACGGGCCAAGACAACCAAAGAAAACCTAGGAGTTTTTGATGAACGCCCCCATGAATCGACGGCAGTTCTTCAGGATCACCGCGGCCGGGATAGGATCATCGTCCCTCGCCGTGCTGGGCCTGGCGCCTTCGGTGGCGCATGCCGAAATGCGCGCATACAAGCTCGACCGCGCGACCGAGACCCGCAACACCTGCGCGTATTGCTCGGTCGGCTGCGGCATCCTGATGTACAGCACCGGTGACAAATCCAAGAACGTGAAGACCGAGGTCTTCCATATCGAGGGTGACCCGGATCACCCGGTCAACCGTGGCACGCTGTGCCCGAAAGGCGCCGGCATCCTCGATATGCTGAAAAGCCCGAGCCGTCTGAAGCGCCCCGAAGTGCGGCGCCCGGGTTCGGACCAGTGGGAGCCGATCGAATGGGAGCAGGCGGTCGATGAGATCGCCCACCTGATGAAGGCCGACCGCGACGCGAACTTCACCGCAAAGAACGCCGAAGGCCAGACGGTAAACCGCTGGCTGTCGACCGGCATGCTGTGCGCATCGGCCGGTTCGACCGAAACCGGATTCCTGACCCAGAAGATCGTCCGGTCTCTGGGCATGATAGCAGTCGACAACCAGGCACGCGTTTGACACGCACCGACGGTGGCAGGTCTTGCCCCGACGTTTGGCCGTGGCGCGATGACGAATCACTGGGTAGATATCAAGAATGCCGATGTCATCCTGGTCATGGGCGGCAATCCCGCCGAGGCGCATCCTTGCGGATTCAAGTGGGTTGTTGAAGCGAAGGCACACAACAAGGCGAAGCTGATCGTTGTCGATCCGCGCTATACGCGCACGGCCTCGGTCTCCGATTTCTACACGGCCCTGCGGCCGGGTTCGGACATTGCGTTCCTTGGCGCGCTGATCAACTACCTGATCAGCAATAACAAATACCAGGCCGAGTATGTGAAGGCCTATACCGATGCCTCGTTCATCGTCGGCAAGGACTTCGACTTCGTCGACGGCCTGTATTCCGGCTATGACGCGGCCAAGCGCAAGTACGATCGCTCGGGCTGGTCCTATGAAAAAGGGGCCGACGGCTTCGTCAAGACCGACCCGACGCTGAAAGACCCGCGTTGCGTGTTCAATCTGATGAAGGCGCACTATTCCCGCTATACGCCGGAGATGGTGGAGCGCGTCTGCGGCACGCCCAAGGCCGACTTCCTGAAGGTTGCCGAGATGGTGGCGACGACCTCGGGCACCGACCGCACGATGACCATTCTCTATGCGCTCGGCTGGACCCACCACAGCTATGGCTCGCAGATGATCCGCGCCGGCGCCATGGTGCAACTGCTGCTGGGGAACATCGGCCAGAGCGGCGGCGGCATGAATGCGCTGCGCGGCCACTCGAACATCCAGGGCCTGACCGACCTCGGCCTGCTCTCGACCATGCTGCCGGGCTACCTGAGCCTGCCCAAGGATGCCGAGCAGGACTACCAGGGCTATATCGAGAAGCGCGCACTGAAGCCGGCCCGCAAGGACCAGATGTCGTACTGGCAGAACTATGAAAAGTTCATGGTCAGCATGATGAAGACCTGGTACGGCGACGCCGCCACCAAGGCCAACGACTGGGCCTTCAACTATCTGCCGAAAGTCGACAAGGACCACGACATCATCCAGGTCTTCGACGACATGTATCACGGCAAGATGACCGGCTACATCGCGCAAGGCTTCAATCCGCTGGCGGCCTTCCCGAACAAGAAGAAGGTGACCGACGCGCTGTCCAAGCTGAAGTTCCTGGTCATCATCGATCCGCTGGCCACCGAGACCTCCGAGTTCTGGTCGAACCACGGCGAGTTCAACGACGTCGACCCGACCAAGATCCAGACCACGGTCTATCGCCTGCCCTCGTCGCTGTTTGCCGAGGAAGACGGTTCGGTCGTCAGCTCCAGCCGTGTGCTGCAGTGGCACTGGGCCGGCCAGAAGCCGGCCGGCGACGCCAAGGGCGACACCGAGATCCTGGCCGAGCTGTTCATGAAGCTGCGCGCGATGTACAAGAAAGAGGGCGGCGCCTTCCCGGACGCCATCCTGAACCTGAGCTGGCCGTACAAGGATCCGCTGAACCCGACCGCTGACGAAATCGCCCGCGAGTACAACGGCAAGGCCCTGGCCGACGTGGTCGATCCGAAGGACAAGACCAAGGTGCTGGCCAAGGCCGGCGAACAGCTGTCCGGCTTCGGCCAGCTGCGCGACGACGGCTCGACCGCCTGCGGCGTCTGGATCTTCTGCGGTGCGTACACGCAGGCCGGCAACCAGATGGCGCGCCGCGACAACACCGACACCGGTGGCGGCAATACGCCGAGCTGGGCCTGGGCATGGCCGGCCAACCGCCGCATTCTGTACAACCGCGCGTCGGCGGACCCGTCCGGCAAAGCCTGGAACCCGAAGCGCAAGGTCATCGAATGGAAAGGCGACAAGTGGGCCGGCACCGATGTGCCGGACATGCGTCCCGATGCCGCGCCGCAGGAAAACGTCAGCCCCTTCATCATGAATCCCGAGGGCGTGGCACGCTTCTTCGCGGTCGACAAGATGGCCGAGGGCCCGTTCCCCGAGCACTACGAACCCTTCGAGACACCGCTCGAGGCCAACCCGTTCTGGCCAAAGAATCCCAAGGCCAAGAACAACCCGGCCGCGCGCGTGTTCAAGAACGACCTCGAAGAGATGGGCACGGCGAAGGACTTCCCCATCGTCGCCACCACCTATCGCCTGACCG
>JACCDY010537390.1_pt1 | contig 12790 bp, 9 predicted proteins | sample 7446391 | NCBI WGS metagenome assembly JACCDY01 (sample SAMN15323451, study PRJNA562643) | freshwater metagenome | isolation source: river surface water | place: USA:Blue River Watershed | collected 2017-08-18 | reverse complement strand
TTCTTTTCAAAGTATTCTCAGATATCGATGTTTTTGATATTGAATTAGCTGTGACGGATCCCGATGATTTTGTGGATACGGTGGCTCGGTTAGAACCGACTTTTGGAGGAATTAACTTAGAAGATATCAAATCCCCGGAATGCTTTGAGATCGAAGAGAAATTAAAAGCGCGTTTGAAGATTCCTATCATGCATGATGATCAACATGGCACTGCGATTATTTCATCCGCGGCCTTGTTAAATGCGCTGGAGATTGTTGAAAAGAAAATTGAAAATGTGCGCTTCGTTATTTCAGGTGCAGGTGCTGCAGCTATCTCATGTATCAAATTGTATTTAAAACTAGGTGCGCGCATCGAGAACATTACTATTTTTGATAAGGACGGTTTAGTTTCAGCTGATCGCCCGGATTTGAATCGTTATTTAGCTCCTTTAGCTGGAAAAGCCGGCAAAAAGATGACCATGGCTGAAGCGATGAAAGGGGCCGATATATTCTTAGGTCTATCAGTAGGCGGAATTTTAAAGCCAGAGATGATAGCGGCGATGGCGAAAGATCCAATCGTATTTGCGATGGCAAATCCCACACCAGAGATTGGCTATGAAGAAGCAAAGGCAGTTAGAGAAGATCTGATTATGGCTACGGGTCGTTCAGACTTTCCGAATCAAGTGAATAACGTATTAGGTTTTCCATTCATCTTTAGAGGAGCTTTGGACGTGCGTGCCTCTGAGATCAACGATGAGATGAAGTTAGCGGCTGCGAAGGCGTTAGCCTGTCTAGCAAAGAAACCGGTACCTGATATTGTGAATTTGGCCTATAATGAGAAATCGTTAAGCTTTGGCCCAGAATATATTATTCCTAAACCTGTGGATCCACGTTTGATAACCACCATCTCGATGGCAGTCGCAAAAGCGGCAATGGAATCAGGTGTGGCGACCAAGCCGATAAAGAATTGGGATGCCTACGAGACGCAATTAGCGAAACGCTTAGGTTTAGATAACCAGGTGATGAAGTTCATCCTGAAGCGTGCTAAATCGAAACCAAAACGTATTGTGTTCGCAGAGGCCGAGAACTTGAAAGTATTAAAAGCTGTCCGCGAGGTACTAGACGAGGGAATCGCAAAACCGATTTTACTGGGTCGCAAGGCAAATATTGATGCGATTTGCGAAGAGCACCACATCGATCTAGGGGATATTGAGATTTTTGATTTCAAACACCCGGATAATGCAGGCTTACTTGCTGAATTTGCCGAGCTATTCTACGAGAAACGCAAGCGTCGCGGTTTCACAAAGTGGGAGGCAGAAAAGCAGGTGCGCAAGAGTAATTACTTTGCCGCGATGATGTTAGAGACAAATAGGGCAGATGGGGTTATCTCTGGATTAACGAAGAACTACCCGGATGCGATTCGTCCTGCCTTGCAAATTATTGGTAAGAAGCCAGGGGTGAATAAGGTGGCAGGTATGTACTTGTTATTAAGTAAGCAAGGACCCCTTTTCTTCTCTGACACGACGATTAACTTCCAGCCATCTGTGGCAGATTTAGTGGAGATTACGGAATTAACGTCGGAGGCAGTAGAGCGCTTTAATTTAAAGCCAAAGATTGCGATGCTTTCGTATTCGAACTTCGGCTCAGCCGATGGAGATGATGCCATAAAAATGCGCGCGGCTACGCACATTTTGCAAGAAAAACATCCTACCTGGGTTATTGAAGGGGAGATGCAAGCGCACTTGGCTTTTGATAAGGAGCTCAGACAGCAGAACTATCCATTCGCTACTTTAGGAAATGATACGGCGAATACGCTGATCTTCCCTAATCTATCTTCAGCGAATATTGCCTATAACTTATTGAAAGAAGCGGCTGATATCGAATACATTGGACCTATTTTATTAGGTCTTCGCAAGCCAGTGCACGTGTTGCAGTTAGGCGCCTCAGTACGTGAGATTGTTAATATGGTGGCGATTACTGTTGTAGAAGCGCAGAGTATCTAATGATTGATCCAAGCCTGTCTCAATTGTAATTGGGCCGGGCTTGGGTTACTTACTTCCTTTAATTCTTGTTTCAGCGCATCTAAATAGGCGTTTTTGTCCTTTTGGTTGTCTATACTGCGTAATTCGCATCCAATTTTAGGTAACAAAGAAGCTAGGGGTAAGGCTTTATTTCCGCTGATATAGGTAGATAAGAAGTTTTCGATTCCTTTCACCTTGCTTGTTTCCGCAATTAATCGAAATAAATCATCATCTTCAAAGGATTTTTCAGGGCCAAAACGCGCAGCTAAGTCCCTAATCAACTGCTGAGTTCCATAGCGGCCGTTGGTTTCGCTTCGCAGGTATAAATCAAGGCTGAGGCCGATGAGGGCTCCTTTTTGGTATACATTTCCGTATTCGTCTTTGTATTTTCCTAAAACCCCTTTGCTCATCTTTGTAAAGGGAATCGAATTGTCATAGCTAAAATTACTAGCACGATACTTCTCTGTCATTCGGTTTAAAAATTCAGTGAGCGAAATTAAACCGCCTTGTAATTGCATGTGGTGCGCTGCATATTCTGTAAGACCTTCATATAGCCAAAGGTGCTTTGACATCTGGGGATTTTGGAAATCAAAGGAACCAATCTCTTTTGAATGCAGATTCAACGGAGTTTGAATGTGGAAAAATTCATGTGCACTCACGTCTTGAATGACGGGGCCCATCACCTGAATGGAGTCCTCAGGCAGGTAATAAAAGGACGACTGCGCATGTTCTAAAGCACCATAACTCCCATTTTTTAGGTGTGCCGACATCACTATCAGAAAGGCATAATTAGTTACAGGGAATTTGCCTCCTAGGTACTTTAATTGAGCCTTTAAAAGAGGGTTTAGTTGTTTAGCAACCTCAGAGGCTTTGATTTTTTGGTTAGGCGAGTAGACAGAAATGAGGATGTCCATATTAGCTAGCTGAAGATGTACGGTATCAGCGGCAGCTACTAAAATGGGGGCATCCGTTAACTTTTGATAGGACGAGGCCACATATTTGCCTCCCTTTGCTTGTAAAGAGGAGGAGGCCACGAGGTTTTTCGGGGTTTTCAATTGAAGCGATACCGGTAGTTGTTCCCGTCCTTTTACATAACCTAGTAAGGCATGCGTATTCAAAGCAAACATGGTGTCTTGTTCGAAATTTGTACCGGCAGGTTCAAAAATATACGTGCCCTTAATTTCGGGGCTATCCCAGGTATCATTGACCAAGTAAGTGAGGGAGGAAGCGTTTGAGACGGAATAAGTATTGCTGTCTTTTTGAATAACCGGGATAGACTTCCCCTGTTGATCAAAGGCTTGTAGATTACTCACATAGCGTCCAAAATTATAAATCGCATAGGTTCCCGGCACTATTTTAGGGAAACAAAACTCCTTCACTCCAGCCGGTAGTTTAACGTCTACCTGCAGGCGATCATTTTTAAGTCGATTTAAATCAATGGAATAGCGGAGGCTATCTTGTGCCTGTACGGCCGAAGCACTGCAAAGTAGCAATAGAAGTTTCTTTAGCATTAATTTTTGAAATTAAGTGCCTCATTAGGCTCGATTTTGGTAATTAACAGGGTAGGGATGCTCATCATAAAGCCTACCAAAAGCACAGTGAGGCCATTCACAATTCCCCACGTAGTGGCACTCCATTCAATAGGCACACTGGTCATGTAATAACTCGCCGGGTCTAACGGAATTAAGTGGTAAGTATATTGCAGGTAACAGAACAGAAAGGCGATCCCATTACCGAGTAGCAAACCTCTCACTAGGATGAATAGTCCATTCCACCAAAAAATTCGGCGGATCTGACTCGCGGAGGCTCCCATCGATTTCAATAAGCCCACCATGGGGACACGCTCCATAATTAATACCCAAAGTGTTGCAATCAAATTAAAGCATGCCACTACGAAGAGGAGGCTAATGAAAATGACAATATTTCTGTCGAGCATCGTCATCCAGTCAAACAAGGCTGGATAAATCTCTGTGACCGGTTGAATGCGCCATTCTGGGGGCATCGTTTTCGCCAAAGCATTCGTTTTCGCGTCGAGGTTTTGCTTGTCTTTGAAATAGACTTCATATGTCCCTAAGGAAACAGCCGTCCAACCGTTCATCTTTTGAACCCAGCCTATTTCAGCCAGAATGAATAGTTTATCTAATTCCTCTAATCCCGTCTCGTAGATTCCTTTAATCTTCACTTTTCTAGGCCGCTCAGGAGCGCTCAAGAAATAGAGGATTAATGAACCATTCGTTTTGACCTTTAGCTGTTTAGCCAAAGCCTCACTCAAAATCACCTCCTGTGGACCCGCTAAATTAGTCGTGCCACTTATCATGTTTTTCTGTAATTGCTTCGCCGGCAGATCTTTTCCAATTCCCTTCACCACAATCCCCGCCAAACCCTCTTTGCCCACAATAATCCCAGGCCTCTGAACGTGTGCCTGAATATGCTCAATCTCCGGACGATTTCTAATCTGGTTTTCCCATTCTCTGTTACGAGTCAGTGGACTTTCAGACAATGACCGATTAGCTGAAATCTGAGAAATCCGCGCATCCCCAGAAAAGCTCGTTAATTTATCCTGAATAGTCGTTTTAAAGCCAAAAAGAATCGCAAACGCCACTAGTATAATCGCTGTCCCCACTGCCACGGTACCGATACCTACGTAGGTCACCGTCTTAGAAAAGGAGGTGTCCTGAGTTTTCCGAATACGCCTAGCGACAAAAAGAGGGAAATTCATTAGATTTGATTTTCAATTCTGAACCGCAAAGAAAACACGAATGGCGCGTAAATCAAATAGTATTGTTTTAATGTTCTGCCTTTTGGCTTTTACAGGATTCTCTCAAAAAGCGTTAATTCCCGGCGCTGCTCAATTCGGCGCTTACTTGCCTTCTCTGCAAGGAAAAAAAGTGGCTTTAGTCGTGAACCACACCTCAGTAGTAGGGAAAACACATCTAGCGGATACGCTTTTATCTTTAGGGGTTTCAGTGAAGAAGATTTTTGCGCCGGAGCACGGATTTAGAGGAACGGCAGATGCTGGGGCGCACATCGATAATGAAGTGGATCGCAAAACCGGCCTTTCACTCATTTCCTTGTATGGTAAACACAAGAAACCGACGCAAGAAGATTTACAGGGGATCGATGTCGTATTGTTTGATATCCAGGATGTAGGTGCACGTTTTTATACCTATTCTTCCACCTTGCATTATGTTTTAGAGGCATGTGCGGAGAATAAGGTGCCTTTGACGGTTTTAGATCGTCCTAATCCGAATGGCCATTATGTGGATGGACCCGTACTAGAGAAGGCGCAGGCCTCTTTTGTGGGTTTGAATCCAATTCCAGTCGTGCATGGATGTACCCTAGGGGAATTAGCACGTATGATTAATGGAGAGGGTTGGCTAGCGAATAGTGCCAAAGCCTCCTTGAATGTCATTCCTGTCGCTAATTATACCCACGCATCCCCGGTACACGTTTCCATTGCGCCATCGCCAAATTTACCCAATGACCAATCCATAGCTTTATATCCCTCGCTTTGTTTGTTCGAAGGAACGAATGTAAGTATCGGTCGCGGAACTGATTTGCAGTTTCAGGTGGCCGGAACGAATATCGCTGGTCTGGGGGATTATAGCTTTACACCGGTTCCTAAACCAGGTGCCATGGATCCTCCTTTGAAAAATCAAAAGTGTTATGGCTATAACCTTTCTACCTTACCCGCTCGGAATTTAGGCTTCAGCCTGAAATACTTGCTCTATTTCTACAGTAAATCAGGTCTAGGAGAGAAGTTCTTTACTTCGCCTGCCTTCTTCGATAAACTAGCGGGCACAGATTCTCTTCGACTGGCGATAATCGCCGGTAAATCGGAGAAAGATATTCGGGATTCTTGGGAGCCAGGTTTAGTACAATACCGAAAAATGCGCCAAAATTACCTGCTTTATCGTTAGAATTAGGCAAAAAATTCCGACATTTGCCGTTTATTTTTAAGCAAAAACAACCATGGCGGAAAAGATCCTTATACTTGATTTTGGTTCTCAGGTGACCCAATTAATTGCGCGTCGTATCAGAGAAGCACAAGTCTATTGTGAAATACATCCTTTTAATCACATACCGGTAATCGACGAATCAGTAAAGGGAATCATCCTTTCCGGGAGCCCTTGCTCTGTAAGAGATGAAGATTCACCGCGGGTGGATTTGAGCCTGTTTGGTTCTCTACCCATTTTAGGCATTTGCTATGGAGCACAATTATTAGCGCACCAAGGCGGAGGCTCCGTTCAAGCATCGGGTCACCGCGAATATGGTCGCGCTCACATGACGAGTGTAAAAGAGAGTCCTTTATTAAATGGTTTGTCTTCGACTGGACAGGTGTGGATGTCACATGGCGATACTATCATGGAATTGCCGGCAGAATATGAGTTGATCGGTTCGACAGAAACGGTACGCGTAGCGGCTTTTGCTCACGTTTCGAAACCGATTTATGGTATTCAATTCCACCCAGAAGTGACACACTCGACGGAAGGAAGTTTATTAATTAAGAACTTTATCGTAGGAATCTGCGGTTGTGCACAAACCTGGACATCGGATTCTTTCGTAGATAGAACAGTAGCAGAACTGAAGACCAAATTAGGGAATGACAAAGTCGTTCTAGGTCTTTCCGGCGGGGTAGATAGTTCAGTAGCGGCCGTTTTATTACACCGGGCCATCGGCAAAAACCTGTATTGCATCTTCGTAGACAACGGTTTATTGCGCAAAGACGAATTCGAACAAGTATTAGCATCTTACACTACTTTGGGCCTAAACGTAAAGGGAGTTAATTCTAAACAACGTTTCTACGATGCCCTAAGAGGTCTAACAGATCCAGAAGATAAACGTAAGGCCATCGGTAAAACATTTATCGAAGTTTTCGATGAGGAGGCTCATCTCATTGAAGGCGTTTCTTGGTTAGGCCAAGGAACCATTTATCCAGATAAAATCGAATCCGTTTCTTTAAAAGGACCTAGCGCAACCATTAAATCTCACCACAACGTGGGCGGTTTGCCGGACTTCATGAAATTAAAAGTGGTGGAGCCCCTAGATGCTTTATTTAAAGATGAGGTACGTTTAGTAGGTAAAACCTTATGGGTGCCCAAAGACATTTTAGGCCGTCATCCTTTCCCAGGTCCAGGTTTAGGTATTCGTATTTTAGGTGATATCACTCCGGAGAAAGTAGACATCCTTCAAAAAGTCGATGCCATTTTCATCAATGGATTGAAAGAAGATGGTTTATATGACCAAGTTTGGCAAGCAGGAGCAATCCTTTTACCTATCCAATCGGTGGGTGTCATGGGGGATGAGCGTACCTACGAGCAAGTAGTTGCCTTGCGCGCTGTCTCTAGTGTGGATGGAATGACCGCAGACTGGTGCCATTTGCCATATGAATTCTTAGGTCGTATTTCTAATGAGATAATCAATAAGGTCAAAGGGGTGAATCGGGTCGTGTATGATATTTCGAGTAAGCCGCCGGCGACTATTGAGTGGGAATAAATTCTTATGTGATTACGAAAATGTGCTTCGCAATATTTTTAGAGTAGAGATTATAGAGTAGAGATTATAGAGTATAGATAAAGAATAAAGCATAAAGAATAAAGATGGCGTAAAAAAGGGGATCGATCTCGATCCCCTTTTTTTGTTTGTAAGAAAAACGTATCGCCGCAGGCGATTCAAAATCTCTACTCTCTACTCTCTACTCTCTACTCTCTACTCTATTTTTGCTTCGCAAAAAGATCAACCAGATAAAGCACCGTCTCCGTCGCCTTCTGCATATCCTGCACCGAAACCCATTCTTGCTTACTATGAAAGGCATGTTCGCCAGCGAAGATATTAGGGCAAGGTAATCCCATGAAGGTTAAACGAGAGCCATCTGTTCCGCCGCGGATGCTGGTGGTTTCGGCTTTTAGTCCGGCAAGGCGTATGGCTTCCATCGCGAGCTCGATGCATTCTGGATGATCGACTAGGATTTCGTTCATGTTGCGGTATTGCTCGGTTTGGGTGTAGGTAGCGGTTGAATTGGGGTATTTGCGCAAGACCATTTCTGAAATTTGTTGAATGATGAATCCGTATTCGCGCAGTTTTTCTGTGTTGAAATCGCGGATGATGAATTCAATAGTTGCTTCTTCTACGTTCCCATAGATGTCTGTGGGGTGAATGAAGCCTTCTTTTCCTTCGGTGGTTTCGGGGCTGAGGCGGTCTTTGGGTAGGGTGTTTACTATTTCTGCGGCTATTTTCAGGGCACTTTCCATACGGCCTTTGGCAAAACCTGGGTGCTGAGAAATACCTTGAATTTTCACAACAAATCCATCCGCAGAAAATGTTTCATTTTCTAAATGTCCGCGCTTCTCGCCGTCTAATGTGTAGCCATATTTGGCATTAATCTTCTCCATATTCACGTGATCCGTTCCACGACCGACCTCTTCATCCGGTGTGAAAAGAAGGGTGATGGGTCCGTGAGGGACGTCTGGGTTCGAATAATAGAAGGCCGCGACATCCATAATTTCTGCAACTCCGGCTTTATTATCCGCGCCTAAAAGCGTGGTGCCGCTGGCAGTGATAATATCGTTTCCGATTTGTTCCGCTAAATCAGGGTGTTCGCTTAGGCGGATAATGACTGATGGATCGTCTGGCAAAACTAAGTCTTGTCCATGGTAATAGGGGTGAACCATGGGTTTTACACCTGCACCCGAGCAATCAGGAGAGGTGTCCAGGTGGGAGCAAAAGCATAAGCCTGGAACTTCGTGGGAAACATTAGAGGCAATGTGCGCATAAACATAACCGAATTCATCTAGGTGCGCATTTAGTATGCCAAGGGATTGTAATTCTTGAACTAAAATTTTTCCTAGGTTCTTTTGTTTCCCCGTGGTTGGGCTAGTGCTCGAGTGGGGATCGGATTGGGTGTCTATTTGGACATAATGTAGAAAGCGATCCTTTGAAGAAAAGGCATATTTATGTATCAATTCCGAGAGATGCGGCATAAAATTCGAATTATATTGAAATATTAAAAGAAAAAATTGTCTTTATTAAATTTATTTCTTTAGGATTTATAAAGGTAATACACCTTTAAGAATTACGTATTATCTTAGTGCCTCGAATTTACTAAGCTTACTACTATGTCTCAAAATGCTGTGATTAACCTCGATGGCCAATCGTTTGAATTACCTACTTTCGTGGGAACTGAAAATGAAAAAGCAATCGATATCGCGAAGCTTCGCGATTTATCTGGTTACGTAACGTACGATCCAGGTTACAAGAATACAGGTGCAACAAAAAGTGCGATTACTTTTTTAGATGGCGAGGAAGGAATTCTAAGACATTGCGGTTATAGTATCGAAGAGTTAGCAGATAAGGCTAGCTTCTTAGAAGTGGCCTATCTATTATTAAACGGCGAATTGCCTACGCAAGCTCAGCTGGATGCGTTCGAAGCTGCGGTGAAGAAATACACCGTTTCAAACGAGGCATTATTAAAAATTCAACAAGTTATTCCGTCTTCTACTCACCCAATGAGCGAATTATCTGCTTTAGTAGGTTTAATGGAAGGTCAATATAATACAGCTGAAACGCAAGAGAATATCTTACGTTTGATTGCTGCTTTACCTATTTTGGCAGCATGGAATTACAAAAAATCAATCGGAGAGGCAATTGTGGCTCCAGATCAATCGTTGGATTATTGCTCGAACTTCTTAAAAATGATGTTCGCTAAGCCAGGTGAAGATTACAAAGTAGATCCGATCGTTTCAAAGGCTTTGAACAAATTATTAATCTTACACGCAGATCACGAGCAAAACTGCTCTACTTCTACGGTACGATTGATTGGTTCTTCTCACGCAAGTATATTTTCTAGTATTTCAGGTGGAATTCAAGCATTGTTTGGTCCATTACACGGAGGTGCAAACCAAGCGGTGATAGAAATGTTAGAGGAGATCAAACAAGCGGGTGGTGATACAGCGAAATTCATTGCGATGGCCAAAGATAAGACCTCAGGCTTCCGTTTGATGGGCTTTGGACACCGTGTTTATAAGAATTTTGATCCACGAGCACGTATCATTAAGAAAGCGGCTGATGATGTATTAACGGCTTTAGGTGTTAATGACCCTGTTTTAACCATTGCGCAAGAATTAGAAGCTGCTGCTTTAAGTGACGATTATTTCGTAGCTCGTAAATTATATCCGAATGTAGACTTCTACTCAGGTATCATTTACCGTGCTTTACACATCCCTACAAATATGTTTACTATCTTATTTGCGATTGGACGTCTTCCTGGTTGGATTTCTCAACACCAAGAAATGATGACAAATAAGGAGCCTATCGGTCGTCCTCGTCAAATCTACACAGGTTCTCCTGAACGTGCGTTTGTCGATATTGCGAAAAGGTAAGTTTTACTTTATAAATAGAAAAGCCTCCGGATTCGGGGGCTTTTTTTTATGCCAATCTAGGGGATTTGCAGAAATTTATGTGTCTGCACCGAAATTCGCCAGGATGGATTTGATTTGACAAAATCCACAATTAGGGGATTCATTTGCTCTTGTTTGGACCATTCGGGTTGCAAGTATAACTCAGCAGACTTTGGTAATTTATCAGCCCATTCTTGTGCCCAGGGGATATCTGACGGGTGGTTTACTACGACTTTAAGTTCGTTCGTCATCGCTAGAATTCCTTCGTTCGGTGCTTTGAATTTTTTAGGGGAAAAACAAACCCAATCCCAAACGCCCGTGATTTCAGTGGCTACACCCGAGGTTTCAATATGCGTTCTGAATCCAGCTTCTTGCAAAGCCTCGGTCAATGGACCCAAATCGTGCATTAAAGGCTCACCGCCTGTGATGACTACTAATCGACCTGGATGTGCTAATGCTTCTTCTAGTAAAGTAGCTACCGATTTTATGGGATGTGTATCCACCGGCCAAGATTCTTTCACATCACACCAATGGCAACCTACGTCGCATCCACCTAACCGAATGAAGTAGGCCGCATGTCCCTGGTATTTACCTTCCCCTTGTAGGGTGTAAAAAGATTCCATCACTGGATAGGTAAATTCAGCTCTTTTTACGGCGGTTTTTATATCTTTGAGGTTGGATTGCATGTAGACTTGAATTCAATCACAAAATTAAGTCTAGAATTGTAATTTAACTAATCGATGAATCCAACAAACGCAAAAAATCGACTATTTCTTGCTTTAGGGCTAGTAAGCACGCTATGCTTGTTATCCGCTTGTTGGTCAGCTCGTTGTCCCCACCAAACATGTCGAGTTAAAGTGGAGCATCGCCATGGAGTAAGTTACTATCGTCCTAATTTAGCCTTTTCGTGGATGTGGACACCTCGTTATAAGCATATTCGTGCGGAACAAACTAAAAAGAAACGGAGATGAAGCAAAGCGTCGTTTTTTCTGCAGCAGCGCTGAATCAGTTGCCTTTGGACTGGGAGGGAAATCGCCAGCGAATTGTGAATGCTATTCAGCAAGCGTCTATTGATGGCGCATCCCTTCTCTGTTTACCAGAGTTGTGTATTTCTGGATATGGTTGTGAAGATCAATTTTTGGCTCCTTTTACGGCTGAGAAATCTTGGGAATCGCTGGAATTGATCGCTTCTGAAGTGTCAGAAATGGTCACTTTGGTAGGTTTAGCTTTACCTTTCGAAGGATCCTTATATAATGTTTCAGCGATTCTGGCGAAAGGGAAAATACAGGCTTTGATCCCTAAACAATTTTTGGCGGATGATGGCGTGCATTATGAACCGCGCTGGTTCAAAGCTTGGCCTCGCGGTCAGCGAAAAACCTATAAAGGAATTCCCTTAGGAGATTACCGCCTTCATTTTTCAGGCATTACGTTAGGAATTGAGATTTGCCAAGATGCTTGGGAAGGGGAGAGAAGACCAGCTCATGATTTAGCTCATCGTGGCGTTTCGGTTATTTGTAATCCGACGGCCTCTCACTTTGCCTTTGGAAAAGCAGAAATCAGAAAGTCGTTATCCTTAGCAGGTGCTGAAATTATCAACGGCGCTTATATATTCGCGAATTTACTGGGTAATGAGGCTGGTCGCATCATTTTTGATGGGGATGCCTACATTGCGCACGAGGGTTCGATTAAAGCTCAAACGCCGCGTTTTTCATACCAAGATTTTACGCTTGTATCTCATGAATTGACGATAGATAAAAGAGAAGAGAGTGGAGATGATGTGGTGGCCTTTGAAATCCATATACCCGAAACGCATTCAATAAAAACTTCCGAAATTCCGGCTTGGGAAAAGGCTGATGAGAAAAAAGAGAACGAATTTTCTCGTGCCGTGGCCTTAGGTTTATTTGATTATTTACGTAAATCCCGCTCGCAAGGCTGGGTTTTATCCTTATCAGGTGGAGCAGATTCCTCTGCTATTGCCTCCCTTTGTGCGTTAAGTATCCAATATGCCACAGCGGAATTAGGCTGGGAAGATTTGAAGAACAAGCTATCCTATATTCCATTGACCACCCAAGATAGAGCGATGGCAGATTTGTTAACAACAATTTATCAGGGAACGGTTAATTCATCCCAAAACACGCGTGATTCAGCACGGGAGTTAGCGGAGTGGATCGGAACACAACATTATGTGATTGAGATTGATTCAATCGTAGACGGTTATCGAGATTTAATTGAAGGAGCCATTGGGCGGCCTTTGACCTGGGAACAGGATGATATTACCCTGCAAAACGTGCAAGCTCGCGTCCGTGCCCCGAGTGCCTGGATGCTAGCTAATATATAAAATGCCTTGTTGCTCGCCACCTCGAATCGTTCTGAGGCGAGTGTGGGATATGCGAC
>JACCDY010444590.1_pt1 | contig 12810 bp, 13 predicted proteins | sample 7446391 | NCBI WGS metagenome assembly JACCDY01 (sample SAMN15323451, study PRJNA562643) | freshwater metagenome | isolation source: river surface water | place: USA:Blue River Watershed | collected 2017-08-18 | reverse complement strand
GTCATAAAGATGACCCGGGAAGAAAATCCTGATGCACGAATCAGTATTATTGGTCATTCCCAAGGTTGTATTATTCCAACCTTATGTAATTTAGAGGGAGTTGAAAGGATTATTGCAATTTCTCCTTTTTTCCATACTGACATGAGCGAAGTGTTAAAGCGTTATACTAAAAATGCCAATAATCATATTGAACTAACAGGAATTTCTCGCAGATATCGATCAAACGGTAGTGTGACTGTTATTCCTCCCGAATATTGGCAAGAGCGTTTTGCGACCGACGTAATTGCACTCTATAATCGCATGGCTTTAGAAATAGAATTCACGACAATATATGGACTTAATGATGAAATAATGAGTTTTAGTGATTTTAATAAATTGAAATACGTCCGTATGATTAATACCGATGGAGATCATAATTTTTCAAAAAGTCATCGCTCTGATCTTATTGCTCTTATACGGAAAGAACTTCTCTAACTAGTACTCGCAGTAACTCCTAAAAAGAATTTCTCGTAGTATTCATGGTAAAATAGGATGTTATGAAATCAATACATATATCTCTCGGAGCGTGGTTTATTTTAGCTCTCATTAGTGTGCCGCTTTGTACATTCGCATCTCATACAAGTAGTAGTACAGACAAGAAAGTAAATAGTCTAAGTAAAAGCGCGGTGGATCAATTCCCCGTACCCATACTGCTTGGAGTAGAGCCAGGTCATTTTTCTGATACCTGGGGCGATGCCCGCTCTTCCGGCCGCACGCATGAAGGTACCGATATTCTGGCGCCTCTAAATGCGTTTATTGCCAGTCCCACCGAAGCTGTGGTGACATCGATCGGCACGAGCACGCTTGGCGGCAACTACGTCTACACAGCCAATCCTGGCAAAGAACGTTTTTACTATGCACATTTGGATCACATTGCAGAAGGACTCAAAGTAGGTACTGAGCTTGAGGTTGGAGATCTTATTGGCTATGTTGGTAATTCTGGCAATGCCTCGGGCGGTCCGACCCATCTTCACTTTGGTATTTATCATGGCAGCGAAGCTGTCAATCCATTTTCTCGGATGGATCGTATTTTTACTTTGAAAAATCGTATCGAAAGCATAGAGAAAATTCTTGAAAATAGTGATGATGCTCAAGCACTAGCCCAAACACTGACTGAAAGTTATCGCAGTCTCTTTCTTCAAGCAAAAACACTTTCTATTGCTTTGCCGGATGATATCGAAACAGCACTTGGCGGGGGATTCCTGGCTGGTTCGATCGGTCCAGCCCGTGATTTGTCGCTTAATATGTCAGGTGACGATGTTAAATGGCTCCAGCAATTCCTTGTGGCAGAAAATAAAGGACAAAAAGCTCTCGCATTGGCTTCTCTTCCTTTGACCGGATACTATGGTTCGTATACGCAAGCAGCACTTGCTGAATATCAAGCCAGTGTTGGTATTTCACCGGCCTCTGGATCCTATGGTCCCATCACTCGTGCCTACTTTCGATCAATAGGGCATTAGTAGAATAGACTTTTTATTGACAAAGAAAGACTTTTTTGCTATAGTATAGATAGAGTATTTCTCACTCGTTTTCGTTTTTGAAGTAATCCTTTATAAACAAATTCTAAAGCGAACTGGATTTGATTCCTCCGCGCGCGAGACGACTCCTAATAATAAGTATGCAACCAAAACGCACTTTTTCGCGTCCCAAGTTTGGGGCACCCCGTAGGCCTCGTGGACATGCTGCACCATCTCGTGGTCGCGGCAAGTCAGATCATTTGAATCCTGCGCTATTTATCAACAAAGCAGTCATTGTCGAGGAAGCTGATCACTTTATACCGGAGCATCGCTTCGAGGATTTTGTTATTCACGAAGCACTCAAGAAAAACATCATCACCAAAAAATATACGGCACCGACTCCGATTCAGGATCGGGCTATTCCGCATATTTTACAAGGTCGCGATGTTGTGGGTATCGCTAACACCGGTACTGGTAAAACTGCAGCCTTTCTTATTCCGCTTATCCATAAAGTACTGACGCACAAAGATGAACGCATTTTGATCGTCGTGCCAACACGTGAGCTTGCGATTCAGATCAATCAAGAGCTTAAGACCCTCGCGCCACACCTCGGCATTTATTCAGTGTGTTGCGTTGGTGGGGCACCGATCGGAGGACAAATCAAGGAACTCAAGTTTACCAATCAATTCATTATTGGTACTCCAGGTCGTCTCAAAGATTTGCTCGAACGCAAATGTCTTGATCTTTCTCATACCGGCACCGTCGTGCTTGACGAAGCAGATCGGATGCTTGATATGGGCTTCATCGGGGATATGCGTTTTCTAATGACGAAAATGCCCCCGATTCGCCATACGCTTTTCTTTTCAGCGACCATGAATCCGACTATCGAAAAACTTATTCATGAATTTCTTCGCGATCCAGTTTCTATTTCGGTTAAAACCCAAGACACTGCCAAAAACGTTGATCAAGATATTGTCAAAATGAAAGCAGGGGAAGACAAGGTGGATGCTCTCGTTGCGCTTTTGAAACAACCAGAATTTAAAAAAGTACTCATCTTCGGCCGCACTAAGCATGGTGTCGAACGTCTTTCGGTCGCACTTCTTAAAAAGGGATTCAAAGCTGAGTCTATTCACGGCAACAAAAATCACAATCAACGCCAGCGTGCACTTTCATTTTTCAAAAGCGACAGCTTGCAAGTACTGGTCGCTACCGACGTAGCAGCTCGCGGACTTGATATACCAGGTGTTTCTCATGTCATCAACTTCGACATCCCTGCTACATACGAAGATTATATTCACCGCGTTGGCCGAACTGGTCGAGGGGATAAAAAAGGTAAAGCATTGACGTTCGTCTAAATTATCAAACAAACAAAGCCCTGCGTACGCAGGGCTTTGTTTGTTTCACTAAGTGACTTTGCTATACTGTAGACATTATTTAATAGCAGGTAAGGTATATGGATAAAAATCTACTCAAAACAACAGCACAAGCTCTGGTCGCAAAAGGCAAAGGGATTTTAGCAGCAGATGAAAGTATCAGCACGTGTAATGCGCGGTTTAAAAAAGTCGGTATTCCAGAGACGGAAGAAGTAAGGCGCGATTGGCGAGAGCTTCTCTTAGCGGCACCGGGGATAGAGCAATATGTGTCGGGCGTTATTTTATGTGATGACACGATCCGCCAATCGACTGCGAGCGGCATTCCATTTTCTAAATTATTGAGTGACAAAGAAATTTTACCCGGCATTAAAGTGGATAAAGGAGCGATCCCGTTTCCCGGACATCCTGGCGAACTTTTTACCGAGGGCTTGGATGGTTTGCGGCAGCGATTTGCTGAATATGCTACTTTAGGAGCGCGATTTTCAAAGTGGCGAATAGTGGTGACATTTGATACGGCACATAATATTCCTTCTGAAACAGTTATGCGAGCGAATGCAGTAGGCCTTGCCATGTATGCGCTCTTGGCGCAAGAAGCAGGTATCGTGCCACTCGTTGAACCAGAAGTTCTGCATGATGCACTTATGTTTCCGGGACAAATCGCTACGCATTCGATCGAGACAGCTGAAGCGGCCAGTGCTCGCATGCTAACTATTCTTTTCGAGGAACTCAATCGCTACGGTGTCTATCTTCCAGGTGCAATCTTAAAAACAAGCATGGTTGTACCGGGTAAAGACAGCGGAGTCCCAATTGATACTAACGAAACCGCCAAGCGTACATCAGAGCTTCTAAAAAATATTGTTCCAAAAGATCTCGGTGGTGTGGTATTTCTCTCTGGTGGGCAATCCTCCGATGATTCAGTCAAAAATTTGAACGCAATTGCAAAACTTGGGCCGTATCCGTGGGGACTTACGTATTCGTTTGGTCGTGGTATTCAGCAGCCCGCACTTGATTATTGGAAAGGAGAAGCCGGAAATATTGAAGGATCTCGTGCGCTGTATTTGGCGCGTCTCAAGGAATCAAGCGATGCTTCGGTAGGTATGTACTCACCAGAAGTGTAAGATTGAGTTTGTTGCCGCACTTTCTCGTCTATTTGAAATATGAAAAAAACCTATCTTTTCCTTTTGCTTTGTATTGTAATGAGTGGTTTTTCTCTGCGATCTGCCAGCGCCGCTCCACTTTCAAATGCCGGTTTGATCCCTGGCGACATTTGGTTTTCAGTCGCCACACCAAAAGAAGGGGAGACTATTTCTGTCTATACGCTTTTTTTTAACGGATCTTCAGCCACCCTCTCGGGTAGTATCGAATTTTATGACAAAGGAGCTATCTTGGATGTAGCAACATTTACAGTCGGTCCCCAAGAATCTGAACAGATCTCCGTCCTTTGGCAGGTAAATGCTGGCGATCATGTGGTAAGTGCTCGAGCGATCGGTGTCGTTTCCACACCTGTGGGCGGGGGCGATGGTACCAATGTCTACCTCGAACAAAATATTACAGCCCCAAAGACATTTTTCGTTTCTCGAAGCAATTTTTCTCCCCGGCCTTCGAGTGAAACTGTAGAGCCAATCCTCAATCAAGTGGATTCGATAGAATCAAAATTTACTGCGTGGATACCGCAGTGGCTTAAAAACAGTGTTACGAATCTTATTATGCAGCTTGAAGATTTTCGTACCGGCGTTGTGCAGGATTATAGCATTAAAAACCTTGACGCACTCAATAAAAAAGACGTGCTTTCAACACGCGTAAGTAGCGTCGATACAGAAGGACAGGGTATTTCGCCATCGACGAAATTTATTGAAATACCAAGTGTCTACGGAAAACTTTTTTGGGTGGCGCTCGTACTCTTTGTTTTCAGCTCGCAATTCGTTTTTTACGGCTTAAGTATCTTACTCGTAGTATTTTTTGTGGATCGGATCATCAATGGCATAAAAAAAATCTCAGGGCGATTCCATGCGCAGCCTGTACCCAAAACGTATAAAAGCCTCAAATCATAGGAATTTTTGGTTTTTATGTCGATAAGCGTATAATGCCGATATGGACCTTACTCGCCTTGGCGTATTTTTCTTACTTATTTTGGGGGTCTTTTTCCTGCCATTTTGGATAAATATCATCCTTTGGTTAGTTTTCCTTTACTATGCTCACAACGGATATGAAGTATTATTTCTCGGCTTTTTAAGCGATGCCCTCTATGGAGAAAGCCTCGGGTACTGGCATGGGTTTTCGGTGGTTACGCTTGCGCTCGCTGCACTACTTTGTATTGGTATGAATGTACTTAAAACACGCCTCATTCGATAAAATGTATGATTTTTAAATTTTTTAAAAAAAATAAATATCGCGGACGGCAAGCTGAAGTGGCGCCTGATGAAATCTTTCTGGATTCGAAAAATCTACCTGCGTTCAACCGCCAGCAATTTGAAGGTAGTATCGAGCATCCGATTGAAAAACGCACTGTGTTATTTCTCGGAATTTTTTTTGTGATTATTGGCATTTTATTCACCTATCGCTTGGGTGTGCTCCAAATCGCGCAAGGTGAAACATATTTTGAAAAAAGCCAAAACAATGTTCTCAATCGCGAACCAATTTTTGCAAATCGGGGAATTGTCTATGATCGCAACGGCCTCGAGTTGGTTTCCAATACCGAAAATACTGACGGAGAAGATTTTCCGTTTCGGAAATATACTGAGAGCGGTGGCTTCGCCCATATCTTGGGATATGTCAGCTATCCATCTCGCGACAAGCAGGGGTTCTATTGGCAGCCCGAATTTATCGGCAAAGCTGGTGTGGAAAAGATCTACAACACTATTCTCTCGGGACGTAATGGTTTGAAAATTCTTGAAACAGATGTTCATGGTAGTGTGCTTTCAGAAAATATGATCAATCCGCTTGTGCAAGGAGAAAATCTTACGTTGTCGATCGATAAGCGAGTGCAAGAAAAACTATTTGAATCGATACACGACGTCGCACGTGACGCCGACTATCAAGGAGCTACTGCCATGGTCATGGATGTAACCAATGGAGAGCTTATCGCGCTGACGAGCTATCCAGAATATGATCCCAATATTCTTTCAGATGGAAAAAATGAAGAAGAAATACAGAATTATCTGACAAGTACGGATCGACCATTTCTCAATCGCGCCATTGGCGGACTGTATTCTCCCGGATCAACCGTGAAGCCGTTTATTGCACTTGGTGGCTTAGCCGAGGGTGTGATCGATCCTGAAACGGAAATAGAAAGTAGCGGTTCTATTACCATTCCAAATCCGTATTTTCCAGATTTGCCTTCGGTATTTAAAGATTACAACCCTGATAATGGCTGGGTCGATATGCGAAAGGCACTTCAGGTGTCATCCAATATTTATTTTTATGAAATCGCCGGTGGCTTTAAAGACCAACGGGGAATCGGAATAGATAATATTGGCAAATATGCGCGGTTGTTCGGTCTTGGAGAGCGCTCTGGTATTGATTTGCCAGGCGAAGTAGAAGGGACGATTCCATCACCACAGTGGAAAGAGAAAAATTTTCCTGGTGATCCGTGGCGTCTCGGCGATACCTATCATACGGCAATCGGACAATATGGATTTCAGGTTACTCCGATAAACATGCTCCGCGGCGTGGCAGCTATTGCAAGCTATGGCCGTCTCGTGACTCCGCACGTGAAAAAGTATGATCCGAGTATGCCCGTAGAGGAAGAGATAATTGATATGCCACATGACGATTTTCAAGTGATTCATGATGGTATGCGGCAGGTGGTAGAGCTTGGTACTGCTCGAAGCTTAAACGATTTGTCGGTGCATGTAGCTGCCAAGTCGGGAACTGCCGAGGTCGGCGTGGCAAATGAATTCATCAACTCTTGGATCATGGGTTTTTTCCCATATGAGCATCCGCGGTATGCTTTTGCTGTTTTGATGGAGCGCGGACCTTCTACCAATACCGTAGGAGCACTTGCTGCCCTTAAAAATACTCTTGTCTGGATGGAGGCCAACACCCCTGAATATTTCGATTAGTGCCATGGTAGAAATCAAAGTAATAAACGAAAAGTACGATCAGACTGATTTTGATAATCGGGTACTACATCCGATACAATCATGGGCCTGGGGGGAAGCTCGAAAGCAGATGGGGCATACCGTGCTCCGTTTTGGAGTATTTGAAAATAATAACTTGATCGAAGGTTATACACTTACGTTTCATCGCGTACCAAAAACATCCTTTATGATCGGATACCTTGGCATGAGTCATATGCCTTCAGCGCTCGTTGTAGATTTTCTTGCCTCACTGAAAAAATCCCTGCCTCTCCTTTTTGTAAAAATAGAGCCCTATGTGAGAGAGCAAGATTCTCACCCTATACTTCCTGAAAATATTTCTACAAAACTGGTATTCTCTCGCCATCCACTTTTTTTTAAGCATACCGAATGGGTGGATTTGAGAAAATCTGAAGAAGAATTGTTAGCGTCGTTTGATAAAGATGTTCGATACGATATTCGAATGGCTGCTAAAAAAGGCGTAGAAGTGCGAGAAGTAGTAGGGGAAGAGGCATTTGCAATTTTTTCCGATCTCTATTTTACAACTGTCCGGGCAAAAAAATACCACGGCCATACTCTTTCGTATCACCATACGATCTGGCAAGCAATGTCGAAAGCAGGCATCGGCCATATTTTTGTGGCATACGTACATGAAGTTCCTATTGCAGCACATATGATATTTCATTTTGCCAACAACTTATACTATCCCTATAGTGGTTCAAATCCCAAGTTTAGGGACTTTCATGGGCCTTCAATAGCACTCTATGAAGCGATGAAATTTGGCCACAAGGTCGGTGCTACACATTTTGATCTGTGGGGGTCGGAAGGTGAGGCTACAGCAGGCCGCGTCGGATGGAAGGGCTTTAGCGACTTTAAGAAAGGATTTGGTACTGAGCATATGAAGCTTGTGGGAAGTTATGACCTTGTTTTTTCTCCAACATTGTATTTTATATATGGGCTCGCATACCGATTGCGTCGATTTTTCCTTGCTCTCTAAACGTGTCGATTTTTCAATATACCCTAAGAGCCGTTTGACTTTTTGGTCAAAAAAGCATAGTATGTACGCGCAGTCCCGAAAAGGGACTTTTATCGTTAGACTAAAGGGAGTTTTTTATGGATAATACACAACAATATATCACTGTAGAAAAACGTGAAGAATTAGAAAATGAATTAGTCGCTTTGAAAGGTCCAAAACGAAAACAAATTCTTGAGTCACTCGAGTTTGCAAAATCACTCGGCGATCTTTCTGAAAATGCTGAATACCATCAAGCCCGCGAAGAACAAGCCAAGCTCGAAGAGCGAATCGGCACAATCGAAGAAGTGCTTCGGAATTCTGAGGTAGTGAAAGCTCATAGTAGTACACAGGTTGAAGTCGGCACGACTGTCATCGTCCAGAAAGAAGGTACAAAAGAACAAAAGAAATACCAAATCGTAGGATCAGAAGAAGCCGATATGCAAAACGGTAAGATCTCTCACCAGTCTCCACTTGGTGTGGCACTCTTTAGCAAAAAGAAAGGTGACACTGTCTCTTTCAATAGTCCTAAAGGTGCGGTACAATACAAAATAATAGATATAGAGTAAAAGCTTCGCAAAACGTAAAATTAGGAGCACAGATATTTGCGTGGTCGCAAATTCTTCCTGCTCGGGCCGTCGCCCTGCGCAAGTCTCCTAATTTTACATTTTGCTCCGCATAGAATTTATTCTCTTACCTATTTTACCCCTAACTACTTATTATTTTGGCCTCTTTAGAAGAATTACGCGAAACACGACTTGCCAAATTGGCGCTTTTAAAAGAAGCGGGTATGAATCCTTACCCAGCTACAGTTTTGCGAGATGCTTCACTCGCCGACCTACGAGCTTCATTTGAAGAGCGAGTAGCGAAGGCTGAAAGTATTTCTATCTCAGGCCGCATTATGGCTATCCGCGGCCAAGGCGCTATTCTCTTTGTGGTGCTTGACGACGGTACTGATACATTTCAAACAGTATTTAAAAAAGATTCTCTCGACGAAAAACTTTTCAGCCTTTTTGTCGACGGTATAGACATCGGAGATTTTATATCAGTTTCAGGTACATGTTTTACGACTGAGCGGGGAGAGAAAAGCCTGATGGTTTCTACCTGGATGCTTGCTGCTAAGACACTTTTGCCAATGCCTGAAAAATGGCACGGTATTACCGATCCAGATGAGCGGTTCCGCAAACGTTACCTCGATCTTTTGATGACACCAGCGCTTCGCGATACTTTTCGCAAACGTGCGCTCTTTTGGGAAGTCATACGCGATATTTTAATACGGGAAGGATTTTTGGAAGTGGAAACGCCGACTTTGGAAGTGACGACTGGCGGTGCAGAAGCACGGCCGTTTAAAACCCATCACAATGATTTTGATATGGATGTGTTTTTGCGTATTTCGGTCGGTGAGCTCTGGCAGAAAAAACTTTTAGCCGCCGGCTTTCCGAAAACATTTGAAATCGGACGCGTCTATCGCAATGAAGGCAGTAGCCCCGATCATTTGCAAGAATTTACCAACGTGGAATTTTACTGGGCCTATGCCAACTATACGATGGGCATGGAGCTCATCGAAAAAATGTTTGCCGAAATCACAACACGGGTGTTTGGCACCACGTCGTTTTCAGCACGAGGATACACGTTTGATCTCTCCGGTACATGGCCGCGGATAGATTATAGAGAAGAAGTTCTGAAACAAACTGGTATTGATATTTTAGCGGCAAGCGAAATAGAAATGAAAGAAAAGCTCACTGAGCTTGGTGTGGTCTATGAAGGCGACAACAAAGAGCGTCTTACGGACACACTCTGGAAATATTGCCGTAAAAATATTTCGGGCCCAGTATTTTTGATCAATCATCCAAAACTTGTTTCACCACTCTCAAAAGCAAGTCCCGAAAATCCACTTCTCACAGAACGCTTTCAAGTCATTATTGCTGGGAGCGAACTCGCCAATGGCTTCTCTGAGCTCAATGATCCAATCGATCAGCGAGAACGTTTCGATCTTCAGCAGAAGCTGATCGAGCGGGGAGACGAAGAAGCCATGATGCCTGACTATGAATTCGTGGAAATGCTTGAACACGGTATGCCACCAGCTTGTGGATTTGGTTTTGGCGAGCGACTCTTTTCATTCCTTGTTGATAAACCGATCCGCGAGACGACTTTGTTCCCACTGATGCGACCCAAAGACAACAACTAATATTTAATATAAAAAATAAATTATCAAAAGCTCCAATATTTTTGGAGCTTTTGACGTTTATAAATAAACATTTTTTAATACTTAAGCTGTGGATAACTCTACTTTTGCATAGTGGCATGAAGTGGCATATACTTACATGTAAGTGGGATAAGGTGGGATTTCGAAGATTGTGGTTAGTCTTCGAAATCCCATCAGGATCTCCAGAAAAAATATGCTTATCGGCGAATACACACATACCATCGATGAAAAAAATAGAATGTCTTTGCCGGTCAAGTTCCGCAAGGAAATGGGCTCAACGGTCGTCTTGGCGCCGGGGCTCGACAAGTGTCTGTTTATGTTCACGGTCAAAGAGTGGGAAAAGATTTCCGCTAAACTCTCGGAATCTTCCATGCTTCAAGCAGACAACCGTAGCTTCAATCGCTTTATGTTCGGCGGAGCAGTGGAAACAGCAGTTGACGGCAGTGGTCGAATCTTGATCCCAGACTTTTTGAAGGATCGGGCAGGTCTTTCAAGCAAAGTCGCTGTGATCGGGGTGCAAAACCGTGTTGAGATCTGGAATGATAGTGCGTGGGGCAATTATAAGAAGGTGGTGGAAGCTGAGGCAGATCAGTTGGCAGAAAAGTTGGGGAGCGTGGGAGTGCTCTAGTAGTTATTAATTACGAATGACGAATTACGAATTGAAATATATTAGTGATTCGAGTTTCGCAATTAATTTGCATCAATTAGTAATTATTAATTTGTAATTGTTAATTGCTATGCACATTCCAGTTCTTTTAGATGAAGTTATAGATGGTCTGGCAATAAAAGCAGACGATATTTTCCTTGATGGCACGCTTGGCTCAGGAGGACATAGTCTTGCAGTATGCAAAAAATACGGCAAGAATGTGAAGCTCATCGGCGTGGATCTTGATGCTGATGCGCTGGCTCGCTCAGAAGCACTACTGAACACAGCTGGCTGCTCATGTAAAGCAGTGCACGGCAGCTTTGAAAATATCGAAAATATTCGTATGTCGTCTGGCATCACTACCGCCAACAAGATACTGCTTGATTTGGGGTATAGCTCAGTGCAAATGGATGATTCGGGTCGAGGCTTCTCCTTTCTCCGTAAAGAAGGACTTAGTATGTCGCTCAAATGGCCGCTCGGCGAGAACGATACCACTGCGTCAGATATTGTGAACGATTGGAGTGAGGAGCATATTGCAGACATTATCTACGGCTACGGTGAAGAACGCTTTTCACGCCAGATTGCAGCGGCGATCGTCAAAGCTCGAGCAGAGGCACCGATTCTCGACACTCATCAGCTTGCAGCATTGATTGAAGGTGCAATACCGAAACGTTTCCAGTCACGAAGGATTCATCCAGCCACCAAGACATTTCAGGCACTGCGCATTGCAGTGAACGATGAGCTCGGTACGCTTGCTCGCGGTATGGCCAATCTGTTTGACTTCTTAGCCCCCTCTGGCCGACTTGCAATCATCAGTTTTCATAGCTTGGAAGATCGTATAGTAAAAAATTATTTTAAACAAAAAAAAGAAAGTGGGGAGGGAAGCATTATCACTAAAAAACCAATCATTGCGAGTATCGCAGAAAAGAAAGCCAATCCCAGGTCTCGCAGTGCAAAATTAAGAATTATAGAAAAAAAATAATATGTCCCATTCTTCACTCCCATTTACTACAGTCCCAACATTCTCACACCGTGCCTTCCACGCTCTCTTTGGCATTGTTGGAGCACTCGTGTGTGCGTACGTCCTTTTTTTGGGTCTTACCGTTTTCAATATCATTCATATTAAAAGTGCTGAGCTCTCTATCAAATCCATAAGCTCTGAAATCGGCACTCTCGAGCAAGAATATTTTTCAAAAGCAAATAGTATTGACCTTACCTTCGCAAAAGCGCGTGGCTTCACAGAAGCGACCGACGCGCAGTACGCTTCTCGTGATAACCATGTTGCCTTCGGGACTCACTTGAATCCTCATGAACTCTAAGTCGTTTCATGTACGCATAAAAATCGTCGGTGGTGTTATTGTTCTCTTTTCTTTTGTTCTTATCGCAAAACTATTTTTTATACAAGTCGTCCATGGAGCTGATTATCGTGATCGCGCTGATCATCAATACAGCACCCCAGCGTCGGATATATTCGAACGTGGCTCAATATTTGCCACGAGCAAAGACGGTGCTCCAGTCACTCTCGCGGGCGTCACGACGGGTTTTAAGATCGCTGTGGTGCCACGAGAGATCACAGACCCTGATACTACCTACGCCGCGCTTACCGCGATTGTTCCCATTGATCGGAATTCGTACGATACCCATATGGACCGTACGAACGATCCCTATGAGGAAGTTGCGACGCATCTAACGAAACGACAGGCGGATTTGGTGTCCGCACTCGATATTCCCGGTGTTTCTATCTACAAAGATAAATGGCGTTTTTATCCCGGCGGGAGTCTTGCAGCACGAACACTCGGCTTTCTTGGATTTAGTGGCGAAAACTTTGGTGGCCGTTATGGACTTGAACGGACCTACGAAAATGTTTTAGGGGCATCAGGCAACAACCCTTCGGTCAATTTTTTCGCACGTGTTTTTTCAAATATCACGAGCACCTTTGAAGATGAAAAAGGCATGGGAGATCTTGTGACGACGATAGAGCCTTCGGTGCAAGCCTATCTC
>JACCDY010156790.1_pt1 | contig 12811 bp, 12 predicted proteins | sample 7446391 | NCBI WGS metagenome assembly JACCDY01 (sample SAMN15323451, study PRJNA562643) | freshwater metagenome | isolation source: river surface water | place: USA:Blue River Watershed | collected 2017-08-18 | reverse complement strand
CAAAAATCTTTACATCTCAAGTGATTATTTTAAGTTTAATTAGTATATGGTTTTCACAGATACATGGAATACATAAAGGAAAGAGAGAAGAGATGATAAAAGATTTACAAAATCTCTCTTTAATGGTACGTCAAACTTTAGAAGATTTAAATGAAAAGATGAAAGATCTTGTAAAAGACTTCTCTTATTCAAATTTATTTATTTTAGGAAAAGAAAAGATGTATCCTATCGCATGTGAAGGTTCCCTAAAAATAAAAGAGATCTCCTATATTCATAGTGAATCTTATTCATCCTCTTCTTTAAAACATGGTCCATTCTCTCTATTAGATGAAAACTTTCCTGTCTTCATTCTTGATAATGATGATGATTATCACTCAAAAAATATGAATAGTTTAGAAGAGATTCATTCTCGTCATTCTCCTATCTATCTCTTCACAAATCATTTTGATTATCCTAAAAAACAGAATCTTAAAATAATACATATACAAAAAAATAAAACATATCAAGGAATATTAACCATCATCAGTATGCAACTCTTCGCTTATTATCTTTCTATTCAAAAAGGATATAATTGTGATTTTCCAAGAAATCTCGCCAAAACTGTAACGACACTTTAATACTACATCCCTTATAAACCTATATTTTTTTTAAATAAAAGAAAAAGTAGAATGAGATAAATATAAAAAAACTGAAAAAGAAGAATAGAGAAGATAAAAAATGGAATGGAAGAGGTTAGCTATTAAAGACTATATAATTAAAGATGGTGAGGATTATCAATTTATGGGAATCAATCAACAACGTTTTTGGATAGAATATCGTGAGAATGTTGGATTTATAGAGAAGAAGAATAAGGATGATACAGGTAGAATATTAAATGGTTTTTTATATAGACATCCAGCTTTAGAAAAATGGAGAGAACGAATTAAAAAGTGTTTTCCAGACGATTGGAATATTTTTAAGATAGATGATATATTGATTATACATTTAGAGACTCGATTTTATAGTGGTTTTCCTAAAAGAATTCGTTCACGAGAGTATTTATTGTATAAAGATGGAATTTATGGTGTACTTATTTATGATGATTTATATGGTTATCGTTTAACAAGTTATTATCCTGTTAAATCATTAATAAAAAATAGAGAAGATAAAATACAATTATCTCCTCGATGGAAGATTTAGTAAAAGAGAGAAAACCTGTCAGACGAGGTTTTTAATTGACTTTGTCAATTTAACTAAAGATTTTCAATTTTTTGTATATATTTTTGAAGACATCTTTTTTCGATTTTTTCTAAAAAAGGTAATAAATATTTTGAATGAAGATGACATTTTGATTGATTTGATAATAAATGTAATTGTCTCTCTTCAAACATAACCTCATATAATGCTAATTGATAAAATTTTCCCAAATAATCCTTTACACTATCATTTATTAAATCATCTTTTTCATCTTCTGTTTGTACAGTAAAATCACCTTCATATATAAATAACTGTTGTATATATTCTTCTTCTCCTCCATAATGTTCTTCCAAATAATTTCTCATAATAGGTGTTAATATATTTTTACAATTAAAACAGATATACTCTTTATGAATAGGTAGTTCAAGATTTAAATACAAATAGGGTTTTAAAGATTCATATTTACTTAATTTTATATGTTCTTGATAGTTTAAATAGGAAAAAATCTTAAAATAAATCATATTACTCCACATCCTCCCTCTTTTATTAACGTAAATATTCATTTTCTTACACGTAAATATACTTAAAAAATGAATTTATTTTTCATTTAAAATCTTAAATTGAACTTAAAGAAAATAATTAAAAAAATGGAATCTATATTAAAAGGTAGGATTATTTCCTATTTGGGGGATGTAGATATACGTTCTCTTGAGATAGTATATGAGAGTCCAAGAGAATATATAACAACACTTCAACATTTAGATTCAATCATGACCTATGTATTAGAAAAGTATCCGAAGATGAGTAGTATCTCTTATTATGAATATTCAGAAGAGGATAAGATGAAGATTCGTATACAATATTTAAATGATGAATATTATGGTATTCAATTGATTAAAAATCAGAATGGATTAGAACATATTAAAACTTTTTATTTAACAATTATGACGGGAGAGATAGAAATATATGATTATATATGGACTTCTATTGACTTATCTTTATTTTGTCCAATGTTTATCTATCATTATTTTTCAAATGAAGAATTTACAAAAATTCAATTTCCGAACAAGGATTTTGTCATAAAACTGTATGATAATTTTGGAGGTGATAATGACTTAGATACGATGTTGAAAGATGCGATTATTGATAAATATCATTTTATGAATGATATATTTATGACAGATAGTATTGACCACTTCTTAGAACCAATACATGATACAAGATATATCATAGATGATTGTCATGAATTATTCATATATGAAGAAGATGAATTTGATAGTGATAAATCATTGTAAATATTTAATTTTATAATAGAATACATTAAGAAGTAGTTGAGACCAAACGAAAATGTTTACTACAAAGATTCATAGTTAAATCAGATGGATTTTTTTTTACAGCAATCGAAGTACAACCTTCAAATGTGCATATTTTTTTTTTAGATACATAATTATCGGGTTTACAATTTTTACAATGAGTTTTGATATCAAGGTCAGGAGGTCCAAAATTGGCTTGTTTACCACATTTACCTTGACAGAAAATTCCAGATCGAATTAAATTTTTATCTTTTGGTTTGTGAGTTAAACAATATAATTTTTTTTGGTGAGGTAATCCATAACAAGCGAAGAGAATACATCCAGGATGGATACATTTTTTTTTATGTAAAGAGACCGCTTTTTTCAAAATTTTATCTATATGTGTTTTATGGACTTTCGTGGTATTGGTAGCTTCAATGGTTTTCATTAGTATTTGTTATTGTATAATAAATAGGGATTTTCTATAATCTTCATCTTTTTCAATTTTTTATAAGATTTACGTTCGATGCGTAAGAAAGTAGTAAAATGAATCGATATAAAGAAGAGATACGTAATAAGGATGTTTTTTCCCCATCCAGGAATGCAGGGTATTGACCCACGAATGTTTCATCAACAACAGACAAAACAAGAAGAATCAGATGAAAAAGAGCAAGATTTTGTAGTGATTATTATGGCGGGTGGAGAAGGTAAGAGAATGAATTCTTCTTTACCGAAGGTTCTACATCCATTTTTAGGAGAACCGATGTTGGTGCGAATTATAAGGATGTCTTTAAATCTTTCACCTCGTAAAATTATGGTAGTGACGGGTAAACATCATGATTTAATTAAACGAGTAGTTGAACAGAAAGTAAAATCATCATTAATAGAATATGTTCAACAAAAAGAACCATTAGGAACAGGAGACGCAATTAAATCATGTTTACCAAATCTTGATTCATCTTCATCTGTTTTAATATTAAACGGTGATATGCCCGCTGTTCAAGAAGAATTAATCGCCGAATTTGTAAATGGTTGTGATGAAGCAGGTATAATGACAATGGAATTGGAGAATTCAACTGGATATGGTCGTATTGTAAAAGATAAGAAGAAGAATTTTAGGGGAATTATAGAAGAGAAAGATTGTACAGAAGAAGAGAGGAAGATAAGAGAGGTAAATACGGGTGTATATTATTTTTCGTCGATGATATTGAAGTGTTATATACCAAAGATCACCAATCAAAATAGACAGAATGAATATTATTTAACGGATATTGTGAAAGTGATATTAGAACATGAAGATTTAGATATTCATCTTTTTAAAGTGAATAAAGAGAATCAATATCAACTTATGGGAGTAAATACACCTGAAGAATTAAAAAATATTGAATCAATTGTATCAAGATTATAATATAAAATCTATATTTTTTTTAAGTTATATGTTTAATCATTCAATTAAAAATATAAAGTGGAGATAGAGGATGGACCCCATCGAAAATCAAAAAGAGACAGAAGAACAGATGATTCAAAAATTGATTAAACGAAATTTAGGTAAATTTTATACAGAGAATTATGAATATATTTTCAAAGAGATGATTTTACCTAATTATCAAAATACATTATTTGTAGAACCTTTTGTAGGAAAAGGACATCTTTTACAATTTTTAGAAAAATATTATCAAGTCGATCGTTCTTCTTTAAAGATTGAATATTATGATTTAGAATCTCATTTGGAGAATACAATCGTTCAAGACACCATACAAACACCACCTCATTATGAAGATAAATTTGTTATCACCAATCCACCTTTTCTAGCTCGTAATAAGAATGATAAGAAAGAGACTTATGACATGTATGGTGCGAATGATTTATATAAATGTTTTATAAAAACAGTGATTCATGGAAATTGTTGTGGAGGTTTATTGATATTACCTATAAATTTTTGGTCATCCATTCGTAAAAATGATATGATATTAAGAAAGATGTTTGTGGAAAAGTATAAAGTGAAGAGAATGAATTTATTTGAAGAGAGGGTATTTAAAGATACTTCATTTATGGTGACATCGGTATTATTTGAAAAGAGAGAAGAGGGGGATGATAACTATATGATACCAACTTATATATATCCAGGAGGGATAGAGAAGAATTTTGAGATAAGTGAAGAGAGTAAATGGATGATAGGAGGTAATTTATATCATTTACCTCAAAGAGGTGACATTCATATCTCTCGAGTATATGATAAAGAAGATGGGGAAGATGTGATTGAACCGAATACTCGTATCTTTTTACATGCATTAGATGATGGTAAAGAGAAGAGAATTCATTTAGAATATGTGGAAGAAAGTAAAGAATTGTATATAGGGAAACATTCAGACCGAACATTTGCAACTTTACATATCACACCCCCTTTAACTTCGGAAAAACAGAAAGAATTAATACAACGTTTTAATACATATTTAGAAGAGAAGAGAGAAGAATATCATAGTATGTTTTTGACAAATTATCGAGAGAGTAAGGATTATGCCCGTAAAAGAATTAGTTTTCAATTGGTTTATGAGATATTGAATTATCTATTAAGTCAATAAAAAATATTTATTAAAAATAAGGTAAAATAAAAATGGGTGCAAATTTATCTTTTGAAAGACCAAAATGTCGTTATCCAGATCCATTAAATAAAAAAAATCAAGTAGGACCTAAGATAGTAAAAGACCCATATCTCAATAAAAGAGGTCCTTTAGGATTAAATATAAACGTATCAAATCCATCTTCTTTAATGGGACCTATGTTACAATCAAATTCATCAATGGCTTCAATGTTATCACCACAAAGTTTACAATCAGGTTTACAAAGTTCTTCTCTTGGTTCAATGTTATCACCACAAGGTTTACAATCAGGTTTACAAAGTTCTTCTCTTGGTTCAATGTTATCACCACAAGGTTTACAATCGAATCCTCAATTAAGTGGATTTTTATCTGGATTATCAAAAAAATCACCTAAAGAACTTGAAAATTTATCAAGAAGTTTAGGTTCAGGTATGGATCCAAAACAATTATCGGGTTTAATGTCGATAGCTTCTCCATATTTATCTAAATTAACACAAGCACAAAATAATGGAATATCAAAAGGTTTAGAAGAATCAACTCGTCCTCCTATTCCATCCACTCCTCCACCTCCTCTTCCATCAGAAGGAGGTTCAAAAGAGAAGAGTGTAAAAGAACTGCGTAAAATTTGTAAGCGAAATAAAATTCAAATCACAAAGGATGGAAAATATTTAACAAAAAAAGAATTATTAAAAATCATGAAAAGAAAAAAACTATAAAATATTTTTTTATTTTTATTATTATTTTATTTTGGTTTAAAATAAAATGAAAAATTGTAAAAAAAAATAGTATCTAAAAAAAATGAATCCGATTGAAAATAAAAATTCAACTCTTCCAACTCCAAATTATCAAAATCAATTATTAAGAAGACAACGAATGATGAGACAAAGAATGTTATTGAGAGGAGGTAGATTTCAAAAAGGTAAAAAAATACCAACTAAAACAGTAAATGATAGCTCTTCTCAAAAAGTAGAAGTTAAACCAAATGAAAATCCTCTTTTAAATAAACAACCAAGAGAAAATAATATTGACTTAAAAAAAAATAATCCACCACCTGTTTCAAATATAAAAAAAGAAAATAATCTACAATCTATATTAAATATAAATAAGGAGAAAGAAAATATTAAAATAAAAAAAAATGATAATAATACACCAGAACCTTTTATAAAAAAAGTCGATGTGATAAATGAAAATTTAAATTCAAACTTTCAACATATTGAATTAAAAGAGACACATTCCATAAATTCAATGCAAAAATATTTATTATTTAAAAAAAAAATATTATTTATTAGTTTTGTAAAAGATATTGAAAATTCATTTGAATATTTAAGAAATTTTGTTAAAAATACAAGATTATTTCAATTAGATAGTTATTTTTATTTTTATGAGAATGGTTCAAAAGATAAAACAAAAGAATTATTAAAAAAATGGATTAAGGATAATGAAAATATTGATTGTTTTTTTGATGATAATATAGAATCAAAATATGATAATTCAACAATGAGTATATTAAAAAATAAATTATATAAGAAATCAATAGAAAAATATGGAAAAGAATTTGAATATTTAGTTATTTTTGATACGATTTTTGAAGAAGATATATCGATAGAAGATTTTTTAAAAATGTTTGAATTAAAAGAATCGTGGGATATGATAACATCAAATGTATGTTATAAAAATACAAATATTTATGCATCTCCATTTACTTTGCGTTTATTAAAAGATGAAGATGATATTCGTTTTTGTTATAAAAAATTTGATGAAAAAAAACAAGAAGAAGATTGGATAGATAAAGTATATGAATTTAAAAGTTGGTATCGTGTAAAAAGAGCATATGGTGGTTTAATGATATTAAAGAAAGAAATATTTGAACATCATAAATTATGGGATGAAAATTTATCAAAATTTGAAAATGAAAATATGTCATTATGTCGAAAGGTAAATCATATTTTTGTATCACCTCATATTATTTATCATAAATCCTATTTGTTAAAATCTATTCCCAAAAAACATATTATGAAAGAATCTTTTCCATTAAAATTAGATTCAATATTTTATAAAAATCATATTTTTATACCTTTTAAGAAGATGGATATTTTTGAGACATTAAATCGATATATGTCATCTTTATGTAAAAATAAAAGAATATATCCCTATCTATCTATTGAAAACGAAAAAGAGAATGATTGGTTAATATTTTTTGATATTATTAAGTTTGATAAGAATGATTTAGTTCATTTAGAAGTTGATGATCGTAAATTATTTATCAATAGTAGTGAAGATTGTGAAGATGAATTTTCCAAGATTTATAATTCTAAACAACTCTTCTTAAATCCAGACTTCTATTCTTGGAGAAAGTATGTAAATTATTATTTTACAAAATATATTTCTTTAAATCCATGGATACAACAAGGTATTCAAAAAGAAAAAGAAGAATTTAAAGATTATTTTGTTATTGGTATTCATTATCCAAGTATTCGTAAACATAATACATATACTAAGGAGTACTTTCATAAAATTGATAAATTATTAGAAGAAAAAGGTAACAAAGTTATTATTTATTTAGTATGTGATAATTCATCAATAATAAGTTCTTTTGAACATAAATATGGAGATAAAATTCAATATAATAAAGAGATCAAAAGAAAAGATATCGATGATATTTTAAAATGGATTGATAATAAAGAAATACAAGAAGATAAGAAAAAAATGAAAGAAATAAAAGATGAATTATTAGAGAGTTTTATTTTATCAAATACTCATCATTTTATTCATTCAAATACTACTCTTGCTTTAACAGTCTCATACTTAAATCCTCAATTATCTATGGAATTAATACCTTCTATTGAATAATTTATTATTCTAATTTTCTTTATATTAAGTATTTTTTTTATATGAATTGAATATAAAGAAATAGAAAAAATGGGAGGATTATTTGCGAAACCAACAGAAGAACAACCTATTGTTCAACCAGCACAACCAGCACAACCAGTTCAAAACCAAAATTCAAATCGTATTCAAAAAACTTCTATAAATAAAAATAAAAGTCCTAAACCTGTTGTTCAACCAGTTGTAAATGCTAATAATGGTTCAGAAGTAGTAAAAAATGTACCTGTTGTACAAGAAAAGACTTCTACCGGTTCAACTACAAGAGTAAATGCGAGTAGTAATAATGGTTTAACTACAAGAGTAAATGCAAGTGGTAATAATGGTTCAACTACAAGAGTAAATGCAAGTGGTAATAATGGTTCAACTACAAGAGTTAAGGCGAGTGGTAATGATGGTTTAACTGCAAGAGTAAATGTGAGTGGTAATAATGGTTCAACTACAAGAGTTAAGGCTACTGGTAATAATAGAAATCTTTCAGGTCAAACTTTAAATTCTACTGGAACCGGAGCTTCTTCAACTTCCTCTGGTTCTTCTAATACTAATGAAAAATCAAGTTTATCATCATTATTAGGATTGAGTCCACCTACATCTGATAATTCACAGGGTGGAGGTAAAAAGAGAAGTGTTTATAAGAAAACTAAAAAGACTTTATCAAAAAAAAGAGTAATAAAAAAAAAGACTTTGAGTAGTAAGAGATCATCTACTTCTTCAAAACGTCGTTTATCTAAGAAATAATTAAGAAATATACATATTTTTTTAGTATCGGTTAAAATAGAAAGAAAGGTTCTATTTTGAATGTATAGAAAAAGAGAATGATATCGGTTGGAATTAATGGTTTTGGTCGAATTGGAAAAAGTATCTTTCTCCAATTATTAGATGATAATAATGTCTCGATATGTGCAGTAAATGCACCTCAATTAGAGATGAAATATGTTCATCAGTATTTATTATATGATTCTGTTCATAAATATTCGAGAGATTTTGAGTTTAAAATAGTGGATGAAGAGACATTTGAAATAACAAAAGGAGGAAGGAGACATACAGTACATCTTTTTCGTGATCGTGATGCAAAAAATCTTACATGGAAAAAATATGGTATAACAATGTTAATGGAATGTACAGGTAGTTATTTAACAACTGAAAAATGTAAAGAACATGATGTTGATTTTATAATTATGTCAGCACCTGCTAAGGATAAGACAAATACTTATGTATATGGTGTAAATCATAAAGAATATCAAGGTGAAAATATTATATCAAGTGCATCATGTACAACAAATTGTATCACACCTGTATTAAAATGGTTTGATGAGAATTTAAAGATAAAAGAAGGAAACTTTACTACTATACATGCTACTACAGCAAGTCAATATACAGTGGATATATTAAATAAGAATGCTCGTACAAATCGTTCAATCTTAAATAATATCATACCTCATACAACAGGTGCATCATCTGCCATTAGTGCAGTAATACCAAGTTTAAAAGGTAAGATAAATGGTACATCATTAAGAGTCCCTGTAAGTAATGTCTCTTTAGTAGATTTAAATATAGAGTGTGAGAGAGTAGATATAACTTTTGACAATGTAATGAATCAGATTCGTGATTTAAAGGATGAGAGAAAGGATATTTTACAGGTGACAAAGGATACAGTAGTAAGTTGTGATTTTTTAACAACTACAGCACCTTCTATCATTGATGTAAAAGCATCAATTGATTTAGGTCCAGGTAAATTTAAATTGATGATATGGTATGATAATGAATGGAGTTATTCAGCCCAGATGATTCGTTTAATGAATCATGTATATAAGTATCATCAATCAAATCCGATTGAAAAATATTCTGTACAGAATCTTAATTTAGAGGGAAGAAGAGTGATTTTAAGAGTTGATATGAATGTCCCTATACAAAATGGTGTAGTATCCGATGATTATCGAGTGTCATCTTCTTTACCTACTATTCAAGAGATATTAAAGAAGGGAGTTGAGAGATTAGTGATAGTGACACATTTAGGAAGACCGAAAGAGGATGAGAATGGAAATATCATTCGTGATTCAAAATCTTCGACTCGTATTTTACTTCCTTTATTAGAAAAATATTTAGGAGAGAAGATAGGATTTATCGAAAATATTAGAGATGATTCAAGTAAATATGAAGAGAGAATATGTTTATTAGAGAATATTCGATATGAGAGGTGGGAGACAAAGTATGAGAAGTTGAAGAATGAGAATGAGGAAGGATATATGGAATTTAAGGAGAGGATGGATTTATTAGGAGATGTGTATATAAATGATGCATTTGGATGTTCACATCGTCGCCATTTTAGTATTTGTGGATTATATGAGAATAAGATAGTAGGAATAGGATATTTAATACAGAAGGAGTTAACCGCATTAGAAGAGATTATGAAGAATCCTTATAAGAAGAAGATATTGGCGATAGTGGGAGGTTCAAAGATAGATGATAAGGTCCCAATGTTAGTATCATTAAGTGAGAAAGTAGATACTATTTATTTAGGAGGAGGTATTATGACAAGTTTATTTAAAGAGATGAATGATGAAGAACCTAAATATAAAAAAATAATAGAAGAGATAGAAGGAAAATGTAGAATAAAACAGATGAAGGATGGTATAGGAAGATTTGGATATTTAGAATGGAATGAAAAATATCAATCTATGAAGAATAATCATCGTGATTCTTATCATCTTATTAATCAAGAGACTGAGATTTATGATATTGGTGCAAAAAGTATAATTGAATTAATGAATATAATCAATGAACATGATATTATTTTTTGGAATGGTACAATGGGTTGGATAGAAAAAGGATTTACACATGGAAGTGAACTTTTAACAGAGATTCTTAAAAATTCAGGGAAAAAAATAATTATTGGAGGTGGTGATACAGGAGGATTTGTGAATCAATTAGGTGTTGATTCTTTTTATCATATATCCACTGGTGGAGGTGCCAGTATTGAATATATATCAAATGGTCATTTAGTAGGTACTGATTATTTTTTCCAATAATCATTTATTTATATAAAAAAAAAAATAATAAAAAATTAAGAAGCATACATTAAAGTCCAATTACGGGCTGTTGTATTATATTTTTCAGGATTTGTCTTCATCTCTCTCGCGATATCGGGGACAAGGGGATCATCTGGATTTGGTTTATCCAATAATGCTAATATACTTAATAATACTTTTGAGATTGTTAATGAAGGTGCCCATTGATTTTTTAATATATCTAAACATATCTGACCACTTCCATTAATATTCGGATGATAAATCTTTGTCTTAAATTGACAATGAGGTGGTTTAAATGGATAATCAATGGGAATATGAATTCTTAATAAAAATATTCCTCCCTCATATGGAGTATCACTCGGTCCTATAATTGTTGCCTCCCATTCATAATAATTATCTTCCAATATACCAGCCGAACAATTGGATGGAGGGTCCTTCACTATCGTATCTAATTCTTTTTGAAGTCTTTTTAATGAAGCCATTCTTTATTCTTATCTACTCTCTTATTATCTCTTTTTTTTTATATCCATTTTCATTCTTTAAAAAAATGAAAAAAAAAATATATACCATATTATCTTCTTTTAAGATAATATAAAGTGGTTTATCTTTAAGATGAAGTTACCTCAACTTCCTTCTTAGGAGGACCATTCTTTACACGGTTTGCCCATGAATTCGGATTGGTATCCGGTTTTGAAGGAGGATTCTTCGGTTTAGAATTAGAAAATTGTTTGGGATTCTTATTAAAAAACTTTTTATTCGTTTGAATGAATGAACCCTTCTTAACATATGTCTTTTTAACATCGTTCGAAGTTGAAGATGGTGTCTTCTTAAAAGATTTACCATTCTGAACACGAGGACGCCATGATACAAAAATATTCCAATCACTCAGTCCCGAACCATCATTACGATTCTTCTTGTAAAAACCACAATGATACTTCGTCTCACCATCCTTGTTGAAGTGATTGTTAAGAATGGAGAGGAAGCGACCACGACCCTTGGTAAGAATATCAAGAAGACGAACATTCTCACCAAAAATAATCTTCTTTCCATTCGAATCCTCCTTTGCATTAGCATCCTTCATAAAATGGAAAGTATAAAGAATCGCCTGTTCCGCACCAGCCTCCACACCCTTCACCTTCTCATCTCCACCCTTTAAAATCTCATTAGCAGCCTCATTATAAGCATTGTTATAACGGGTGATATTCTTCTGACGACGCTCCTCAATCTCTTCCTTCGTTAATTGTTTCTTCTCTTGGGTCTCCATTTTTATCTTTCTATCTTATACTTAATCATTTTTCTTTAAGTTCATTAATTGTGTCTAAAAAAAATATAAAAATTACTTTCTTTAAATTCATTTTTTTTTTTCAATAAAAATAAAAAAGATAGAAAATAAATTTAACTTAAAGAAAGAGGTAAAAAAGTGAAAAATAAAATAGGAAGGATAGAGTAGAGAGAAGATGGATTTAACAAGATATGAGAAAACAAATATACACTATCATTTAGCGAGTATATCATCTTATTCTTTACATCATTATTATTATAAACCTTATATAGTACGTTTTGGTAGAACAATACATGAATTATTTTTTCATCATCATGAATTTATCTTTAAACCCGAATATTTAAATTATTTATTATTTTATCATATTTATGCCATCTCACATTTTTGGACGAATCGTCATTTTATCTTATTAAATCTCCATTTACATAGTTTTTATATTATTTATTTATTGGAGAAGATATTATGTGAACATTATAAATATACACCAGTTGTTGACAGAAAATGGTTAAAGAATATAGCATTTATTTTTTATTATTATGTAATTTATTT
>JACCDY010443642.1_pt1 | contig 12817 bp, 12 predicted proteins | sample 7446391 | NCBI WGS metagenome assembly JACCDY01 (sample SAMN15323451, study PRJNA562643) | freshwater metagenome | isolation source: river surface water | place: USA:Blue River Watershed | collected 2017-08-18 | reverse complement strand
CGGTGTTAGATGAGCAAAGTCGTCACTTTCTAAAAAACCGTGGCATCGTGATTTATTTGAATGCATCGATTAATCATATTTTGCAGCGGACTAGTCACGATAAAAATCGTCCTTTATTACAAACTGCCGATCCTAAAGCGCGCATAGAAGAACTCGCTCGTCAGCGTGGTCCCTTGTATCAAGAGGTTGCGCACATCACCTTAGAGACAGGCCGGCCTAACGTACAATCCGTTGTTCACACTATTTTGACAAGACTAGGGCTTGATACTCCAGTTACACCTGCACCTGATTCAGCGTCTACTCCATCCCTATGACACAGCAACCTTCTGTTTTTGCTCATCTCACCGTCGCACTTGAAGAGCGTAGCTATCCTATTGTGATAGGTCACGGCGTTCTTGATGCTGCAATACTTAATACACATATCACCGGAAAAAAAATTGCCATCGTCACCAATGAAGTAGTAGCACCACTTTATTTGGATAAAGTGATGACGATGTTGAGAGACTTAGGAAAAACTTGTTTCCCTGTGATTTTGCCAGACGGTGAAGAAGAAAAAAATGTCGACAATCTCATGCATATTTTTGATGTGCTATTGAAAAATAAATGCGATCGTAAAACGACTTTAATTGCCTTAGGTGGTGGTGTCATTGGTGATATGACGGGTTTCGCTGCAGCGACCTATATGCGTGGCGTGCCATTTGTACAAATACCAACAACGTTGCTTGCACAAGTCGATTCATCAGTAGGTGGTAAAACAGCGATTAATCATCCTTTGGGTAAGAACATGATAGGCGCGTTTTACCAGCCGCAAGCTGTGATAGCGGATACAGCTACTTTAGCCACTTTGCCTGATAGAGAACTATCTGCAGGTTTAGCGGAAGTGATTAAACATGGCGCTATTATTGATAAAGATTTTTTCACTTGGTTAGAAACCAATATGGAAAAACTCGTAGCGCGTGATGAGCAAGCATTAGCACACGCCATTCAACGTTCTTGTGAAATTAAGGCTGATATTGTTCGGCAAGATGAACGTGAAGGTGGATTGCGTGCGATTTTAAATTTTGGTCACACATTTGGTCACGCGATAGAAGCTGGTTTGGGATACGGTGTATGGTTACACGGAGAAGCAGTAGGCTGTGGCATGGTGATGGCAGCAGATTTATCCGTGCGACTAGGAACGTTAGACGCGCATGATCAAAAAAGAATTGTGGCGTTAGTAAAAGCTGCTGGATTACCAGTACAAGCTCCGGATCTGGGACTTGCACGCTGGATGGATTTAATGGAAGTCGATAAGAAAAATGAAGGTGGCGAGATAAAATTCATACTCTTAAAACCTATGGGTTCTGCTTATATCACCAGTGTTCCATCCGAGATATTGCAGGAAACACTTAAGGCTTGTGTTTAAATGATGCAAATAGATTTTGAACATCATTTGGCGCCGTATGCATCGCGATCCTCAGATTCGCCGGGCCGCAAACATGCTGAATCAGCACCCGCTACACGTAGTGAGTTTCAGCGTGATCGTGATCGCATTATTCATTCCACTGCGTTTCGTAGGTTGGAATATAAAACGCAGGTTTTCGTCAATCATGAAGGCGATTTATTTCGGACACGACTCACACACAGTATTGAAGTCGCACAAATTGCACGTTCACTCTCACGCAATTTGCAGTTAAATGAAGATTTGGTTGAGGCCATCTCCCTGGCTCATGATTTAGGGCACACTCCATTTGGACATGCAGGGCAGGATGCACTCAACGCTTGCATGAAAGACTATGGTGGCTTTGAACATAATTTACAAAGCTTGCGAGTGGTCGATGCGTTAGAGCAGCGCTATGGTGCTTTTGATGGTTTGAATTTAATGTTTGAAACGCGCGAAGGCGTTTTAAAGCATTGCTCTTTAGCGCATGCTAAAGAATTAGGTGAAATAGGTCAGCGCTTTATCGATCGTAAACAGCCTAGCTTAGAGGCACAATTAGCTAATCTAGCGGATGAGATTGCCTATAACAATCATGATATTGATGATGGTTTACGTTCTGGCTTATTAAGTACTGAACAACTAGAGCAAGTGGGTTTATTTTTGCGCTATCAATCTGAAGTGCATAAGCAATTTCCAGGCATTAGCGGTCGACGCGCTATTAATGAAATAGTGCGACGTATGATCAATGCCTTAGTTGTTGATCTGATAGAAAATTCAAGAAAAAACATTCAAGAAGCAGGTGTGAATTCAATTGCTGATGTGCGTAATGCTCAACCCTTGATTGCATTTTCTAATCCAATGAAACAAGAGGCGCAGGAATTAAAACGCTTCTTGCGAACTAATTTATATCAGCATTACCAAGTCAATCGCATGACGAGTAAGGCGCGTCGCATCATCACAGACTTATTCGGTATTTTTATGAGTGAGCCGCAATTGCTGCCAAATGATTATCAGCTACAAAATGAAGATATTCATCTTCAGGCACGTAAGGTAGCTGACTACATAGCTGGCATGACAGATCGTTACGCCATGCGAGAATATCGACGTTTATTTGCAGTTGATGAAATTTAATTCTCGATGATTCATTAAGAATAAAAACTTTTAAGCGGGTGAGCATAATCCGGCCAGGCGGGTTCAAAAAATTGCTGCACCATAGCGGTGGTCACTTCAGATAATTGACTAGGTTGCCACTTGGGTTGATGATCTTTATCAATCACTAATGCGCGCACGCCCTCTATCACCTCGCCATGTTCAAAGCAGCGACGTACCAGATTACGTTCCATACGCAAGCAATCTGCTAGAGACATATTTTTACTACGGCGAATTTGTTCTAGTGTCACACACATCATGAGCGGTGAGCGCTTCTGCATCAGCGCTAAAGTTTTTTGCGCAAAATCGCTAGTGTCTTTACTCAGTGATTGCATGATAGCTTCAACAGTTTCATGAGAAAAATGCAGATCAATTGCAGTGCGCTCTTGCACTAAACGACTACTTGCGGGGTTGCCTGCAGTCTCATTACTATAAGTCGCAGCAAATTCTTTAATGTGTTGTCGAATATCTTTATTGGATGGGCATTGCACACAGTGCTCAAGTAGCGCAGTGAGTGCAGACGAAGGAATGAAAACATCTGCCAAATCTGCATAGATAGCATCCGCAGCGCCTATGGTTTCACCGGTCACGCCCAAATAAGTCCCGCATGCACCGGTAGCGCGTGAAAGAAAATAGCCGCCTCCTACGTCAGGAAATAATCCTATCGCGACTTCAGGCATAGCCATCTTAGTTCGCTCTGTCACTATCCGTAAACGACATGTTGGACCGGCTTGTGCGATACCCATGCCACCACCCATGACAATGCCATCCATGAATGCGATATATGGTTTAGGGTAATGATGTACTAAATGATTGAGTGCATATTCTTCAGTAAAAAAATCTTCGATTAAGGCGCCGCCTTGCATGGCATTAGCACCGCCTTTTTGATAAAAAAATCGTATGTCACCACCAGCACAAAACGCTTTTTCGCTACTACTGCGCATGACAACTGCGGTAATGTTTGCATCATCACGCCATGCTAATAGTGCGTGCGTTATGTCTCGCGCCATCTCTAGTGACAAAGAATTCAAAGCTTGTGGACGATGTAGTGTGATGATGCCAAGTTGATTGCGGACTTCCGTGATGACGTGCTGTTCCATAATGTGACCTAATAAAAAACAGTAGTGTATAGGGATTTTTGTGGACATGAAAAAGGGCGCTTACGCGCCCTTGTTAGCTGATGCAATCGTAAAGCTACGCTGCTTCAGCATCCTGTATGGCATAGTTTTTTATGCCGTTATGCTGATGATTTTGAATTTTATCTTTATGTTTTAAAACTTGGCGATCTAACTTATCAATCAGCGTATCTATCGCTGCATATAAGTCTTGCGCTTCGCTTTCTACACGCAGATCTTTTCCCGGTAAGTGCAAATTGATTTCTGCTCGCTGTCGTTTTTCTTTTTCGGTAAGGGAGTCCACGGAAAGCATGACAGAGATGTCAATCACGTGATCGAAGTGACGGGTGACGCGCTCTAGTTTAGATTGCACGTATTCTCGAATAGCTGGTGTCAGTTCGAGGTGATGCCCACTGATAGTCAGATTCATACACAGCACTCCTTTGCGTTGCGTCACTGGAGGATCCGGCATGGCCGCTGGCGCAAACCAGGCGGAACACAGTAACCGTTAAAAACTGGAAAATCTTATAAGGACTTGCGTAAATTCACAGGCGGGATTTTCAAAGCCTCACGATATTTTGCTACCGTACGCCTTGCAACCACCATTCCCTGTTCAGCTAGCATATCCGTAATTTTGCTATCGGAAAAAGGATTTTTTGAGTCTTCAGCTCCTATCAATTGTTTAATCAATGCGCGAATGGCTGTTGAAGAAGCTTCACCACCCGCCTCCGTTGCTACATGGCTGCCAAAGAAATACTTCAGCTCATACATACCATGTGGCGTAAGCATGTATTTCTGTGTTGTGACACGTGAAATAGTGCTTTCATGCAAACCCAGTGTATCAGCAATTTCCCGTAGCACAAGAGGTCTCATAGCAACTTCGCCATGAGAAAAGAAATTACGTTGTCTCTCTACTATCGCTTCAGCCACCCTGAGTATGGTATCGAAGCGTTGGCGCATATTCTTAATCAGCCATTTCGCTTCTTGTAACTGGGTTGTTAGTGAGCCCTCACCTTTACTTTGCTTGAGTATATTGGCGTACATAGCATTCACCCTCAGCTTAGGCATGACATCACGATTTAATGTCACCTGAAATCCATTTTTTGACCGTTTGACAATGACATCAGGTACAACATAATCGGAAGCATCACCTGCAAAGGGTGCGCCTGGATGGGGATTGCAGCGACGAATCACTGCTTGCGCTTCACGCAAATCTTCATCATCACAATCGAGTAGCTTTTTCAATTTATTGAACTCGCGCTGCGCAAAAAGTTCAAGATGATTTTCTACTAAGGTCAGTGCCATACGACGCGTGACCATAGGAATTTTTTCGAAGCGACGGATTTGTAGAGATAAACACTCAGGTGCATTACGCGCACCAACACCGGCTGGATCAAAGCTTTGTAGCAGCTTTAATGCGACCAGCATTTCATCCATGTCGATTTCCAATTCTTCAGGTAATCGTTCTAGGATGGTATCAAGCTCTTCTTCCAAATAACCGTTATCGTCCAAAGCATCGATGAGTAACTCAACTAAAGCGCGATCACGGCGGTTATCAACGGTGACAGAAACTTGTTCTAAGAGATGTTCACGCAAAGTGCGTTCATGCGCTTCTAGTTGCGGACGTGAACTTTCATCATCAGGCGCTTTGGAATTACGTGACACATCATCAAAACTCCATTCTGCTTCGCTGCTACCACCTTCTTCGCCACCTGCGGGTGCATCAAAGCCACCTTCCTCACCTTCAGAAGCGGGGCTACTGACTTCGTTATCACTCATAGGTTCAGGAGAACTAGTCAGACTTTGTTGACTGATGGCGCCATCTGCTAATAAGCGTACTGAGTTATCGAGTGGATCGTCTAATCTTTCTAGTAAAGGATTATCTGTGAGAATTTGCTCCAGCTCCTGGTGCAACTCAAGCGTAGATAACTGCAGTAGCCGTATGGACTGCTGAAGTTGCGGCGTAAGCGCAAGATGTTGTGAAACACGAAGCTGTAGGGTTTGTTTCATGGGCTTCTATAATCACATACGGAAATTTTCGCCGAGATAAACACGACGTACCGACTCGTTAGCAATAATCTCTTGCGGACTACCCGAGGCTAAAACACTACCTTGGTTAATAATATATGCGCGATCGCAAATGCCTAGTGTTTCACGCACATTGTGATCAGTAATTAAAACACCTATGCCACGCGCTTTTAAAAAACTCACAATACGCTGAATTTCAATCACAGCGATGGGATCAACACCAGCAAACGGTTCATCTAATAAAATAAAACGCGGATTAGTCGCTAATGCACGTGCGATTTCTACACGACGTCTTTCACCGCCAGATAAAGACAGTGATGGATTATCACGTAACTTCGTTATCTGTAATTCTTCTAGTAGGGCATCTAAGCGTTGTTCTACTTGTGCGCTTTGTAGTGGTTTGCCATTTTCTTTTTGTAGCTCTAATACAGCGCGAATGTTATCTGCTACGGAAAGCTTTCTAAAGACTGAGGCTTCTTGTGGTAAGTAAGATAAGCCACGTTCTGCTCGTCTATGGATGGGAAGGTTAGAAATATTTTCTTCATCTAAAATAATTTCACCCGCTTCAGATGGCACTAAACCAACTATCATATAAAACGATGTTGTCTTACCCGCGCCATTCGGGCCCAATAAGCCTATGACTTCGCCACTACTGACATCTAAGCCTACATCGCGCACCACTTGTCGGCTGCCATAAGTTTTTTGCAGCCCACGTACATGCAATTTACTAATAGGCTTATTTACCATCGCGTGATTTATCTTCATTGCGTGGTTGAATCACCGCTTTGACACGGCCCCCGCTAGGTTTAGCATCGCCACTTGTAGAGTTAGTGACGGTATAAAATTCTGCACGGCTATCGTAGGAAATATAATCACCTTCGACTTCATCTGTGGGTCTACCGCTATCCAACATTTTTACTTTAGCTTGTTTAAATAATTTAGCGATTTCAGTTTTGCTGTCATATTCAATACGATCTGCTGCATAACCTTCTATCCATAAATCTTTGCCGCCATCGCGCTTTTGACGAAACCTTGCAGTATTGCCAGCTGCAGCATATAAGGTCGCATGTTGATTGCCCGCTGCATCTTGTTTTACTACGAGCTTTTCACCATGCATGACTAACGTGCCGCGCGTTAAAACGACGTTCCCATTAAAAATGTTGATTTGTTTGTTTTCATCATAAGACATTTGATTTGCTTCAACATTAGTAGGCTTATCAAAGTCAGCTTTTTCAGCATGCACAACAGAATTAGCCATACCAAGTACTAAGGCTAATAGTAAGAAATGAAATGATTTGCTTGGGTAGTATGTTGTCATTTTTTTCTATCGACTCGCTATGCTGATTCGTTGATGTTTAACGTTTGGCTGGTGACGTGAAGGACCCATGGACTTCACTATTAAATGATAAAAGATGATGGGCATTATCAGCTACCATGCCCACACCACTTAAACTAGAGTGTCCTAAAGTGAGCGTGGCTTTCTTGGTTGTTGTGACTAGATCACGATTCGGTAAAGCTAGTAAATATTCTGATTCTACTATCAGCGTTTCATTACCTCTTGCTTGTGGTTTTTCCATTTTTACGTTGTCATAAAAATGTAGCTGACTGTGATCACCATTCACAACCAAACGATCTGATCGTAAAGTCATGGGCGGGTGCTTATCGGAATAACTCACTACCAAAGGTTGTAAGACGGTGCTGGAATCATCTTTAGGATGATGAATAAGTTTAGCGCCACGCATTCTGATTTTTGCACTACCATCAGCACCAATTTTTACGTAATCAAAATTTTCTACGTAATAATCAGGTTGCGTACGTTGACTATGATCTTTTGCATCGCTACCTGAACGACGCGTCATTTCAAGTATCCAAAAACTAATTGCTGCGGTTGCAGTAATTGCAAACAGAAGCAATAGAGCAGGATAACGACGTCTACGTTCTATCATTTTAGATACGACGCTAACGCCGTCTCGTAATTATTTTGTGCGCGCAAAATAAAATCACACACTTCGCGCACTGCGCCATGACCACCACGCGCTTGCGCCACATAATGTGCGCGCGCTTGCACTTCAGGATGGCCATTCGGAACGCTTGCAGCAAAACCAACGCGCGTCATAACAGGTAAATCAATTACATCATCGCCCATGAAGCCACACGCTTCAGCGCTAAGATGTAAGTCTACTAGTGTTTGTTCAAATGCTTTGCGTTTATCATGCACGCCTTGTTTGAGGTGTTGTATGCCTAGGTCAGCTGCACGTCTAGCTACGATCGCAGAATTACGAGCACTGATAATGCCAACTTGCACGCCATACTCTTGCAGTAGCTTTATGCCGTGTCCATCTAAGACATTAAATGTTTTAACTAATTCACCTTCTGCGCCATAACGTAAGCCGCCATCAGTCAACACACCATCTACATCAAAAATCATTAATTTGATTTTTTTTGCACGTTCTAAAGCAGCACTAAACTGAATGCTAGACATTAAATCACCTTAGCGCGTGTTAAATCATGAATATGTAAAGCGCCCACTAAGGTGCCATCTTTTTCAACTACCAACACTTGGTTAATGCGGTGTTTCTCCATCAGTTCTACTGCATCCACAGCAAGTTGCTCGGGGCCGAGTACGCGTGGTTTGGTGTGCATGACTTCTTTGATAGGCGAGCGCGAAAAATCTTTGCCTTCTTCTATCAGTCTGCGTAAGTCACCGTCTGTGAATATGCCGACCACATGATTCGAGTCATCCACAATGGCCGTCATTGCCAGACCTTTGCGCGTGACTTCAAGTAAAGCGGCTGGAAGTAAAACATCTGGATGTACAGCAGGTATGTCGTCACCAGTGCGCATAATATCGCGCACATGAGTCAGTAAGCGTCGACCCAATGCGCCACCAGGATGTGAGCGAGCAAAATCCTCTTCTCGAAAACCACGTGCATCGAGTAGTGCGACAGCGAGTGCATCACCCAAAGCTAGCGTTGCGGTGGTACTGGCAGTAGGGGCGAGATTAAGTGGGCAGGCTTCTTTCGCTACGGCGATATTCAAATGCACATGCGCCAGATTTGCTAGTGAAGATTCCGGTTTGCCTGTCATAGAAATCAGCGTGGCACCGAGTCGTTTAATGACAGGGACGATGGCGAGTAATTCTTCTGATTCTCCAGAGCTTGAGATGGCAATTAAGACATCGGACTCGTTCACCATACCGAGATCACCATGCGCAGCTTCAGCAGGATGCACAAACATGGCGGGTGTGCCGGTGGACGCTAAGGTGGCGGCGATTTTTCTAGCGATGTGTCCAGATTTGCCCATGCCGGAAACCACAACGCGGCCTTGGCATTGCAAAAGAATTTGGATGGCAAGAGCAAATTCACTCTCTGCAGAGGTGCCTAGTCTGTCCTTTAAAGCCAAAATGGCATCGGACTCTATTTGCAGGGTTTCCCTTGCCAACGCCAATGCGCGACTTGCGCTATTGTTGTCTAAGCGCTGCAGTAACTTTTTATCATGGGTTACACTCATGCGCGAAGTATAGCCCAAACTTTTAAGCAAAAAACCTGCCAGTCATAATAAAAGATCTCTAAAGGAAAATTTAGTCCCTGTAGTTAGTCCTACAGGGGGAAATCTTAAATCGCGGAAAAAGATGTTTTCAGCCTTAGAACTTACGCTCATTTTATTGGTCGCCGCTGTATTGGGGGTGGTGGCCTTTCGTATGCTGCATCTGCCGCCTATGTTGGGCTATCTGACCGTCGGGATTTTGATCGGGCCGCATGCGCTAGGTTTGGCCAGTAATAGCGCCACCACGCATTTGCTGGCGGAATTCGGCGTGGTTTTTCTTATGTTCTCGATAGGCTTGGAGTTTTCGCTGCCCAAGCTGCTGTCTATGCGTAAAGCAGTGTTTGGCTTAGGTATGGCGCAGGTGGTATTGACGACCGGCGTCGCCATGTTGTGTGGCTGGTTGATGGCAGGTTTGTTACCGCAGACCTTTGATATTGGTTGGGGTGCATCTTTTGCGTTGGGTGGAGCATTGTCTATGTCATCCACTGCTATCGTATTAAAGATGCTGACTGAGCGACTAGAGTTGGAGACAGACCACGGTCGTCGCATCACCGGTATTTTGTTATTTCAAGATTTAGCCGTCGTACCCCTACTGATTTTGGCGCCTGCCATTGCCCATCCCGGTGGCGATCTTCTACAAACCTTAGGCATCGCTGCACTTAAGGCGGCTCTTGTTTTATTTTTGCTGCTTTATCTTGGACATCATTTATTACGCCGTTGGTTTCGCATCGTAGTGCAACGACGCTCACAAGAATTATTCATGCTTAATCTCTTGCTCATCACCTTGGGTGCAGCATGGATTACAGAAATGGCCGGACTTTCACTCGCATTGGGTGCGTTTATTGCCGGTATGTTGATCTCGGAAACGGAGTACAGACTTCAGGTTGAAGAAGATATCAAACCATTTCGTGATGTATTACTAGGTTTGTTTTTCATTACTATAGGGATGTTATTGAATGTACGGTTAGTGATAGAGAGTTGGCCTATCGTTTTGTTATTGCTTGTAGTACCAGTTTTATTAAAGTTTGGATTGATTGCTGTATTAGCGCGCATGTTTGGTGCATCAGCAGGTGTGGCAATTCGTACAGCCTTAGGTTTGGCACAAGCCGGTGAGTTTGGTTTTGTGTTGTTGAATCAAGCAGGTGGTTTAGATTTAGTTGATCCTGAATTAGTACAACTCATACTTGCTGCGATGGTGTTATCTATGTTGGCAGCACCTTTAATTATTGCCAATGCGAATAAAATCGTTCTGAAGCTTTCTAAGAATGAGTGGATGTTGCAATCACTAGCTTTAACTGAAATTGCAACACGCACTATGAGTGAAGAAAAACATATCATCATTGCTGGCTTTGGTCGCAGTGGACAAAGTCTGGCGCGCTTATTAGAAGAAGAAAATATTCCTTATCACGCATTAGATTTAGATCCTGCGCGCGTTGCTGAAGCGCAGAGTGCAGGTGCACGCGTTTCCTACGGTGATGCAACTCGACGCGAGAGTTTGATTGCAGCAGGCATACATAGAGCAGCAGCGATAGTGATTACTTTGGCAGATACCCATACTTCACTGAAGATTTTGCATTACGCAAATGAGTTAGAACCTGCAGTACCTGCAATCGTACGCAGTGCACATGAAGATGATATTGATAAATTGCGTGCGGGTGGTGCGGATGAAGTGGTGCCTGAAACTATGGAAGGTAGTTTGATGTTAGCTTCCCACGCATTGTTAGTCATGGGCGTGCCTTTGCCGCGTGTAGTGCAACGCGTACAAGCTGTGCGTAGTGAGCGCTATGCTTCATTGCGTGGTTATTTTCATGGTTTGGGCGATGTGGCAGATGATGCCGAACATCTGCAAGTGCGCTTGCACTCTGTTTTACTCAACGATAAAGCGGCTTCTATCGGAGAAAAATGCGGCGAGCTCAAGCTCAATGCATTTGGTGCTGAAATCACTGCAGTGAGACGAGGCAAAAATCGCATACCTTTTTCACCTGATACGCAATTAGAAGCAGGTGATGTGGTTGTGGTGAGAGGGAATGCTGCAGCGATAGAATTAGCAAAGGCTTATTTACTTAAGCATTAACGTAGTCATTAATCTAGTCAGACATGGACTACGCTTTATTTAGCTTATTGAATTGAAAAATACGAGCAACACAATATGGATGTAACAGAACGCATACTGGGCATTATCTTGCCCGTTTTTTTGATTATTACTGTCGGCTATATTTATGCGCGCTTGCGTGGTGAGGTTGTCAAAACTCATCTTTTTTCAGTCAATCGCTTGTGTGTGGAATTACTCTCGCCGTTATTATTATTTTCCGCACTCGCTGCAAAAGATTTTGATTTAGTAGAAAACTTGCCATTGATGTTGGCGGGTGTGTTGATTGCCATAGGTTCCGCTTGTATCGCTTGGCCAGTTGCGCGTTTATTAGGTTATGACACGCGCACTTTCGTGCCGCCTATGATGTACAACAATTGCGGCAATATGGGATTGCCACTCGCCGTGCTTGCATTCGGCGCAGCAGGATTGTCGCAAGCCGTCGCTTTATTTGTTGCGTGCAGTTTGGTTTATTTCACTCTAGGCATACGCTTATTAGAAAGCGGTCGTGCAGAAGGTCGTCAATCTCATTGGGATATGTTTGCAACGCCTATGATGTTTGCCATGCTAGGCGGCATTGTGTTTGCAGCATGTCGTTGGACCTTGCCTACGATTTTATTGCAAGCCTTAAGAATGATAGGTGAGGCAAGTATTCCTCTGATGTTGATAGCACTTGGCGTACGTATGACGGATATGAATTTGCGTAGCTGGCGTATAGGTTTAGTGGGTGCGTTGGTATGTCCACTTGCCGGTTTGGCGATTGCGATGATGATTGATCCGCTCATCTCATTATCAACTGTGCAGCGTGGCCAAATGTATTTGTTTGCAGCTTTGCCACCGGCTGTATTCACTTTCATGGTGGCAGAAACCTATAAACAAGAACCTGAAAAAGTAGCAGCGATTGTTATGTTAGGTAATGTAGCATCGCTATTATTTGTACCTTTAGGTTTGTGGATGGGACTTTGAAAAAGCCCCATCTACCCAATTTTATTGATTGCGCTTACTAGGCTTTCTTTGCTTTCTTCGCGTTAGCTAAGATCGTTGATAAATATTTTCCTGTAAAGCTAGCTGAATTTTTTGCGACTTGTTCAGGCGTGCCACTAGCGATAATTTGACCGCCACCTGCGCCACCTTCTGGTCCTAAATCTACTACCCAATCTGCAGTTTTAATCACATCGAGATTGTGTTCAATGATGACAAGAGTATTGCCTTGATCACGCAAGCGATGAATGACTTTCAATAGCAATGCAATGTCATGAAAATGTAAACCTGTTGTAGGTTCATCGAGAATGTAGAGCGTGCGTCCAGTATCGCGCCTAGAAAGTTCGAGAGAGAGTTTCACGCGTTGTGCTTCGCCGCCCGATAAAGTGGTGGCACTCTGACCTAAGCGTATGTAACCCAGGCCTACATCTAGCAGTGTTTGTAATTTGCGTGCAATCAGTGGGACTGCTTTAAAGAATTCAAAAGCAT
>JACCDY010306497.1_pt1 | contig 12818 bp, 14 predicted proteins | sample 7446391 | NCBI WGS metagenome assembly JACCDY01 (sample SAMN15323451, study PRJNA562643) | freshwater metagenome | isolation source: river surface water | place: USA:Blue River Watershed | collected 2017-08-18 | reverse complement strand
GCATTGTAATGTTTATATCTTGGGTTTGTTTTAGATTGGCTCGTCCAATTGGATCCAAACTAGGTGTGACTGGATTAAATATTTTAAATAGAATTGCTGGTTTAATAGTTCTTGCTATTGGTGTTGAATTCATCTTGGCTGGTGTTCATCAAATCTGGTCAAGCTTCTAGTTCCTCGTTCTATCCTTTTACCAAAAAATCCCCTCTAAATTAAATAGAGGGGATTTTGATTTTCGAGGATTTCGAGGAATTAACCTTTGTAATCACCTAAGGCTTCTAATAATCTCATTTTAAGATCAGATGTTTCAACATCCCTTGGTCTTGTTGATGGTACATTCTCTAATGCTCTAATAGCACTTTTCATTCCAACAAAGTTTTTTAATTTAGCTACAAAACCTGCTGGTAAAGTTGCAACATATTCTCTAGCTCTTTGAACATAAGATTTATCAAGAGTTGGTTCAGGTGCGATTCCGTCGAGCGCTTTAACGATTGCGTATGCAGTTGATGGTCCAAATAATCCGTCAGCTGCAACATTTAAATTAGATTGAATTAATTTAGCAGCTGCTTGCATGTTTGCACCATTGACTCTGTAATCATCAACTTGAGCTACTCTAATAAAAATATTATTTAATTTACTAGCTTCTCTATCAAAACCTTGATTTTCGAGTGAAGTGATCACTTGATTTAAATCGTTTAAAATTTCTTTATTCATTTGAATATCCTTTTTATTTCCAAGTATTTAGAATCCTCTTAAGATTCATAATATCAACTTTTAATGAATCCAATCCTGCTCCAGGTCTTACATTAAATCGCGCGGCAAAGTTAGCATTTCGAGCTTCATTTGAGATAAGATTATTAATTTCTATATTTTTTTTATTTAAAAAATTATAAATATTTCCTGCAGTATATTTATTAGCCATTTCTCTAATTAGACGAGCAGTAAATTGGTTAGTCATATTATTTCTGATAGCAGAGTCAACTAATTGATAACCAATAGATCTTTTGCTTGGTGTTTGTGTTTTTGCTTTTTTGCCCTGCTGATTCTTAGTTCCCCTATAGAAGCCTTTTATCTGACTCAAGTATCTAGCAAAATTTCTATAGTAAACACTGCTTGGATCATCAAGCCAAAAATATTTTTCTCCAAAAGTATCGTTAGCAAACTTCATAGCTACATTTAAAGGCTGGCTTACCAGATAAATAGTTTTATCAGTCCCATATTTATTTTTCCAACTATCCTTATCAAAATTTTTATATTCTGTTTCTAAGCCTTCTAAAATTGGCCTGGATTCAGGATCGTTTACTTGCTTGACAAACTCTTCTAAAGTTACTTTGCTAACTGGAGTAAATCTTTTTTCTGGAACTGCAGACTCACTAAGGGGTAAGCCTTCAGAAACTCTGGCAACTGCATCTGTAAATTGACCAGGTAACTTACTGATCTCTCTGTAGTTAAGAGGAGAGTCAGGATCCATTAAAGTAGATGCAATTTGAAGTACAGCACCTAATGCCAAGAAAGAACCTCCAGGTATTTGTAATCCAGGTATTCTTATAGTCACAGCGCCTATGTCAATAGCTGCATTAGATACAGTTCCAAGAATTCCAGAAATACCTTTTATAATTTCATCTCTAGATTGCTGTTTAAGATCTTTGTCTTTTGTAGTTTGATATATAGCTGTGAATGTCCCGACTTTTTCTATATCACTCTCAAATTTAGGAATCCATGTGAATTTATAATCTAAAATTTTAATTGGTATGGAAAAAAATGGATTAATATTAATTAAATCACCAAATAAATTAGTGTAATAAACATAATCTTTTAGTTTTAATTTTTTAATTGTTTTTATAGCAGAGTCTAAATCAGTTGGTATTCCACCTAACTTAGTTTCTGTTTGCGTGAGAAAATCTTTAGATCTTTGTCTGTTGTTAACTTCTGCGTCAATTACAGTTTTTAGATAATCTTCTGCTAATTGATTGGTGTCATTTGCAAACTGATTAAAAGTAGGTTTTAGATTTTCGAATGGAATATTTTTAGATAAAGATTTTAAACCTTCAGCCATTTTTTTTATGTTAACATGCGCTTCTTTATGTGATTTAATAATTCTTTCTAACTCTTTATCACTCGTTTCTTTTAAAGATTTTAATTTAATTAATTCTTTAGCAAACTGCATTTCTTCAGGAGTTACATCTTTGGTATTAAGTGATGAGAATGGAGATTCTGTAGGGGCTGATGTCATTTGCGCGATTCTATACCACATTGTCATTATAAGCTCCCAATATATTTCTTGTCATCTTTAATATAAATTTTTAATTTATATTTTTTTAAATAATTATTTGCATGTTCAATATTTGAATCTTTTAAAAGATTACTCAATTCTTTTAAAGTTACTTCTGTGAAGATCGGTTTCATCTGTATAGAGGTGTCAGCAATTAAATTAATATTTTTATTTCTATTAATTAAATCATCTACATCAAATAGATAAGCTTGCTTATTTGTTAAAGATCCTCTGTTGCCTTTATTTAGTTTTTCGAGCAAATCTCTTCTACCTATTGTTTCAAGATATAGTCTTGTTCCACCAGGTCCTATATTCAAAGGTATGTTAGAGGTCGGATCTTTTATAGCTTTAATTTTTTTATCTATGTCTTCAATTATTTTTTTTAAAGTGTCTTCAGATATTGCTGCGTAGAACTTTCTTGCTACTTCATTGGGATCTCTTTCTGTAGTAAGAAAAGGTTTGACTCCAGATGGTAATATTTTCTCTTCGAGTTCTTCTTTGAGTTTGTTATATTTATTAATTTGAGAGTCAGTATAGTCTGGATATTCATTTAAATTTTTGAGGTATGCCTGCAAAGCGTCATTAAACCTAATTTCAGCTGGCGGGTTGTAGAAAAAATAATTTTGTGCTTGAACTGATCTATACCACATTTGATTAACCTCTAGAATTTTATTATAAAATTTTTCGCCCGAACCCTATACGCATTCTTTCTTAAAAAATAAATATATATATCTATTTGAGGAATAAACGTTAAGGTGGTACTCATGGCAACTATTAAGATTTCGAGTGAATTTTTCGAAAATGAAATTCGAAACTACTCTAATTGGGAACAAGCATTCTGGAGAGAATTATTCCAAAACTCAATTGATGCTGGAGCTAATAAAATCGATATCTCCTACGAGAAATTAGGAAGTAATTGTATTGTCTCTTTTAAAGACAATGGCAAAGGCATGAGTAAGAATGTATTAGAGAACGTCTTTTTTAACCTAGGTACCACAACTAAAAATTCGAGCAATTCTGTTGGAGGCTTTGGGCGGGCAAGAATCATCCTCTGCTTCGCTCAAACCGATTATCTAATCCGCACACAAGATCTGCAGGCCAGAGGCTATGGAGCTAATTACGAAATCGAAGAAGATCTTAACTACATGCATGGATGCAAATTTGTAATAACAATTCCTTTAAATAAATTTTATTCAAATTTCGAGAAATTCGAGCAAGCTCTAACAGATTACTTACTCATGAGCAACATTAGAGCTAGCATAAATATTAATAATAATAGCTACGACTACCAACCTCTAATAGCTCGGGGTAAAAAGAAAGAGCTCAGCTTTGGAACAGCTTATGCAAATAAAAGCGCTGCAGATAAAAATAAAATAATTTTTCGAGTAAATGGTGTTGCCATGTTTACCAGGTACACCTCAGCTAACATCCAGGTAATTGTAGAAATCAATCCAGAAAAATCCCGCCAGGTACTTCTCTCTAATAGAGATTCTCTAACATGGAGCTGCCAAGATGAAGTAGATCAATTTTGTGAACTTATAAGCAAAGAAACACTTTCAGCTTTTCGAGACAAAAGTCAAGGTGAAGAAATTGTTATTGGCTCCGCCCGAAAATTCCAAAGAAAAATTGATACATCAAATATAACACCTAAGGCCGAAGGCAATGGATTTATTTTTAATAGAGAAACATCATTCCAGGAAGAATCATTAAATAGAATTTCGAGCATTCAAGCTAAGAACTCAATCACAGATGGCCTGGTGGTTCTCACAAAGACCGCAGACAAGAAGATTAGAGCTGCAGCCAAGAATTTCTCGCCCGACAAATTAGAAGCCCCAGAATCAAGAAAATTAAAATTATTAAAGCAATGGGCAATAGCATGTGAAGCAGCATTAGAGTCACTATGTAAATTAAGAGCAATAGAAGAAATAGATTGGAGACCAGGATTTGTATTTGATGAAACAATGGAAGCATGCCACAAATTATCAAATGATGGTGCACATACTCTAATGCTAAACCCAGTACAAATCAAAGGCGAAGAAATAGGTAAAATAAAATTTTCAATTACAAACTTCCACTCACATGTAGAACTACTAACACTTGCAGCACATGAAGTAGCACACTGTGAATACAAATGGCACGATGAATCATACGCAGGTTTATTTACCGATATTGTATCTGATATGATGAAAAATATTAATATATTAAGTAAGGAAATGAAAGCTGCATAGTATAAATATATATAGGAATATCATTGCCGATACTCCACTATTCGTTGATGAAAATAATAATGGAGGACAAGGGGCAATGAAATTCTTTGAAGAGTTTGAAGCATTTTTAAATAATGTATTTTCTGCCGTATTTGATTTTAAATACGAAGGTTAATAAAATAAGAGGCCCAGAGAAATCTGGGCTTTTATGCATTATAATAAATATTTTTTATTTTAGTTTGAAACAATAATATGAGTGAGGTTAATTTTATGAGCACAAGTGTCCTAGTCTTAAATAGCGATTATGAACCACTCAACATTTGCAATCTTCACAGAGCAATTAAATTAATCTACAAAGACAAAGCTGATATCTTACACTACTGTGGAGAAGAAGCAGAAGACGTGGAATTTGTATTTGATGGCAGCGACAACGATTATGCTGTACCAACTGTTATCAGATTAAAATTCCAAATTAAAAGGCCAAGAGCAGTAGCCAGATGCTCTCGCAGAGGTATATACATTAGAGATAATTATCAATGCCAATATTGCGGTAGCGGAAACGACTTAACTCTTGACCATGTAATCCCAAAAAGATTAGGCGGAAAAGATACCTGGGAAAATCTTGTAGCTTGCTGCAAGAAATGCAATGGTAAGAAAAGTGATAAACCACTAGAGAAGAGTGGACTCACTTTAAGAAAAACTCCCAGGGCGCCTAAATATAACTCATCATTAGGCTTCTCTAAATACCTATATGGCACAACACATAATGTATGGAAATATTACCTCCCAGACGAAGGTGAAGCAGTAAGCTGGTAAACATCAACCCCTCAATAAAGAGGGGTTTTTTATTGCAATAAAAATAAATAATTTTATAGCTAAGTGAAAATACTTTTTCAGTTAGCACGACTTAAGTGAAAGACTATTTTCAGTTATGCCCAGAAACTCCCTTAAATTAAATTATAAAATACAGGCCAACTTAACCCAATTAGGTGAAAATATTCGCACGGCTAGAATACGACGAAATATGACAATGGAATCACTATCTACACTAGCAGATATAAGTTTACCAACACTTAGAAATATAGAAAAGGGAAACCCAAATGTCTCAATAGGAGCATACATAAATGTATTAGCTGCCATAGGCCTAGAAAAAGATATAACAAGAGTAGCATTCGCTGATCCCACAGGTAGACAATTACAAGATCAAAAATTAGGTGAAAGAGTTAATAAAAATAAATAAATTTATAATATAATAAATAATATGCGAAAGTCGTATAATGGTCATTACCTCAGCCTTCCAAGCTGATGACGAGGGTTCGATTCCCTTCTTTCGCTTAGAGGTTATAATATGGATCAAAATAAAAAAGAAAAATTAATAGCTGCAGGGTGGAACGTTGGATCAGTCCAGGAATTCTTAGATCTCACTGACGAAGAAGTCAGACGCATAGACAGATCTATAGATTTAAGAAACCTTGGTTTGAGTCATGAAGAAATAATTCAAGCCAAAATTAAACTAAGAAGCAAGTATTTGGACAGTCACTGCCCGCGAGTACCAAGATCTGAACTATTGGCTCAAATAGAGGCTGATTTAGAGCCAAATGAGTGATTATATAAGATAGGCCTAGAAACCCTCATTTTGGGCATTTTAGGGGCCCTGAGAGGATTCCATGGATACATTAGATAACTGCCCAAAGGGCTCAACTTGTATAGTTAAAAAATTGGTTGGCGAAGGCAGATGTAGATTGGCTGAGCTGGGATTGTCACCAGGTACAGAAATTAAAATAATTAATTGTAGCGGATGCAATGGACCAATCATGTTAGAGGTCCGGGGTTATAATCTGGCAATCAGAAAACAGCAAGCAGAAGATGTTATAATACAACTGGAGGGCGATGATGATAAACCTGTATGAGAAGATCATGAATCATAAGTATGGCGGATATTTTATTATATTGATGTTGTTTGTTATTCTGAATCTATTAATGTTGATTGAAAGATAAGCCCCTCTATGAGGGGTTTTTTATTTTAATAAATTTTATCGGCCCGGGGCGGCGGCAAAAGTTTCCCCCCAGAATCTACAAAGGGTTAACTCTCACAATGGATTTCTTCTTAAAAAATGGCATAGGTAATCTATAATAGATGAAAGGTATAGAATATTATGATTACTGCAACCGCTACACGCACCGTCTCCACCCTCGGCAACGCAATCGAGGCATCGTACACCATCAAGGATTCTTCCAAGATTTTCAGCATCCTCCGTTCCAACATCTACTCTGACAAGATGCTTGCTGTCATCCGTGAGTATTCTACCAACGGCTGGGATGGTCATAAACTTGCTGGCAATGACGACCGCCCTTTGAAGGTCACCCTCCCTACGACACTTGCGCCTGTATTCAAGGTTCGTGACTTTGGTGTAGGTCTGTCTGAGGAGTCAGTTCTCAATATCTATACTACCTATGGTGAATCCACCAAGGAGAACTCTAACGATTTCAACGGTACATTTGGTCTTGGTTCCAAGTCTGCTTTTGCCTACGGCAACTCTTTTGATGTCATCTCCTTCTTTGACGGAACCAAGACTATGTACACGGCTTACCTTGATGAATCCAACATCGGTAAGATTCGCAAGGTTTACTCTGAACCTACCACAGAACACAACGGTGTTGAAATCAATGTCGCTGTGAAGGTTTCCGACATTCGCCAGTTCAACGAGACTGCTCGTAAGTTCTACCAGTATTTCACGCCTTGCCCTGTCTTTGTCAATGCAGATGAATCTTTCAACCTGTATATGGAAGATGCTCACAACCCTGTCATTATTTCCAAGGGCGATGGATGGTGTGCATACAAGACACATAATGATGTTCAGAATATCATCGTGATGGGCAATGTTGCATATAACATCAACCTAGATGCTATCCCTAACAAGTCTATTTTCTTCGATATCCTCAAGCGTGGTTACTATTCCCGTAGCGCACCTGCCTATAAGATTGAAGCACCTATCGGTGCTGTATCAATCACCGCTTCCCGTGAATCCCTTGAATACGATGCTCGTACCATCGCTTGGATTTGCAACAAGGTCGATTCAATCTGTGAGGAATTGGCTCGGAACATTCAGGTAGATGTTGATAATGCCAAGAATAGTGCTTGGGCTACCGCTAACATTGTCAATACTTTCAACAATGGCTATAGCAATCAGAATGCCGTCATTCTTGACAAGATAAAGTTTGACAAGAACATTGCCGGATTCTACCAGAATCACGCAATCACATACATCCAAAGCCATATGCGTAAGGCGCAATCTGAGATTGGTTACACTGAACTGGTTTCCTATGGCACTTATTACAATACGCCAAGGCTCAAGCCATACAAGTTTTCCAGCCTTACTCCACGCAACTCCTACCTGTTCGTTGCCAATGTCGCTGGCAAGGTCAAGGAGAAGGATGTAAACAGCCACATTCGTGGTGTGAACAGCGCATTCCCCGACAGGGAAATCGTTCGTGTGAACTTTCCAACGGATGCCAGCCTGACCGCATTCAAGAAGCACATTATGTTTACTGATGCTCAAATCGTGAACATTGAAGATTACCCAGTAATGCGATACTCTTCTGGCAGAGTATCCGTTCCTAGCCAGCGTGGCAAGGATATGAGCAAAGCCAAGGTCTTTGAATACCTGAACACAGAGCATAAGACCAAGTCTGATAACTGGGAAATCAGTGACAAGGATTTGATGGCAGACGGCGGTGTTTACGTCCGTATCTCAAACTATGATTGCGCCACTTATGCGGGTGGTATGCGTGAGGTGTTGAATCTTATGCAACGCTTGTCGTCTCTTACAGGTGAAGATGCGCCAACAGTTTACGGTATTCGTGATAGCGTCAAAGAGGTTGGCTCAAAGTGGATTGAAGCAAGCGCATACCTTGCTCAAAAGACCAACCAATACATCAGTGACAACAACATTGCGGATGCCCTCGCTAAGTATTACGGCAACAGCACTAGCAGTGAATACCATTCGATGAGAGGTTATGTCTTGGGTGCAAGTATCAAGCCTTCACAGTCTAGATACAACTATGCCACTGGTAAGTATGATTCCTCTTACCCCTTCCTAAGTGTCATCTTGCAATCAGATGTTGAAACACGCACCAAGGAACTTATCAAGCAGATTTCCGATGAGACCAAGGGACTGCTTACATTTACCGAAGAGTCGTTCTTTGCAAATGCTAACCCAGCAATGTTTGGTATTACACCTGTAAACACTACAGATGTTCTGATTGAAGAAATGCTAGACATAAACCCTCTGCTTGCAACGCTCTTTGACCAGTCTTTTCCTGAAACTGATTTCCCCAAGGTCATCAAAATGGTTACCCAACTGGAAAAGGGACGGTAACTTATCATTGGAGCCTCTTATCTATACCTTTCAAACCAAAATAAGAGGCTCCAATGCATTTTTTATCAAATAAAACAGATAATAGAGCAAAATACGCGATTTTCGGGCCCCGCCCCAGAATCTACAAAGGCTTAACTTTTGTCTTAAAAAATGCACATTGGTTTCTATAATAGTATAAGGAATCGGATGAGAAAATCCAGATTCTTTCTTAAAAATCTTTTGCTTGGTTCTATTGTGTTGTGGGTTACCACATAGGAGAAAAATAAAATGTCAGTAAATGTCCAGTCTGCTATCTTGTCGCTTTCCGAGGAACACGGCGGTTCCCTGTCCGTGGTTGTTGATTCCAAGCAGTACACAATGCGTAATGACAACCCATTGTTTGGTCAAGCCGTTGAGGCTTACCGCAAGGAAGATTGGGATTCCCTTATGGGCTTCCTTTCCCCTGAGAAGGCTGTTCGAGAGTACCTCTTTGAATACGATGATGTCAAGGTTGAGAATGGTGCAGTCTACTTTGGTGGCTCTGCCGTCCACTCTCTCTGCGTTGACCGCATCCTTCAGTTCTGTGACTCTGGCTTCAGCCCGATGCCTCTTGTGCGCTTCCTGTCCAAGTTGCAGAAGAATCCTTCCCGTCGGTCTGTTGAAGAGTTGTACCGCTTCCTTGAGCGCAACAACCTCACGGTTACTACCAACGGCAACTTTCTTGCTTACAAGGCAGTCACCAGTGATTTCTATTCAATCACTGCTGGTAATGCCCAGTTGCTCAAGGGCAAGGATGACGGCAAGGGTCGCATCTTCAACGGTGTAGGCGAAGAGATTCAGGTCTACCGCAACTACGTTGACGATGATGCCAACCGTGGCTGTTCTGTCGGACTCCACGCAGGTACTCTGGAGTATGCACAGACCTTTGGTGGAAGCAGTGGTACTCTGGTCATCGTTGAGATTGACCCCGCAGACGTTGTGAGCGTTCCTCACGACTGCGAGTGCCAGAAACTCCGCACTGCTCGCTATAAGGTAGTCGATATCTGTACCCAGCGTCTCGACCTCCCTGTCTATGATTCCCGATTCTCGACTGAGAATGATGACTGGGATGATGATTGGGACGAGTGTGAAGATTGCGAGTGCGAGGAGTGTGAATGTGACTGGGAAGAAGAGGATGATGACGATTTCCTTGAAAGTACTGTGGATGTCAAGCCTCTCATCAAGTGGTTGTATCAGAATGACTATGATGAACTTGCTTATGAACTTTCTCGAAAGTTCGCTGGTGAAACCACGGTCATCTGGGATGATGTCAGAGAGTGTGAATCTGACATTGATTTCCTCAAGCGGATTGCCGAGGAACTCTAAACCAAAGGGGGCTATGCCCCCTTATTTATTTTAATCCCATCGAATTCGATGGGATAAACTTCTTAAAATCGCTCGGCGCCCCGCCCAGAATCTACAAAGGCTTAGCTTTTTACTTAAAAAACGAACAACAGTTTCTATAGTAGTATCAATGTTTCGAAATGAAGGAAATCAAAAAATGAGTAATGTTGTTCTCGCTGGTCTCGTAAAGACTGCAGTCGCTGAGTTGGTAAGTGAGCAGAAGCCATTCAATCTCGCCCTTGTTCTTTCCCGCATCCCACAGCAGACAAATGTGGTTATCGATATGGATTTTGTCGAGACCCAAATGAACAAGTTGTTCTACAATGAAGAAATGGCAGATTTCGAAATTTCAATCGTTGATGGCGATATTGTTTATGCGCCTATGATGATGTCGAATCAACAAATCTCTGACGCTCTCTCTGGTAAGCCTCAATCGAAGACTGCACAACGCCACATTTACAATCTGGTTTACAGCCCAGACTCCCGTGGTCGAATCCGTTTCCCTGTACGACTTACATCCGCTGTTCAAAAGGATGGTACAAACAAGGTTTGGGTTGTTACCAATGGTAATGAAATTCGAGTCTCCTCTCATAAGCCTCGTAGTGTTTCGAATCCAAAGCAGTACACTATTGACTGCTATGGCAACATCCTCTTGAAGGCTCCTGCCGATTCTGTTTACGAAATGCGAGTCGGTCGCCACAGCACTCTTGTTGCAAAGCCTGTGACTATGTAGGTTTTTCGAGGGAGGCAACTCCTCCCTCCCTCTTTCTTAAAAATATTACATTTCAATCTATAATACTAGAGGTTTAAAAATGGGTGCTGACATTTATTTATCAAGTAAGTTTGACAAGAATTTCGATGAAGTTCAAAAAGAAATAGATGAAGTAAAGCGATTATTTGAGTCTACATCTAAACAAACATTGCTTGATGTAGCAGATGGTGAAGACGAAGACAAACTTATGGAGGCTCTCAGACCGCTATTTGATAAGCAGTATTCGATTGGATACTTTAGAGACTCTTATAACTCTAGTAGTTTATTGGGTCAATTGGGCTTATCTTGGTGGCAAGACATATCTCCTCGCTTAGAAGATTGCTATTTACCAGTAGAAGATTGTAAATGGCTGTTAGATGAGATAAATAATAATAGATTAGGAGAAAATCCTAGAGAAGAACCAGTAATGTCAAAGATACTTAGCCTATTTGGCAGTAATACATCAGAATCTGCTGTTGAATTAGATGCTGAGAGACTAGAGTACTTTGTTAAAAAGAAAATAGCATTTTCTAACCTACTGAAAGATGCAATAGAACTAAACGAACCACTATATTGTAGTATTTAAAAGGAATAAAATAAAATGTCTGATGAAACAACGGTTGAAGTAAAGAAGTTTACGGTTTATGATGATGGAGGTCATTGTTATTGTGGTGTTCCTCTTGATTTCCTCCGTGATTTGCGTATCTCTAAATTGATTTCCGGTTATTCTTATATTGACCATAATGCTGGAATGGTATATGTCGAAGAAGATTGCGATATGGCTATTTTTTGCGAGCGCATGAAGGCAGATGGAATCAAATTTGAATTTGATGAAGAGTGGGTAGAGCCAGATGAAGATTCAGATTTCTCACGCTGGGTGCAACAATTCGATTCATATGAAGGTGATGACGATTGTGAAGATGACCAAAATACCGATGGTATTGAAAAGTGGGTCTATGGCGAAGATGAAGAAGAAGAAGACTGGGATGATTTCGAAGATGATGAGGAGGGAGAGGACGATTAGTCCCCTCCCTTTTTCCTTAAAAACTTGCACAAGGTTTCTATAATAGTATGAATACGATTTACTCTACTCCTCTTCTTCAAGCGTCTACATCCACTGGTAAGAATAAGTTTTGGCAGGGTCATGTTTGCACCGATGGTGCTAACTATTTTACATACACAACATATTGCCAGACCATTGGTAAAACCATTGTTGATATTCAATCTGCCGATGACCTCAAGACCCACGAGGGTACAAGTATTTCGAAGATTACGCAATCTGCGTATGTTACTATTGAGGGCAAGAACATTGGTCGCTCTAATGAGACCACTCCAGAGCAACAAGCAATCTCTGAGATAAACTCTACATTCAAGACCAACAAGGATAAAGGATATCGAGAAATAGGCGAAGCCGATGACAAATCTTTTGTCTTGCCAATGCTTGCATATCCTCTTGGTGACAAGGTTCACACTATTGATTTCCCTCTTACTGTTCAACCTAAGTTTGATGGCATTCGATGTCTTACTGATGGTGAAGCAATGTGGTCACGACGAGGCAAGCCTTTTGACAATAAGATTGTTGCACACTTGAACAATGTTGTGTGTGGTGATTATATTGTTGATGGCGAACTAATCCTGCCAGAAGGATTCCCACTACAGGACACTGTATCAGCCGCAAAAAAGTATCGTGATAATCTTTCACCGAAACTGCTATACCGCATCTACGATATTGTTGCGCCAGACTTGTGCTACACTGAGCGTTACGAACTATGTAAGAAGATTGTTGCAGATACCAACAACCCGCAGGTTATTCTTGCTCCTGCCCATGTGATAGAATCGCACGAAGAAAT
>JACCDY010069351.1_pt1 | contig 12821 bp, 12 predicted proteins | sample 7446391 | NCBI WGS metagenome assembly JACCDY01 (sample SAMN15323451, study PRJNA562643) | freshwater metagenome | isolation source: river surface water | place: USA:Blue River Watershed | collected 2017-08-18 | reverse complement strand
CCGATATAGGTGTGGGAACCAAGTACAAGTTTGCAGTATGCGGAATTGATGGACGCTGGGTTGACCATGCAGATCCAATGGCACGGGCTACAGAGATTCCTCCATTGACCGCATCAGTTGTTGAAGAGTCCAACTATGTATGGAATGACAGCTCATGGATGCAACAGCGCTCACAGTTCCAATCTTGGCGCTCTGCAGTATCTGTCTACGAGGTTCATCTTGGCTCATGGAAGCTTGGTTTAAGTTACAAAGAACTCGCCACAGAGCTAGTCCAATACATCCAGCAACAGGGCTTTACCCATGTTGAGTTCTTGCCAGTTACAGAACATCCATACGGACCTTCGTGGGGTTATCAAGTAACCTCATTTTTTGCACCGACTTCTCGTTTTGGATCTCCAGATGAGTTTAGATTCTTGGTAGATGCGCTGCATAACGCTGGTATCGGCGTTATCTTGGATTGGGTTCCTGCCCACTTTCCAAAGGATGAATGGGCGCTTGCAAAGTTTGATGGAACCGCTCTATATGAGCACGCTGACCCGCGGTTAGGAGAACACCCTGACTGGGGCACTCTTATCTTTAACTTTGGTCGCAATGAGGTACGAAACTTTCTTGTAGCAAGTGCGCTGTACTGGCTCACCGAGTTTCATATCGATGGCTTACGAGTTGATGCGGTGGCATCGATGCTTTACCTGGATTACTCTCGTAAAGATGGTGAATGGCTTCCCAATAAGCATGGTGGACGCGAGAATCTTGAGGCGGTGCAGCTGCTGCAGGAAGCGACATCGACAGCCTATAAAACCCACCCCGGCATCATGATGATCGCCGAAGAGTCAACGGCGTGGTCTGGGGTTACCGCAGATACATCAGGTGGCGGACTCGGCTTTGGCTTTAAGTGGAACATGGGTTGGATGCATGACACCTTGCAGTACCTGTCACACGAGTCAATTCATCGAGTGCATCATCACAATGAGATTACTTTTTCGATCTTGTATGCATGGAGCGAGAATTTTATGTTGCCGCTTTCTCATGATGAGGTCGTGCACGGAAAAGGACAATTAGTAAATAAGTTTCCGGGAGATCGTTGGCAAAAACTTGCCACCCTTAGAGCGCTCTATGGTTTCATGTGGGCCCACCCTGGAAAGAAGTTGTTATTCATGGGTTGCGAGTTCGCCCAAAATGATGAGTGGAATGAGAGTGCAGGATTGCAGTGGCACTTAACTGAGTACGCCGAGCATCAAGGTGTTCAGAAAGCCGTTGCAGAGTTAAACGCGGTATACAAATCAACGCCAGCTTTGTGGGAGAAAGACACAAACCCTGAAGGCTTTACATGGCTGGTTGGAAATGATGGAGCTGCCAATGTTGTGGCCTTTGCTCGTTGGGATGATTACGCATCGGCTTTAGTGAGCGTTACCAACTTTTCACCTGTCCCTCACGAGAGTTACCAGCTTCCATTTCCTAACGCAGGTATCTGGACCGAGGTGCTCAACACCGATGAGCTTGCCTTTGGTGGAAGCGGGATTAGTAATGAGCCTGCAATTGTTGGTACTTCACAAATTGCCTCGGTACGAATTCCACCGCTAGCAACGGTTTGGTTTAAGCGCTCTTAAAGATCTTTGCAAAGTAGGGAACGGTTAACAACATAACCGCTGGAATAAGTAACGCAATAGACAGTGAGGTTGCTTGCGCTGTCCAGGCAACCACCCAGCGGACCACAAACACCAAGGCGATGTTTATGACGCCAATCTGCCCAATAACCACGCTAGATGGGAACTTTGAGCGGGTATTTGCAGCGTTCATCACCGATGGGCCAAGGAATGAAGAGCCTAGACCTGCGATAGTAAAGCTAATTGAAAGAATAACAATTACTAAGGTTTTGTTCTCATTTCCGACGATGCTAACAGCAGCAATGCCTGCGATAAAAGACAACCCAGACAAGAGCGATGCTCTTACAACGAGAAAATCAATTGTGTATCTTGGAAGTAGATTGTGCAGGTTTAATCGCCCAATAATCATGGCTAAGGTGAAAAGGATGTAAGGAAGGGTGTGGATTCCTCCAACAATCTTCATATCCTCTTTCACGTAGATTGCGGCCCAGTCACTGACTGCGTACTCAAGCATGATCACTAGTAACAATGCTGCTGAAACCTGTTTGTCGATTTTAAAGCCCTTAAACATGTCACGTGCGCGATGATCTGAATCTGGATTGAGATCGGCCTTAACAAGGTTGGGAGATAACTTGTGAATAATGTAAGTCATTGCCACAAAACAAAAAGCTGACAAGTAGTTGGTGTACGTGCCTAGAGAAACCCGATCAACTAGTAACCCTGCAATTATTGAGGTAATGAGAGCGCCGCTGCTCCAAAATCCGCTCAACAAGGTAATGATTTGCTTCTTTGTTCTATCCTGAAAAAAGAAACCTTGCGAGTTGATTGAGATGTGGAATGCAGAGATAGATCCACCTTGAAGAATGATAAAAATCAAAAAGAGTAGACTCGAGGTGCTGTGAGTGAGAAAGATTAAGCTCGTTGCAAGCATGAAAGCACCAATATGAAGTATCCAACGAGCCCCGTACTTGTGTACCAAGTGGCCAACTGTCAGTAGCGCAACCAGGTTGCCGATCGCTCCCATACTCACCAATGATCCAAACTCTCCATTAGTCAGTTCTAGATTTGCCTTAACTTCGGGGAAGCGAGGCACCCACGACATGATCAATAGACCAAAGAGAAAAAAGAGGGCTTTTATGAGGTTGAGTTCATGCTCAACATTGATGGTTTTTCTCAAAATAGGGCACTGGCAAGCTCTTTTCGAGCCGCCACCAATCGGGGGTCATTGGGATCAACGAGTGCAAAGAGGTTGAGCAGATGATCCTTTACCTTGGTGCGATCATCACCAGATGTTGCACGTACCGCATGAAGCAAGCGGGTAAAGGCGGCCTCTACCCCACCATTTACGATCTCAACATCTGCAGCCTTTAGTTGCATGGCAATGTCACTTGGATTTTTAGTGGATTCTTCAATTACTTGGTTGAGGTCTAAACCTTCGGTGCGCATTAACAACTGTGTTTGAGCTAATCCAAGCTTTGCCAAACTCTCAGATGGTTTGCGAGCAAGCCACTTTTTGTAGGCAGTCTCTGCTGCTATGTAATCTCCAGCCTCTAGCGCTTCCATGGCTTCGATCTCTTCAGCTTCCATCTGTTCAACCGGAGCTTGACCTACGCCTTGCTCTGATGCAAGGGTTAAGACCTTATCTAGCACCATTCGTACTTGTGCTTCAGGATAACGTTGCTCAAACAATGGAACCATTTGTTCGGCAATAATCGCAACCGCATAAGGAATGTTTTTTGTTTGAAAAGCTTGAGCCACCTGTGGGTGTACTTCGATATCAACGCGAGCTAGTGCAAATGTCTGCTTGTAATCAATTTCTAACTTTCCAAGTACCTTCACCATCTCGACAGATTCTGGAGATCTAGCTGACCACATCAAAACAATAACGGGGCGAACAAGAGACAGCGGAAGAATTTCAGAGCTTAAATTTTCAACTGAAACTTCAATGCCAGGCATGGGAATCGAAGGATCCACCTTTGGCTTAGTCAATGAACTTAAATCAAAGGCCTGCCCGAAGTTAGGTGGCAAACTCATGTTGCCATCCTATCTATTCAACAACTATGTCGACGCCAGAGTCGCGGCGTAAGGGCAAGATTTCGGCACAGTAGTTATCGGTTGCTGCTTCTAACCCGACGTCATAGCCCGCTTTTTCACTTAAATACCAGCGATTTTCAAGGATTTCATGAAACATCTGCGCCCGCTCTACGCGACCTCTCATGTGATCAGGAACTCTATTGATTACCGGCTCAAAAACTTCATATATCCACTTCTTCGCCATCTCTTGGATTGGAATTCCAATCTTATTTTCGCGTGCGTTGTATCTGTCAAAGGAGGCAAGAAGTCGCTTTGCTTGTAACTCTTCTGCATCTAATCCCACTAATTCACGCAAACGTTGTGAGTGATATCCAGCGGCAACCAGCTTTGGTTGGAAAGAGATCATCTGAGTGTCACCATCGATGGTAATGGCCACCTCTTCAACTGCAAATCCAAGATCATGCAGCTGACGCATCGCCCTTTCAACCGCGTGGCGATCCTTTGGATCTAGTAGCTGTCTTTCCTTAAGTGTTGCCCAAATGCGACGGTAGCGACGGATCACCGCTTCAGATGCTCGTACGGGATCCATGCCGGGATAAAGAACACCTGACAACGCAAGATCTTCGAGCTCTGCTGCAACATTGAAGTGAACAATATCTAAATCATGTTCACGTTGACCATCGCTCAAAGATTTTTGAAACTCACCTGTTTCTGCATCGACAAGATATGCGGCAAAGCCATCGGCATCTCGACGGAACAAGGTGTTTGAGAGTGAACAATCTCCCCACCAAAAACCCAATAGGTGTAAACGAACTAAGAGCAAAGCTAAAGCGCTAGCCATCGTTGTGATCTCATGAGGCGTTACTGCGCCAGATAAGAGCACGCGGTATGGAAGTGAGTAAGGAAGAAAGCGGGTAACGATCGCACAGGGCAGCTCTTCACCATTTGCATCTACTCGACCTTCAACAACAGCCACTTGTTCTACACATGGAGCATCTAGATGGGAAAGCTCTCGAAGAATCTTGTACTCACGATTTGCAAACTCAGAAACCGTCTCTTTCACCGCGTAAACCTCGGCATCAGGATCATTGCTTGCTCTGACTAGGCGCACGATATGTCGCGAAATACCGCGCTTTTCAGCAAGGGCTGGATCCTCGGGCCATTGTTCAAGGGGCAGGTGCCACGGTAGGCCAGTAACAGCAGCGATCTCCTCGCCCAAGCCCGTAATGCGCAATGCCATAGCCGCATTCTCTCGTATAAATGAGTCGGGAACATGAACACCACGTCTCTATCGGAGTGATCTATTCACTTTAGAATGTCCTTATGGCTATTTCACAGCGCATCAAGAAGGCAGCTACTCGACCACCTAAGGCAGAGAAGGCCACTGCGCAGTACGGAACTATGGGGGCTCCTATCAATCGCGCCCATCCTTTCTACTTTGGTTTTATAGCGACCCTTGGTGGACTCACCGCGATCTTGCTGATGCGTGCTTTAGCCAGTGCGAGTCAAATCTTTGTTTTAATCCTGATCGCTTTGTTCCTCGCGATGGGGTTGAATCCCGCTGTCGAAGCGCTACGAAAGCGCAACTTGTCTCGAAGCGCAGCTGTTTCAGTAATTTTCTCTTCAGTAATTCTCTTTGTAATCTTCTTTTCGCTAGTAGTTATTCCGCCAGTGATTAGCCAAGGAACCAATCTCATCGAGTCCGGACCGCAACTTCTTCAAGATTTGATGAAAAATGAAACTATCAACCAACTCAATACTCAGTATGGCCTAATCGACACCTTGCAGGAAAAGTTAAGATCTGTCACTTCAGATGGAAATTTATTGATTTCAACCTTTGGTGGAGTGCTTGGTGTAGGAAGAACAGTACTTTCAGGTTTCTTCACAGCGCTGACTATTTTGGTGCTGACTCTTTACTTCATCACCTCATTGCCACAGGCGGTAAACCTTGGACTCTCTCTAGTTCCTGCAAGCCGCCGCGACCGTGTGGGTTTGCTGACAAATGCAATCATCGCCCGAGTGGGTTCATTCGTGGGTAGCCAGATCGTTATCGCAGCCATGGCAGCAATATTTGTCACAGTACTGTCAATGATTCTTGGGCTTCCCTCACCCTTTGCGATAGGCATGTTTGTTCTCGTTGCCGCTTTGATCCCACTTATTGGTCACTTCATTGGCGCGGGAATGTTTACCTTGATTGCGCTATCGCAATCATTGGCAATCGGCGTTGTTGCCCTTGTCGCTTATGTTGTTTACGTACAGATTGAAAACTACGTTGTAACTCCTCGCATCATGAAGCGCACCTTGTCTGTGCCTGGCGCGGTGACAATCATTGCAGCGTTGTTAGGTACTTCGCTTCTTGGTCTGGTTGGTGGATTGTTAGCAGTTCCTGTTGCAGCTTCAATCATCCTGATTCTGGATGAAGTGGTTATTCCTCGCGCAAATAACGCTTAAAACTCAACTGGAAGAGTTGTTGCAACGCCTGTAACGATAGAGACAATTTCGGACAAAACGCGATGTACCGCAGGCTCCCCCACCCATAAGTGCTTTGCTTCATCGACTGCAACAATCTTTATCCTTGGAACAATCGCAAATCTTTTGCGGGCCGCTTCTGGCTGTAGGTAATCATCAAGTTCAGGCACTAAGGCTGTAATCGGACGAGGATCTGTATTCCAGTAATCGAGCTGCTCATTTGTTGTAGTGCGAAGTGGTGGGCTAAGTAGGATTAATCCCTTGTGCCTAGGATCCTTTGCATGTTGCAAAGCAAGATCAGTTCCAAAGGACCAGCCAGTTACCCATACATTCTCAAGCTTCAAAGTATCAAAGCAGTAACGAAGCATCGCTTCAACATCAAACCGTTCTGACTTTCCATTATCAAATTCGCCAGAGCTGCTACCGGCTTCACTTGTTGTTCCGCGTGTATTAAAGCGAACAACTGTTATGCCAGCCATCGCAGGCAATCTATTTGCCGCTTTTTTATAGACATGGCTATCCATCATTCCGCCCGCAGTAGGCAGTGGATGCAAGCATAAAATCCCACCTTTTGAAGCACCTATTGGTGCTGCAACTTCTCCAATGAGATCAACGCCATCTTCGGTAGTGACATGAAATTGAGTTCGTGTTGCCTCAAAGACACTGCTCGGACGTACTGTCTCACTCATGCTTCAAATCTTATCGATACAGGGCTAGGCTTCATGCCATGGCAAAAACATTTAACTCATTTAATCCTGCAAGTGGCGAGATCATTGGGCGTTATCCGATCTTTACCGCCAAAGAGGTTGCAGCGGTCGTCACTCGCGCTCACGAGGCATCAAACGGCTGGATTGAACTTGGGTTTAGTGGGCGCAAGAAAGTATTGCTCGCATGGAGCCGCTACATCATCAACAATATTGAGCAGATCGCGCAGTTGATCTCATTGGAGACAGGAAAGCCGCTCAGTGACTCTCGATTAGAGATCGCTAACGCGGTGAACCATATTGGCTGGGCTGCCCGCCATGCAGAAGAGATTATGCGCACCTCTCATCGTGCACCAGGTGCGCTTATGGCAAATATGTCCGCCACCGTTGAGCGATCACCGTTAGGTGTTGTTGGTGTGATTGGACCTTGGAATTACCCAATCTTTACTCCGATTGGCTCTATCGCATACGCCTTAGCTGCTGGAAATACCGTTGTGTTTAAGCCAAGTGAGTACACACCTGGTGTTGGCATGTGGATGGATGAGAGCTTTAACACCGTTGCTCCCTTTGCAGGAATCTTCACCACCATTACAGGTTTGGCAGAGACCGGAAACGCTCTGTGTACTTCAGCAATTAACAAACTCTCCTTTACCGGATCAACTCGAACTGCAAAGTTAGTAGCCGCCGCTTGCGCAACACAAATGACTCCGGTTGTTCTTGAATGTGGTGGAAAAGATCCGGTTATCGTCGCATCCGATGCCAATATAGATCGAGCGGTAGATGCAACCATTTGGTCTGCCATGGCTAACGCCGGCCAATCTTGTATTGGAGCTGAGCGTGTATATGTTGATGAGAGAGTTGCAGATATCTTCATTGAAAAAGCGATTGCCTTAGCTTCAACCTTAAAGGCTGGTGCACCCGGTGAAGGAAATTACGGGGCTTCCACAATGCCTTCACAGATTGGTGTTATTTCATCTCACATTAAAGCTGCGATTAAAGATGGCGGAAAATTTGCATACGGCAGTATGAAATCTATTCAAGAGCCATTTGTGCAACCAGTGATATTGGTTGATGTTCCTGAAAGCTCAGCTGCGGTTCGAGAAGAAACATTTGGGCCGATCATCATCATCAATCGAGTTAAGTCGATGAAGGAAGCGATTGAGTTATCAAACAACTCTCGATACGGCTTAGGTGCAAACATCTGGTCGAAGCGACAAGGCAAGAAGATCGCATCACAACTGCAATGCGGAATGGTTGCCATTAACTCGACATTTTCATTTGCGGCAATATCTTCAGTGCCATTTGGTGGGGTTAAAGAGAGCGGATACGGCCGCATTCATGGCCCAGAAGGTTTACTGGAGTACACCTACGCCCGCACCGTTGTGAGAACTAGAGTAAATCTTCCGCTCAAGATTTTGAGTTTCAAGCGAACAGCTGCCACCGATCGCCTTATCGTTAGGGCTTCGCGATTACTAATGGGTCGTTTAGGGTAATTAGCTAAAAGCGTATGTGCTAGAAACGCGGTGCGTTTCGAGTGCGTTCAGTATTTGGTCGACGCTTATCTTTCTTTGCCCAGCAAGCGGTATGCCAATGGCGACGTCCATCTTCATCGTAATCTTTCCAAGCAACAACATGTGGTGTTGCTAGTGGAATCAGTTGATCGCACCCTGGGCAGCGATATGGCTTTGTTGATCCAGAACCAGTTAATCGGCGAACGATGTAAATCCCATCGCTGTGCTCCTCAACGCTCTCACCTGTAGAGGCGATATTGATCTCCCGAGGTTCCTCGGGCTTTTGTCGCTTCTTTGGGTAATTTCTACGCGGGCTCACAGGTTTATTTTCTCATAGTAAAGTAACCACATGAGCCTCATCGAAGTAAAAGGCCTCACTAAACATTACGGTGATGTTCATGCCGTGCGTGGATTAGATCTAACAATCGAGCAAGGCGAGATCTTTTCCATCTTGGGCCCAAACGGTGCAGGTAAGACAACAACGGTTGAGATTCTCGAAGGATTTAGAAGCCGTGATTCAGGGTCGGTTTCAGTTTTAGGTTTTGATCCCAGTACCAAAGGTCATCAATCTCGCCAATGGCGCGACAGAATCGGAATCGTTTTACAGACATCTGCCGATGCCGGTGATTTAACCGTCTTTGAAACAATTAATCATTTCAGCGGCTACTACTCAAATCCACGGGATGTTGAAGAGGTAATCAACTCTGTAGGTTTGCAAGAAAAGCGGGATGCGCTGATTCGCAACCTTTCTGGTGGGCAGCGCAGGCGCTTAGATGTTGCTCTTGGGATTATTGGAAACCCAGAACTTCTTTTCTTAGATGAACCGACGACCGGCTTTGATCCAGAAGCTCGACGTGCCTTTTGGTTATTGATCAAGAGGTTACGGGACGATGGCGCAACAATTGTGCTGACAACTCATTACCTAGATGAGGCAGAAGCACTAGCCGATCGGGTTGCGGTGATCAACAAAGGTATCATCGTAGAAATCTCGACCCCTGCCGAACTTGGTGGAAGATCAACCTCGCAAGCCACCGTTCAGTGGCGAGATGGAGATCAGATTAAATCTGAAAAAACTGATAACCCGACCTCTTTGGTTTCATCACTTTCGGCAAAGTTCAAAGGCGAAGTGCCTGAGTTAATTGTTTCTCGTCCCTCACTTGAGGATATCTACCTCGAGATGATTGGAGGGGTTGATGAATAAGATTCCATCCGCCCTTCAATTAGGAATCCGACGTGGCGGTCTAGAGATTCGCCAGTTTGCACGTCAGCGTGAATCGGTAGTTTTCACACTGCTGTTTCCAGTTATCTTGCTCGCAATCTTTGGCTCGGTGTTTCAAGAAACAATTGCACCTGGAGTTACCTTTTCACAGTACTTTGTAGCCGGAATGATCGCATCAGGTCTTGTTAATACCGGTTTTCAAGCGTTAGCTATCACGATTCCGATGGAGCGTGATGTCGGTGCTTTGAAGCGTTTACGTGGAACGCCAATGCCTGCATCTAGTTACTTCATTGGCAAAGCAATCTTGATCTTTGTCAGCATGGTGATTCAGATTCTCTTGCTCTTGGGATTTGGAGTTGCTTTCTTCGGATTGAATATGCCAACTGATTCAAGCAAGTGGCTGACCTTTGCCTGGCTAGTTTTGCTGGGTAGCGCATGTTCGACCGCACTTGGAATCGCCTTTTCTATTGTTCCAAAGAGCGGACGTGGTGCTTCAGCGGTGGTTTCACCAATTGTCATTATTTTGCAGTTCTTTAGCGGTGTCTTCTTTGTATTCACACAACTTCCAACATGGATGCAACAGGTAGCGGCGATCTTCCCGTTGAAGTGGCTTACTCAAGGTATGCGATCTGTCTTTCTGCCAGAATCATTTGCATCTCAAGAAGTGGCAAAGTCTTGGGAGCTGCAAACTACCTTTGTGGTGTTAATGATTTGGCTTGCTATCGGGGTGTACTTCAGCGTGCGTAAGTTCAAGTGGGATCGTGACTAAGAAGGCGATCGCACTCCTTCTGGCCCTTGTTGTACTGGCGCCAGCGGCTCACTCTGCCCAAAGTTCTACAGTTGCAGCAACCAAGAAGTCCAAGGTGACCCCTTCACCATCTCCGGCATGGCCTCCTAAGGGTTTTATCAAGAGTAAAGATGGCAACACCTTTGCCAAGATTCCAACAGCCAAAGAGCTGGTGGGGCTTGCATCAAATGACAAGGTGCTCACTCGTGCGCTGGCACGAGAGGTAGATGGGGTGCCGGTATGTGAGAAGTTTTCATGTGGTGCGGTTCAGGTTGCTTCATTGACTGGTTGCACCTGGTGGGTTGTCACCGCAAATATTCGTGGGGTTGTCTCACCAGAGGATAAAACTAGAAAGATCTTCGGAACGGTGAGGACCACTCACCCACAAACGGGTGCAAAGAAGTACGCAACAATTTTGATTGTGAGTCAGGAACCAATTGAACTAGAGCACTCAGTTTCAAGCATTAGAGCTTCATGCCGTAGAGATGTTCCGCAAGAGAAGGTTCCGGGAACAACTTACACAGTAATACCTTAGCGATTAGCTCCTGGGACCCAGAGCTGATCGCCTAGCTCTCTGTTTGCATAACGAGCTAGTACAAAGAGTAAATCAGAGCAACGGTTAAGGTACTTAGCGGTGAGTGGATTTACTCCACCACCAAATGCATGGATAGCGGCCCACGTGCATCGCTCTGCACGTCGAACTACTGTGCGCGCGACATGAAGATGTGCTGCAGATGGAGTTCCGGATGGCAGGACAAATGAACGTAGTGATTCTAGATCGGCGTTGTACTTATCGATCTGCTCTTCTAAGTAAGTAACTTGTGACTCAAGAACTCGCAGTGGCTCAAAAGCTGGAGAGTCCACAACTGGAGTACAAAGATCTGCACCTACATCGAAGAGATCATTTTGGATTCGCACCAAGAGCGTGCGCATATCTGCAGTTAAGCCATCGGTTGAGAGAACTACGCCGATTGTTGAGTTAGCCTCATCAACCGTTGCATACGCTTCAAGACGTGGGTCATTTTTCGAGGTACGGCTCATGTCTCCTAGAGATGTTGTTCCGTCATCGCCAGTCTTTGTGTAAATGCGCGTTAAATTAACCATGTGCTTACCTTATAAGTAGACTGCACCTATGGCATCCCACGATCGCTTCCGAGTAGTTGGCGGAACCTCCCTACGCGGAGAGGTCTCTGTGACCGGTGCCAAGAACTCAGTTTTAAAGCTTATGGCCGCCTCATTACTGGCTGCGGGTACAACAACCATCAGAAATGTTCCCGATATCGCCGATGTGGAGATTATGGCCGATCTCTTGACCCGCCTTGGCTGCACAGTTGTTCGTGGAGCCGACACCGTCACAATTACCGTTCCGCAAGAGCCTGCCCACCGCGCAGATTATGACTTGGTACGAAAGATGCGCGCATCGATCAATGTGTTGGGGCCGCTAGTTGCACGTGTAGGTCTTGCCGATGTTGCACTTCCTGGTGGAGATGCGATCGGATCTCGTGGTTTAGATTTTCATATCAAGGGGCTTGAAGCACTTGGCGCAAAAGCCCATATTGAACATGGATATGTAATCGCTGAAGCACCTGATGGTCTAACTGGAGCACCAGTAGAGCTGGATTTTCCAAGTGTGGGTGCAACTGAAAACATTATGACTGCAGCTGTTTTGGCTAAGGGTGTAACAACAATCGATAACGCAGCTCGTGAGCCAGATATCGTTGATTTAGGTGAGTTCCTGATTTCGATGGGTGGAAAGATTGAGGGTCTTGGCTCTCCACTAATCACAATTACAGGTGTTGAAGTTCTAAATCCAACTGATCACACAACCATTACAGATCGCATCATCACCGGAACCTGGGCATTTGCAGCAGCGATGACCCGTGGTGACATCACCATTCATGGAGCTCGGCCTGAGCACCTAGAGCTTCCGCTTGAAAAGTTGGCCTCTGCAGGTGCCATCATCACCTCAACCGCCGATGGCATTCGAGTGAAGATGGATTCACGCCCACAAGCAATTGATGTCGCAACACTTCCCTACCCTGGATTTCCTACCGATTTACTTCCGATGGTGATCGCCCTGAATGCAATCGCTGATGGTCACTCATTAGTAACTGAAAATGTCTTTGAATCACGTTTTATGTTTGTTAATGAACTCAGCCGCTTGGGCGCACAGGTCAGCGTTGATGGACATCATGCATCAATTACAGGTGTACAGGAGCTATCTGGCGCACCGGTTGAAGCCCACGACATCCGTGCAGGTGCAGGCTTAATTCTCGCTGCACTTGTTGCTGATGGAGAAACCACTGTAGATCAGGCTTTCCATGTAGATCGCGGATATCCAAACTTTGCTGAGCAGTTACAAAGCCTTGGAGCTCAAGTCACCCGCGAGTAGTTCTCGATTGATTACTTCAGGGCAAAAAAAGAATTTCTCAGCGAAGAAAAGTGTGTAGTTGCCTCTACGGTTCAAAGAGCAATTTCTAGTGGAAAAAAGTG
>JACCDY010268370.1_pt1 | contig 12825 bp, 10 predicted proteins | sample 7446391 | NCBI WGS metagenome assembly JACCDY01 (sample SAMN15323451, study PRJNA562643) | freshwater metagenome | isolation source: river surface water | place: USA:Blue River Watershed | collected 2017-08-18 | reverse complement strand
AGCGGCATACCAGATAGAACCAAGATCGTTATCGCGTTCGATATTAAGTTTGAAGAAACGCCACCAACCATCGAAGTTGTACATCGCAACAGGAATATTGATGGCTGACCATGCACCGATGGTAATCAGTAGGTATCTGATGAGATTGGCAATTTCTCTTTGTTTCCAGAAGATGAGTGCGATTCCAAAGAGAATAACTCCAGGATAAAACTTGGTTGCGATTGCGATTCCCATGAAGAGCGCGGATAAATCCATCTTTCGATCTTTATAGAAGTAGATAGAGAGAAGAGCAAAGAGAACCGCGTAGATATCCCAATTGATAAATAGCGAACCGATGACTGCGGGAGCTATGGGAAAGAGCGCAACAAATTCTGGTTTGAGTCGCCAGAGAATAAGTACAGAGAGAAATAGAAGTAGCGTGATGAGTAGGATATTGAGGTCAAAATATGGGCGATATCCGTTGGGATCGCTGATGAGCTTTCCCGTAGCCCACATAACGATGCCAGTAATCACTGGATACTCCACAGAGTTTTCAGCAGATGCATATGGCCATTTGTCAGCGCTGATATCGCGCGCGCCATAGAGCGCAGATATATCGGAATAACACATATGGACATAGACATCCGGGCTACCCCAACCAGATCCGCGGCAATGATTGAACTTTGCGAAAGAAAGTAGAGCTGCAATGAGCGCTACAACAGCGACGATACGGGCGCTTTTTGTCATCTCTTCACTGTCACGGCGTTGGGAGCAAATACTTCTTCAGCGCTTTAGTACAGAAATCACGGAGATCTTTATTTGTTCCTTCAAGATCTGCCGTCGTGCACCAATTCGCAGCATCAGCAGGTGCAATGGTGGGAATCGGATTTGGAATCGGAGTCGGTTCAGAACCACCAATATAAGTAGGCGGTGTGAAATCTAATTTTGGTTGGCCTTTGAGCGCGACTTTCATATACGCGTTCCAGATACGAGCTGGGAAACTTCCACCCGTAACTGAGTTAAGTCCACCAATACCGTTGAGTGATTGCGTGGCATCGTCACGATAAAAGGCGATTGATGTTGCAAGTTGGGGCGTGTAACCCGTAAACCAGGCTGATGCATTTGATTGTGATGTTCCGGTCTTGCCAGCCGCAGGTCGACCAAATCCACGGAGCGCTGATGATGCAGTTCCGGCACGGACAACTTCACCCAGCGCGTAATTCAGATCTGCCATGACTGCTTCATCAAAGACTTGTTCTGTTTCAATCCGAGATTGATAGAGAATTCCCTTATTAGAACCGAGAACTTCTTTTACCAGGAATGGCTTTGCTCGAACACCATTTGCGGCAAAAGTAGCAAAAGAATTTGCGACATCAATAACGCGCGGGCTAGCAACGCCAAGTACTACAGAAGGGGATGCAACCATCGCAACGTTCTCTGGAATTCCTGCACGGCGCGCAGCTTCGATTACTTTATCTACGCCGACTTTGATTCCAAGTGGTACGTAAATTGTGTTGACTGATGTAGCGCTGGCGCGCAGCAGGCTGACATCTCCGAATGATTTATTACCGTAGTTTGAAACTTCATAAGGCCGGCCATTGAAATCATCAAAGATCTTTGGTCCATCGCCATTCCATACTGTGGCAAGTGAAATTCCTTGCTCTAACGCTGCAATAAGCGCGAAAGGTTTAAAGGTTGATCCTGCTTGTGTGATTCCTTGAGTGGCATCATTTAGTTGGCGCTCGAGGTAATCCTTTCCGCCATACATTGCAACGATTTCACCAGTACCAGGTCTGATCGAGACCAAACCAATATGAAGATTGTCAGGAGCTTTTTTTGGAGCTTGGCTGAAGACCGCAGCTTCGGCCGCGACTTGAGCATCTTTCTCAAGTGTTGTGCGGACAGTAAGGCCACCGATCATCAACTGTTCGTCTGCAAATCCGAGCGCGTTGAGTTCTTTACGGACCGCTTCAATCAGGTGTCCCTTATTGCCAGCAAGTTGTCCGGTCGAAAGTCGCGGACGAATAGTTGGGACTTTCTTTTTATATCTCTCGGCATCTTCTTTCGAGAGCCAGCCTTCGCCCTCCATATTGTTCAGGACATATTTGTAACGGGCTTCAAGACGCTCTTTATTACCTTCGCGATAATCCGGATCGTAATAACCAGGTGAGCGCAGAATTGAAGCTAATACCGCCGCTTGTGGAATAGTGAGTTGATCTGCGCTACGACCAAAGTAAACCTGGGCGCCAGTTTCAACGCCATAAGCGCCGCGGCCAAAATAGATGGTGTTGAGATAGTTTTCGAAGATCTCATCTTTAGAGAGTTGGTTCTCTAACTTGATTGCAATAATCAATTCGATGATCTTGCGCTGAATGGTGCGATCTGGCGTTAAGAAAGCAGTTTTCGCATATTGCTGAGTAATGGTTGAGCCACCTTGTAATCCGCGACCGAGGGCGGTGTTGATTGCTCCACGTAAAATTGCAATGGGATTAAAAGCGCCTTGCGAATAGAAGCCCTTATCTTCTGCGGCAAGAACTGCGCGACGTAGATCTTGCGGGATCCGCGCTAAAGGAATGATGGTGCGGTTCTGTGCGCCGATGCGACCAACTTCATCACCGTTGGCATATTCGATAACCGTGGCTTGAGAATTCACATACTCATTGGGATCTGGGATATCGGTGGTGAAGTAGGCGATTGCGAACGCGGTTGCGCCAATGAGAAAGAAGAAACCGCCGATCTTGAGAATCAGGCGAGCGCCTCTCTTCTTCAACCACTCCATGTGTAAAGGGTATCTCTAGCTATGCGCTCGTTAGAGGGTCTTGACTTTGCGAGGCGGTTTTCGATCGCGTCCATCGCCCAATAAATATGAGGCAGAGAGGTGATTCCAGCCGCAACCAAGACAGACTTCAACGACATAAACGCGGAATTCACCGAATTCGGATTGCATCTCTTCTAACTCTGCATTGTTCTTAATACGGCCTGAATATTGACCGAGTTGGTCGCCAAATGTGTATTGCAGTTCGATGACTTTATCTTTACGGCACATCGGGCAATCGCGGTCGGTTTGTTCGCCATGATGTTTAGCGGCGCGACGAAGGTATGGGTCAGCGTCGCACGCATCGGATGTGGTGTTAAGACCACGATAGATGCTGGCGATTGTTGCTCGCTTCTTGAGAGCGAAGTCAACATATGCGCGTTTGGACCACATAGAGCAAGGATAAAGCCAAATACTTAACTACGCTTTCTCTGTGAGATTCCGTGAAGCTATCCGTCAAACTGCTGTGGGAAAACTCCTCGCAGTCCGTTGGATGGGACAACTCACTGACGGAATCTTCCAATCAGCGTTGGCATCCTTTGTGCTCTTCTCTCCAGAGCGCCAACCTGATGCGAAATCTGCTGCGGTTGCATTTGCGGTAGTTCTACTTCCATATTCTTTAGTGGGTCGTTTTGTTGGCACGATTCTGGATCGAGTTTCACGCCAACGCGTCATTCTCTTTTCCAATCTCTTCCGCGCGTTCACACTTATCTTTATCGCCGGTTTGATCCGCAATGGCGCAACCGGTGTTGAGCTCACAATCTTTGTCTTATTGGCATTTGGTGTGAATCGACTAATTCTGGCTGGACTCTCTGCAGGTCTTCCTCTCCTCTTTGATACATCAGGAACAGAAGGACGTAACACTCTCGTCTCAATCAATGCCACTGCAGTAACGGGTGGAACAGTTTTTGTAGTTCTTGGTGGTGGAATTGGAATCGGAATTCGAGGATTACTTGAAGGACGAGTCAGCGCCAATCAAGCTGATGGAATCTTGATTCTGGTCTCGGCGACAACATTCTTGATTGCAGGTTTATTGGCGCTGCGGATAAAGCGGGAACAACTTGGTCCTCTGCCACATGAAGTGAAAAAGCAGAGCGTTGCTGCGGCTTATCAAGAGATGATTGAAGGAGCGCGCTTTCTCTATCGAATCCGTGATTGCTTTCGAGGAATCACTGCGACGGCGGTACAGCGTGGTGGTTTAACTGCCTTAGTTTTGATGGCTTTACTGTTAAATCGCAATACCTTTAATGATCCTGCCGATCCTGAAGCAGGGTTAGCAGGTTTTGCTTTTGCGATTACTGTGGCTGGAGTTGGAATAACGATTGGCGCCATCATCGCACCCTTTGGTGTTCAACGGTTTGGTCGTCATGCATGGATTAGATATTCACTCTATGCCAGCGCGGTTTTACCTATTGCTTTAGCTTTTGAACAGAACCAATTCTTCCTTGTTGCGACTGGATTTTTTGCTGGTATGGCGGGCCAAGGTGTGAAAGTCACTAACGATGCACTTGTGCAATCAAAGATTGTCGATGAGTATCGCGGTCGAGTATTCGCAGTTTATGACGTGATGGTTAACGCTGGAATTGTTTCTGGTGCAATCATTGCGGCATTTATTTTGCCGGCTGATGGAGTATCGGCTGTGTTGCCAGCGCTTATTGCTCTGGTCTATGTTCTTGTGGCGCTGGTGTTATTGCGTCCCCAACAATTCAATTCAGATTTCAACTCTGGTTCTTAGCCCACCATTCGCGCAACTCTTTTTCTGCGCGCTCTTCACCTAAGGGGCCATGTTCTAGTCGTAGCTCAAGTAGATACTCATAAGCCTTACCAACAAGGGGGCCGCCGGAAATTCCCAGAAGTTTCATGATGGCATGTCCATCGAGATCGGGTCTGATCTTGAGAAGCTCTTCTTCCTCCATCAAAGCCGCAATTCTTGATTCCAGATCATCGTAATGAGCGGCGAGACGTTCAGCTTTCTTCTGATTGCGCGTTGTGCAGTCTGCGCGAGTTAATACATGTAAGTGTGTAAGTAGATCGCCGGCATCGCGGACATAGCGACGGACTGCTGAGTCAGTCCATGCTCCATCGCCATAACCATGGAAACGAAGGTGGAGGAAGACCAATTGCGATACAGATTCCACTAAATCATGGTCAAAACGGAGCTTTTTCAGCCGTTCTTTTGTCATGCGAGCCCCGACAACTTCGTGATGATGGAAAGAAACTCCACCACCCGGGATTAACGCACGGGTCTTAGGTTTACCAATGTCATGTAAGAGCGCAGCTAAACGGGCAACCAGATTGGGGCCGCCTAAGCGATCTTCATGGGTAATGGATTGCTCGAGAACTGTCAGGCTATGTTCATAGACATCTTTATGGTGATGGTGTTCATCAATCTCTAAACGAAGTTTTGGGATTTCAGGTAAGAACTTCTCACAGAGTCCAGTATCAACCAAGAGCGTGATTCCGATTCGTGGGTTTTCTGACATAAGAGTCTTAGTGAATTCATCACGGATACGTTCGGCAGAGATGATTGAGAGACGATCTGCCATTTCTTTCATGGCGTTGAGAACGCTCTCTTCAATTGCAAAACCTAATTGCGCTGCAAATCGCGCCGCACGCAACATACGTAGTGGGTCATCAGAGAAAGAAATTTCAGGGGAAATGGGGGTACGCAAAGTTTTATGAAGTAAGTCAGTGACGCCATTATGTGGATCGATAAATTCTGGAGTATCGGTTGTTAACTCAATCGCCATCGCATTGACGGTGAAATCACGACGCGCAAGATCGCCCGCAATATTGTCCCCGAAATCAACGTCGGGTTTACGAGAATCACTTTCGTAACTATCAGATCTATAGGTTGTGACTTCAAATGTCACACCAGATTTCTTCGCGCCAATCGTTCCGAATTTAGCGCCGATATCCCACGTTTCTTCGCCCCACTTCTTGAGAATTTTCTTCGAGTCATCTGGGCGCGCATCAGTCGTAAAATCTAAATCATTTCCTAATCTGCCCAATAATGAATCACGGACTGGGCCGCCAACGAGAGCAAGGCGAAAACCTGCAGCTTTGAAATGCTCTGCAAGATCGAAGGCCAACGGTGCGCGCTCTCGAAGTGTGGCTATCGAAATCTCGCTCGCTGCTGAAAGTGGCGTTTCCATATGTGTCCAAGGTTACCGACGAAGCAGCGCCGAGTAGGCTTGCTCTATGACCCCGGCACCTGGTGCGGGCGGCGAAGAAGTTAAGAAGAAACGAAAGCGTAAGCGCTCTCGTTCCAAGTCTTCACAACGCTCACACCCACATAATTCCAATCCCAATAATCCAGCGCAGAAAAAACCTGCTCACAAGCGCCCTTATGCGCGCAGAGTCGATGAAGTCAGCGCTGGTGGACTTGTTATTGATAGCACCGGCACTAAAGGTTTATTAATTGGTCGAATCGATATTAAAGATGTAAAGCGCGAACGTTTGCTCTGGTCTCTTCCTAAAGGCCATATCGAACCGGGTGAAACTCCAGAACAAGCAGCAGTCCGAGAGGTTCGTGAAGAAACCGGTATTGAAAGTCAGATTGATAAGTCACTGGGCATTATTGATTTCTGGTTTATGGCTGGTGGGAAACGAATTCACAAAACCGTGCATCATTTTCTCTTCAAAGAAACTGGTGGCGTGATTGCGCCGCAAGTGAGTGAAGTTGATGATGTCCAATGGTTTCCTCTCGATCAAGTAGTTGAGAAACTTGCTTATCCTGATGAGAAGAAACTTATTGCGCGATCTAAAGAGTTGCTGCCATGAAGCGTATTTTCTCTTCGGTCTTGGTATCGCTAGCGCTTATGTTGACTGGTGTTACACCGGTTCAGGCAGATACCTTGATAACAATTGCTGGACCTTCAGAACAATTAGCTGATGGTCGTTATCTGAGCAACAACCTTGCTATTTCGATTTCACCAGGTGGTGAACTTGCTAATTCTTTAGTCAATGTGGCGCGAGGTACGCGTACGTGGGTGATTGATCCAGCCGTGCTTGAAGAGGTAGCTGATCTCGTTGATGGCTATGTGTACCTAGACCCCAATGGCGAAGAGGTTGCGGTTGAAGAATTTGTTGTTGCGCAAGAGTGGTTGGAATTATTGAAGTTTCTATCTCGTAACGACAGAGTTGTTGCACTTACCTATGGAGGTCCCTCAAGCGCGTATTTGCAGCGTTATGCCCCTGGTGAACTATCGCTCTACAACCAACTCTCACAGAGCAGACTTGCACTATTGATGGGCCGAGATGTGGTTGCACCTGGTGTTGGTGTTAATGGGTCCACAAATTCCGCCCTTGTCGCACGTAATTCTTACGCTTTAATGCGCAAAACAATACGCACTATTAATACGGTAGTAACAACAATCGATGTAGAAAATCTGCGATTAGGAATTGCAAAGACTTTAAACCCAGAACTCTCTCAAGAGCGTGCTCTAGCGCTCACTGAGAGTTATCGAGATCAGGTTGCTGAATTTGCAAATCGATTACGGGTATCACCTGGCAATTACACAATTACTGCATCGCGCTACGATCTTCCAGTCACTGTTATTAATGATTTTGATCAACAAGTAACGGTCGACCTTGAAATCACCACAACAAATAGTCGCGTAGTCGTTGGTGAGATTCCACGCATCACAATTGATGCTAATTCTCAATTACAGATCAAGGCTCCGATTGATGTTATTGCTTCAGGCGAGACCGCTCTACGTCTACAACTACGGACGGCTAAAGGCAGCGCAATCGGAGAAATCGAGCGCATTCCATTGCGACTCGCAGTTATTTCACCGATTACCACCTGGTTTACGACGGGAATGGCGATAATTCTTTTACTCGCAGCGGTCATCCAGAGCGTGCGACGAGTGCGGCGGAGGAAGCATGATGAATGACGATGATGCTCGTCTGATTCGCTCATCGTCTGTGATGGGACTTGGAACCATCATCTCTCGCGTTACGGGACTAATAAGAAATTTACTTCTTGTTGCCGCTCTTGGTACTGGAATTCTGGGTGATGCTTATAACGTCGCCAACACAACGCCAAATATTCTCTATAACTTACTTATTGGTGGAGCGCTCTCAGCAGTTTTCGTGCCACAGATTGTCCGTTCGTTGCGCGATTCCGATGGCGGAAGTGCTTATGTCAGCCGTTTAGTTTCACTGATTAGCACCGCGTTGTTATTCATCACTGTTATGGCGATGATTTTGGCGCCGTTATTTATCTCGATCTACGCCCCGACTTTTGCTGGACGCTCGCGTGATGTAACAGTGGCCTTTGCGCTGTATTGCCTGCCACAGATTCTCTTTTATGGGTTATTTGGAATCCTCGGCCAAGTCGCAAACGCCAAAGAGCGCTTCGGACCGATGATGTGGGCTCCGATTGCCAATAACCTCTTAGTGATAGCGCTCTTTACCTACTTCCTATCAGTCACAGATGAGATCTCTCTACAAACAATCTCTGATTCTCAGATTCAACTCCTTGGTATTGGGACAACGCTCGGTATAGCGCTTCAAGCTTTGATTTTGATCCCAACCATTAAAGCTTCTGGTCTATCACTACGTCTCCGCTTTGATTGGCGTGGAGTCGGTCTTGATAAAGCCCTCAAGCTTGCAAGTTGGATGTTTCTCTTTGTATTGATCTCACAACTCGGATTTCTCGCGACAGTAAATATTGCAACGCGCGCCGCGGTTGAGGCGGATGCTGCAGGAATAACTTATGGTGTTGGGTACACGCCTTATGCAAATGCGTATCTCATTCTTCTTCTGCCGCATTCGATTGTGACAATCTCGATTGTGACTGCATTGTTACCGAAGTTATCCTCCTTAGTACTTGATAAGAAATTAGATGAACTACGCAACAAAATGCAGGATGCGATTCGATTGGTAGGAATTGTGACTGTTCCAGCTTCTGCATTCTTCCTACTTTTTGGCGAGCGCGTAGCAGAAGCGATCTTCTTTGGAATTTCGGAAGATAGCGCTATCTACATCGGCCGCGTTTTATCAGCGATGGCTCTGGGATTAGTTCCGCTATCAATCAATTTGGTATTGATCCGTGGACTTAATGCATTTGAAAACACTAAGTATCAAGTGGTTTCTAACTTGGTCATTAATCTGATTGCACTTGGTATCTCTATTGCTGCCGCCCTTAATCTAGAGGCGCGCTCTGTGAGCGTTGGACTTGGTATCGCATTTACAGCAAGTTATTGGATCGGCATCTTTGTGACATATCTATTGTTGAGGCGATACACGGGCGCACTGAATCTGAAGGGAATTACTCTCTTCTATCTCCGATTAGCGTTGATATCAGCGTTATCTGTGGTCTCCGTCGCATTCATCGCGCAAGAGCTCGAACTGTCAGGGAATATCGTTGATCTCATCGGCGTTCTGGCTACTACCTCTCTGCTCTATCTTCTCTTCGCCCGCGCCATGAAGGTGGAAGAAGTGGGGCAGACCATCAAAGTCATATTGCGAAGGTAAGGTGCGCTTGTGAGCGTCGATTACAACACGGTACATGAATTAGTGATTGTGGGATCAGGCCCTGCTGGATACACCGCAGGTGTTTATGCCGCACGTGCCCAACTCGCACCTGTTCTTTATGAAGGCTCTGTCACTGCCGGTGGAGCACTCATGAACACGACTGAAGTCGAAAATTTCCCTGGATTTGAACATGGCATTATGGGGCCAGAATTGATGGACCAGATGCGTAAGCAAGCTCTTCGTTTTGGTTCACAACTTGTTACTGATGACATCACTGAGATGAAACTTGATGGTGATGTAAAAGTACTGACTGATGGCTCTGGTAACACTATCAAGGCGCGCGCTGTCATCCTTGCAATGGGATCTGCTTATAAAGAGATTGGCCTCACCAACGAAAAACGTTTATCTGGTCGCGGAGTTTCATGGTGTGCAACATGCGATGGTTTCTTCTTTAGAGACCAAGTGATTGCTGTCGTCGGTGGTGGAGATTCTGCAATGGAAGAAGCTAACTTCCTTACTAAATTTGCCAGTAAAGTTGTATTGATTCATCGCCGCGATGAACTGCGCGCCTCCAAGATCATGGCAGAACGTGCAAAGGCAAATCCCAAGATTGAATTCTTACTCAACACCGAAGTTATTGATGTGCTTGGTGAAGAGAAGGTCTCTGGTTTGAAATTGCGAAACACGGTTTCCGGTGAAGAATCACTCCGTGATTTCACTGGCTTATTTGTTGCAATCGGTCATTTGCCGCGCAGCGAGCTCGTCCGCGGACAAGTGACTACCAATAGCGAGGGATATGTCGAAGTTGAAGGCCGCTCCACGCGCACTAATCTCAAGGGAGTTTTTGCTTGTGGCGATTTGGTTGATCACACATACCGCCAAGCAATTACTGCAGCCGGTTCAGGCTGCCAAGCGGCTCTTGATGCTGAGAGATTCCTTGTCGGGCACTAAAGTTCATTAATCTAAAGAAAAAATAAAGGAGAGAAGATGGCAACCGAGAAAGTAACTGCAGCGAATTTCGCAGATGTAGTGCTCAAGAGCTCAACACCAGTATTGGTGGATTTCTGGGCAGAATGGTGTGGGCCATGCCGCGCAGTCGGTCCAATCTTGGAAGAGATCTCCAATGAACATGGTCAGAAGATCAAGATTGTGAAGCTCAACACCGATGAAGAGGGTTCGATTGCTATGAAATATGGCATCAACTCGATTCCAACTATGAATGTATTTGTTGGTGGCCAGGTTGTTAAGAGCATCGTCGGCGCACGTCCAAAGCCTGCTCTACTTAAAGAGCTCGCTGAATACATCAACTAAATGATTAAGCCCGGCGATCGCGGGGATGTTGTAACTGCTGTTACCAACACCTTGCATCGCCTTGGGCTCATTTCTTCACCTACTGACACATTCACCCCTGAAGTTTCACAGGCTGTAAGAGCCTTCCAACAAGAGCGTGGATTAAGCGTTACTGGCGAAATCGATTCCGGAACCCATGCTGCTATCGAAGAAGCGCGTTGGAAACTAGGTGATCGTTCCCTCAAAGTTGAAACTCCACTCATGCGCGGTGATGACGTCGCAGCTCTGCAAGCACGATTGATTGATATGGGCTTTAACCCAGGTCGCGTTGATGGTTTCTATGGACCAGCTACCGAGAAAGCAGTTCAAGAGTTCCAGAAGAGCGTTGGAGTAAAGATTGACGGAATCTGTGGGCCTGGAACTGTTATTGCGCTGATGCGCTTGATGCGCACGGTCACTGGAGGCGCCCCCACTCAATTGCGCGACCAAGCAATCCGCGAAAAACGTGGACCTGCTCTCGCTGATAAAGTGATTGTTCTTGATCCCAGTTCGCGCAGCGATATTGCTGACATAACTTTTGATTTAGCGCAGAAGATTGAGGGTCGCTTGATTGCGCTCGGTGTCTCTGTTTTTCTGACTCGTAGCGCTACTTCCACACCTTCTGAATCAGAGCGAATTGCCTTTGCCAATAACACCGAAGCTGACTTGGTGATCTCCTTAAGTGTTGATAGTTACAACAACGATCAAGCTCATGGGCTCTCTACCTATTTTTACGGCAACGATCTCCATGGAATTCATTCGTTGGTGGGAGAGAAGTTTGCAACAATTGTTCAAAGGGAATTGATTGCGCGCACAGATCTACTCAATAATCGAACCCATGCAAAGACCTGGAATTTACTTCGTCTAACAAAAGCCCCCGCCGTGCTTCTTGAAATCGGCTATTTTTCCAATCCGAAAGATGCATCTCGTCTTGCAGATCCACACTTCCGTGATGTTGTCGCAGAAGGTTTAGTTGTTGCGATCCAACGGATGTATTTATCTGCAGAAGAGGATGCAAAAACTGGAACTTTGCGGATAGAGGACCTACGTAAGGCTGGTATTCGACGCTAGAAATTAGCGCCACCTTTATGTAGCGCTATGGCACAATTCCCCAATGACTTCTGACGATGTAGAGCGCTACCGGACTCACGCGCCAGAAAATCTTCAAGAGCGTTTTGCACATCGTGCCGCTCATATGAAACCTAGTGAGATCCGTTCTCTATTTGCTGTTGCATCACGTCCTGAAATTGTTTCACTTGCTGGTGGTATGCCGAATTTAACTGCGATTCCTATGGAGATGATGGCGGGGATTGTCGAGAAGTTAATCCGTGATCATGGACAAGAAGCGTTGCAATACGGAAGTGGACAAGGCCACCCACAATTACGTGAACAGATCTGTGATGTGATGGCGCTAGAAGGAATTCGTGCTAACCCCAATGATGTTCTAGTAACGACTGGTTCACAACAAGCGTTGGACTTGATTTCGCGAATCTTTATCGATCCAGGTGATGTTGTTCTTGTTGAAGCGCCTTCATATGTCGGTGCGCTCGGCACATTTTCACAGTACGAAGCAAGTGTGGTCCATGTTGAAATGGATAACGATGGTCTGATTCCAGAAGCTTTAAGACAAGCAATTAAGACGCTGCGTTATCAAGGTCGACGCATCAAGTTCTTATATTTGATTCCGAATTACCAGAACCCGGCAGGTGTACTGCTCTCCCCGGATCGCCGCACAGAGATTCTTGATATCTGCCGTGCAGAGAAGATTTTTATCGTAGAAGACAACCCTTATGGCTTACTTGGCTTTGATAAGCCATCGCCAAATGCGATGCGCGCTCAAGATTCCGAGAATGTCATCTATCTGGGTTCGTTCTCCAAGACGATCGTGCCGGGATTCCGCATCGGTTGGGCTCTAGTTCCACAAGCGCTACGCGAGAAGCTTGTGATTGCCTCTGAATCCTCAATTCTCTGCCCATCGAACTTCTCCCAGATGGCGATCTCGAGCTATCTCGCCAACCAGCCATGGCGCGATCAAATCGCCTCGTTCTGCAAGCTTTATAAAGAGCGGCGCGATGCGATGCTCGAATCCCTCGATGCGCATTTCCCAAAGGCTGCAACATGGACGAAGCCACAAGGTGGGTTTTATGTATGGGTGACCTTGCCGCCTGAAATTGATACTAAAGCAATGATGCCGCGCGCAATCGTGGCGAAGGTTGCTT
>JACCDY011506765.1_pt1 | contig 12826 bp, 10 predicted proteins | sample 7446391 | NCBI WGS metagenome assembly JACCDY01 (sample SAMN15323451, study PRJNA562643) | freshwater metagenome | isolation source: river surface water | place: USA:Blue River Watershed | collected 2017-08-18 | reverse complement strand
CCTTCACCAACACCAACACCAACACCAACACCAACACCAACACCAACACCGGAACCTTCACCAACACCGGAACCTTCACCAACACCTATTGTGATTACTCCTGCGCCAGCACCTGCACCTGCAATTGTTTTTCTTCCGCCTCCACCTCCAGTACTTCCACCTGCTCCAGTGGTTATACCTGCACCTGCTCCGATAATTGCACCTGCTCCAGTTTTGATTCCTGCTCCAGTTGTAGAAGAGAGGAAAGAGGTCGTACCGGTTGTTGAAACCGTAACGGCCAAAGTTACGCTTCCTCCTCCAACAAGCATTGATACTCCCGCGTCACCATCAGAAATGACTACACAAAGCCGTGAAGTTAAGGTTGATGAACCGGCTGTAGAGAAGATCCTTACCAAGATCGCAGTTCCAAAGCTGCCAGCATTTAAGGGGACAGGTCCATTTAAGTTTTCGCTAGGACTAACAGAACAGACGAGTGCGGCTGCGATTAAAGATCCAGATATAGCTATTGGTCTTAAAGTGATTTCTCAGACGCCAACAGTGTGCAGAGTTTCGACAACCTTTAATAAGGTCACCGGTAAGTACTCCATCAGTGTTGTTGGATTATCCAACGGGCAATGTCGCATTACTGCCGTCGATAAAGGAAATGAAGAGAAGTTCCCAACTGCTACAGAGATTAAGCAGACGATCACTGGGATAGTGGCAAAGAAGGCTGTTAATGCCAAGGCGGTTAGGCCTACACCTACTCCAAAGCCAGGGATAAAGAATGCTAACTACAAAAAGCCGACTGGCTAAGCAACCAAGATTGAGCGCTTGCTAAGTCCCATAAAGTAACCATCAATGAGTGTGGTTGGCGCTGCATCTGTAATGGTGGCAGCACCTAAGGTAATAAAGAGTGGCGTGAAGTGCTCGACTGTTGGGTGTGCAAAATTCACGCCAGGTGCAATGTCTTTATAGGCAGCTAGAGTTTCAACATCACCGCGCTGTAGAGCATCAGCTGCCCACAAATCAAAATCACTTGACCACCCAGGGGCTGCGGCATCGATACTCCAGTCGCGTAGGTAGGGAAGTCCATGTGTCATAAAGCCGCTACCAATAATTAACACACCTTGATCACGAAGCGGCTGTAGTCGTTTGCCTAGTTGCATTAACAAACCAGGATCTGATGTAGGCATCGACATTTGTAATACTGGAATATCAGCATCGGGATACATAATCTTTAAGGGGACCCAGGCACCGTGATCGAGTCCGCGACTACTTTCAACAACGCTCTGGTTATCTGGCATCAACGCTTTCACTTGGGTTGCAAGCCATGTTGCATCTGGAGTCTGATAGGTCATCTCGTAGAACTTGCGATCAAAACCTGAGAAGTCATATACAAGGGGAGTAGCGGCAACGGGATTGCTGAGTGTGATTGGTGCGCTCTCCCAATGGGCGGAGACAATCAGAATTGCGCGAGGGCGATGGATGTTTGTGGCAACGCTGACTAACTGTGAACTCCATAATGGATCATCGAGCAACATCGGAGCTCCATGACCTATATACAGTGCAGGCATCGTCATAGGTTCAGGGTATCTTAAAGTAGTTGAAATTTCAACTAGATTGAGAGGGGTACTCTCAGTCTGTGGCAACGATTCTTATCGCACCTGATTCCTTTAAGGGCAGTGCAACGAGTGCGCAGGTGGCGCGGGCTTTGGCCGAAGGTTGGAAAATCTCTCGTCCAAACGATGAAATTGTGATTGCACCTTTTGCAGATGGTGGCGAAGGAACCCTTGATTGTATTGAAAGCGTTGCTGCCGATTCAGTGCGAATTCCCATTACGGTGCAAGGTGCGACAGGTATCGAACATCAATCAACGTGGTTATTGGTCGGTGCAGACACTGCCGTGATTGAGATGGCAACGCTCTGTGGAATTACCACCGTAGATGAGTTAGATCCACTGGGTGCGCATTCCTTTGGCTTAGGGCAAGCGATCAAGGCGGTGCTGGCAGATGATCGCGTCAATGAAGTTCTCATTGCAGTGGGCGGATCCGCATCGACCGATGCGGGAATGGGTGCACTCTCTGCGCTCGGTTTTAAAGCACTTGATGCGGATGAAAATGAGCTCTCACTGGGTGGCGGAGACTTGCATCGATTGGCTCGCATTGAAAGCCCAGCGGATTTACGAAAACCAGATCGTGGAATCAAGGTATTGGTTGATGTGCAGTCACCACTTACTGGTTCAAGCGGTGCAGCACATATCTTTGGACCGCAGAAGGGTGCCGACGCTGCGCAAGTAGAAGAGCTCGATAAAGGCCTTGTTCACTTTCTAAATGTCCTTGGCGTTGCAGATCATGCGGGTTATGGCGCAGCTGGGGGAGTCTCTTGCGGATTGGCGGTCGTACTCGGTGCATCAATTGTCAGTGGTGTTTCGACGATTGCTGAACTGATTGGTTTGGAGGAGAAAATGAAGGGCTCTGATTGTGTGATCACCGGAGAGGGTTCATTTGATGATCAGAGCTATCGCGGTAAGGCAGTGGGATATTTATTGGAGACTGCGGAAAAAATTGAACGTCCAGTGATGATTGCATGTGGGGTGAATAAGAATGCAGAATCATCTTCTATCCTCAGCCTTATTGAACTAGCGCCATCTGTTCAATCAGCGATTGACGATAGCCGGCAATGGTTAATTGAATGCGGAAAGGTCTTAGCCTCGCGTTTTAACCATTGATTGCAGCCTTTTGATCCTATACGATCCTGAGATGAGCAATTCATCGCATCCACGCATTTCCATCACAACTCCTTCAACTCCGGGAGAGTGGGCCCATCTCGAGCGAGAGATCATCGACAAACTAAACGCTGCCGCACCTGAATTTGTTGCGCGCTACACACGCAGTGATGGTTCGTTAATTTGGCGCGATGTGTGGCCAAGTATGGATGGATCAGATGATCCGTATGAAGCGTTTATGAACTTGGCGCTCTTCTACAGCATCGGTGGAAGTGAAGAGGTCTATCAACTTGCTCGCAAAATGTGGGATGCGATCACAATGCAGTGGACTGAATACGGACAGATCTATCGTGAGTTTGATGGCTACTACGACTGGATGCATCACGGTGAGGGATATCTCTATCACTACTTCTTCGGACTTACTAAGCCAGAGTCGCTAATTGATCGCCAGCGCGCAGCTCGCTTTGCCAGTTTCTATACCGGTGAAGATAAAGAGGCGAAGAATTACGATCCAGTGAAGAAGCAGATGCTCTCACCATTAACCGGCAGCAAGGGACCGCGCCAAGTTGTGACCCATGAAGATTGGGAGACACATCGCACTGTTCTCGATGATTACTTGGCACCGTATGAAGACATTGTTAAGACAGATTTCTCATCGATGCTCTGTCACTGGTCTGATCCTGAAATTTATGATGATCTGATCAAGAAGATGAATGAGCGAATGAACAGGGGAGATGTCCCACTTAATCTAAATTCAACCTCGCTCTTGACCCATGCCTACATGTATTCACATGATGAAAAGACAAAGCAGATCGCACTTGATTACATCAAGGCGTGGATGCAGCGCCGTGATGCCAACGGCGGAATCATGCCGGACAACATCGGTACATCAGGTGAGATCGGTGAATTTAACGATGGTAAATGGTGGGGTGGTTATTACGGATGGCGCTGGCCACATGGCTTTATGACCATCATGGAGCCAATTACCAATGCGGCGATGAATGCAGTCTTGATGACTGGTGATTACAGCTATCTCGATCTTCCACGTTCACAGTTCGATCTCATCTGGTCACTACGCAAAGAAGAAGATGGCGTTACCAAGGTTCCACATCGCCACTTTGATGCAGGCTGGGCTGACTATCGACTTCCATCTGCTCGACACATGATCTATATCTGGACAACATCGATGGCCCAAGAAGATTTTGATCGCATCATGGCACTGCCGCGCGATAACAATTGGGATGCTGTCTATATCCCTGGAGTATCTGGCGGAGAGAAGGGGACTGGGCGAGATACAAAGCATTACATCGCAAATACCTTGCCATGGTTCCAATTCGTACATGGACACTTGCCAAATTATCCAGTCGAAATTCTTAAAGCGAACCTTGAGCTGATCAAGATTCAACTGCACAAGATGCGCTCAAACACTGGAAATCCTCGCAACTGGGATACCTACGATCCTGCAACTGCAGATGTTGTTGTGGGACTTGACCTCCGCGTTCCTGGATACAACATCCATGCGTGGCAAGAATTTAATCCTGTCTACGTCGAAGGACTTGCACAGATGCTCTTTGGCGCACCAATGCATATCTCTCACGGTGGCTTGCAACATGGCAAGGTGCGCTACTTTGATGGCGAAAAATCACGTCCAGGATTGCCAGAAGATGTCAGCGCGATGGTCGATCAAGTAAGCGCCGATGCGCTTCGCGTTGTTGTTGCAAACCTTAATAAGAGCGAGCCTCGCACCTTGATCTTGCAGGCAGGTAGCTTTGGTGAGAATCGCTTCGACAAGGTCACGATCACCGGTGAAGATGGCTCATCTTCAACTCATGATGTGAATTCCAAGTGGCTCACACTCGATTTGTCGGCAGGATCCGGTGCGACCCTTAATTTCTCATACACGCGCTATGTGAATAAGCCAACGTATGAGACCCCATATTCATCACGTGCTGATTGGGATCCAATCATTACTGGACGTAACCAATGACAGTTGTATGGACCCAGTGGCCAGATTTGAATCTGCCTGCAGGTGTCACACATCTGCCTACTGATGGAATCGCTCCTGCGGCTGGAGATCTCGATAAAGTTGAATTTTACGTTCCGCGCTACATGGGTGGACCGGCGGCAATTGCGATGATTCCAGATATGAAGGGGTTGAAAGTAATTCAATCTCCCAATGCTGGCGTTGATGATGTCCTCAAGATTCGTCCAGAGGGAGTAACTCTTTGTAATGCGGCAGGTGTGCATGATGCATCAACTGCTGAACTCGCCGTTGCGCTAGCGATCGCTTCTCGTCGTGGCTTTGCTGACTTTGCAATTGACCAAGCAGCGCAGCGGTGGGCACATGTCCGTAAGCCATCTCTCTCTGATTCCAACGTGGCAATTGTTGGATACGGCAATATCGGCAAGATGATCAGCACAATGCTCGAAAATTTTGAGGTGAACGTCACCGCATTTTCACGATCAGGTAAGGATGGCGCGCTTACATTCGATCACTTCGATCGCATGCTTCCTACCTTTGATGTCATCATCTTGATTGTTCCGTTAAATGATCAGACACGTCACCTGATGAACGCAGATCGCCTTGCTGCGATGAAGGACGGGGCAGCCCTGGTCAATGTTGCGCGTGGCCCGGTTGTAGATACGCAAGCGCTGATCGCAGAACTTAATTCAGGGCGAATTACCGCGGGTCTTGATGTGACTGATCCAGAACCACTTCCATCAGATCATCCGCTATGGAAGGCACGGAATGTGATTATCACTCCACATGTTGGGGGAGATAGCGAAGCATTTACACCTCGTGGGCGAAAGTTGGTAGAAGAGCAATTGGCCAGATATGCATCCGGCCAACCACTTCTTCACATCGTTGCGCAGTAAGGCTTAAAGAACCGCCACAGTGTGCTTATCGATGAAGTCCCAGTCATATTCAATACATAGACCTTCACCGACTGGCGCCATCACATATCCATCGACAATGTTGAGCTGTGTCTTTGTTCCAAATTGGAAATCATCGAATGGGTATAGCGTTTCAAAGAATTCACAGTTGCTAATTGCAAGAGATGGATGCAATTGAACCTGCTCGAGGCCGTGATAGATCGTGGTGTGGAGTTCGCACTGCACGCCATGAGCTTCAGCTAAGTGCGCAGTCTTCATTACAGCGGTAATACCTGCACGCCATGAGACATCGGTACGGACGATATCGACGATGCCTTCCTTGATGCAGTGTGCGACGCTGTATTGATTTCCGGCGATAACTTCAGTGCCACAGATAGGAATATCTAGCTTCTCGCGGAGTTTCTTCAGCCCATTGAGATTGACATCAAGCAGCGGCTCTTCTAGCCACTTGTATCCCAGACGCTCGAGTTCGCGACCAGCCTTTAACGCTTCTTCATAAGAAGCCATGATCACTGGATCTGCCATCAGAGTGAAGTCATCTCCTACGGCCGCACGTACTGCGCGATAGCAAGCAATATCAAGATCAAGGCCGCCTGGTGGGTGCAACTTGTAACCCTTGTAGCCTTTTGCTTTTACTTCTAGTGCTTGTCGTGCGTAATCCTCAGGACCATCTAAGAACATGGAAGAGACATATAGCGGGACTTTCTCGCGCGCTGCACCAAGAATTTTGTAGACAGGAAGATGCGCCATCTTTCCGACGATGTCCCAGCATGCATTATCAAAAGGAGCGTATGAGTAGATGGGTACGTGGTTCCAGCGACGATCGTAAAGTTCGAAATCCTTCATATTCTTTGCAGAATCATGAGCGCTACGGCCGATAAAAAATGGCTTGACCTGAGACATTGTGGCAGCTGCTGCCTTTGCATCCTGTGCGCCGAATCCAAATGAAGTTCCTTGCACGCCATCTTCGGTAGTGATGGTGACAACTGTGAAGTCGGGGCGGGATCCGCCTGGAAGTTTTACCGCTGCAACTGTGTCGAGTGATTCAAGTTCATCGCCGCCGCGGCATGCTCGAATCTCAATATTCTTTATCTTTGAAAGCATCACTCACCCTTATCTCTAAAAATCCTATAGGATAATCTAGATCAGGAGATAGCCAATTGCAAGGACTTACAGGTATTTAATTTCGAGCAGCGGCAGCTGGTGAAAATCTCTTCAATGATGACTCAATGTGAGCGTGCATCGCCACTTTTGCCGCTTTAGGATTTTGCTCAAGGATCGCTTTGGCAATCGCATCGTGTTCTTTGATCGCAAGTTGACCAGAACCGCTTTGGTAATACTTTTCGAATAAATCTTGCACAAACTCGGCTCGTGATTCACCATCGATCAGGTGAAGTTTATTTGCCATGTATAGGCGGAATAAGTGAAGGTGGCAGTGAGTGCGTTCGTAGAACTCTGCCACGGTGTTATTGCCCGAGATACTTGCTACGAGAGTGTGAAAGCGTGAGTCATGTTCTGTCAGCGCCTGGAACTGTCCATCGCCGGCAAATTTCAAGGCAGTCTTCGCACTCTGCATCTCAGCCTTCAGCGCAGTCTTGCCAGTGTTGTCGATGACCTTGGCTGCTTGTTCGGCAGCCCAAGGTTCGATGAGTAATCTAAATTGGAAGAGATCGTTCAACTCTTTGATCGATAGAAGTTCTGTCGCCTTGTAACCCTTCAAAGGTTCTTTAGCGATGAGGCCATCTGATTCAAGACGAGCTAGCGCTTCGCGGACCGGTGTCTGTGACACTTCAAGCTGTACTGAGAGCGAATCAATATTTACGCGAGATCCGGGTTCGATCTCATGACTAAAGATCATTGCCTTGATCATGTCGTAGATTTCATCTGATAGAACAGATCGACGAGGAGTGCGCTTTGTTGCGCGAGCAGTGGTCTTCTTTGTTGCCACAGTCAGACCAACCTCTCGACTACATATGGTGCAGCTGGTTATTTCGGAAGTCGAAGCCCTTGCATGCCGCCATCTACTGCGAGAATTGTGCCAGTAGTTGAGGCCTGTCGGGGACTTGCGAGGTAGGCAATTGCCGAAGCAACCTCTGGAGCATTCACAAGCCGTCCCATTGGTTGGCGAGCCTCGAGCGCTGCGCGCTCTGACGCAGGATCTTTGGCCTGTGAGAGTAGACGGGAGACCCAAGGAGTATCTGCAGTTCCAGGGTTAACGCAGTTCACTCGGATTCCTTCTTTCACGTGATCGGCAGCCATCGCCAATGTCAAAGACATTATCGCGCCCTTGCTCGCGCTATAGACCGCGCGCTTTGGGATGCCGGCCGTTGAAGCGATAGAACATGTATTTACAATTGCAGGAGATTTACTCTTGCGAAGAAGTGGCATGGCTGCAGCGCTCACGCGAGATGTTCCAACAACGTTGATGTTGAGCACTTTATGCCAATCTTCTTCGCTGGCATCTTCAACAGTTCCGGTTGCACCGATTCCAGCATTATTTGCGAGGATGTCGATGACCTGTGTTTGCTTTGCTAATTCGGCAAACGCTGAACTCACACTTGCTGGATCTCCGATATCACAGGTAATGAAGTGCGCATACGGGCTCATGGAACCTTCCTGAAGGTCAAGTCCAAAAACTTTTGCACCATTCTCGTGGAAGTGTTGAGCAGCAGCTAATCCAATCCCAGATCCTGCACCAGTGACAACTGCAACTAGCCCCTTGAATTCATCGCTCATGAATTTGCCTCATTCTTCCAATAAGAGCCACTCGGAAAAGAGTACTCATCGATACTTGTTTGATGCATCTCTGCGCTAGCTCCAGGAAGTTGTGGTGCTAAGTAGTAACCACCCTTTACTGCAACCGGTTCGAGGAAGTGCTGGTGGAGATGGTCCACGAATTCAACAACGCGAGAGCTGTGATGTCCCGAGACTGCCACCGCATCCCACATTGCTAAATGTTGGACCATCTCACACAGCCCTACACCCCCTGCATGCGGACATACTGGAACTCCAAACTTGGCAGCCATCAATATGTTCGCAAGATTTTCGTTTACTCCAGCAACACGTGTGGCATCTATCTGCATAACAGAGAAGCCTTTTGCCTGAAGAAGTTGCTTAAAGATTATGCGAGAGCTTGCCATTTCACCTGTAGCGATAGGTGTTGGCGCAACGGAGGAAGCAATTTTTGCGTGGCCAATCACATCACTTGGACTTGTTGGCTCTTCAACCCAGTGCAATTTGTAATCTTTGAGCGCATTAATCCAGGTGATTGCGACATCTACATCCCAGACCTGGTTGGCATCGATTGCGATCTTAAAGTCAGGACCAACAAGTTCGCGGACTTTGCCAAGGCGGCGCTGATCATCTGCGATTGATTTTCCGCACTTATATTTGATGAGCTTAAAGCCATCATCCATAGCCTTTTTAGTAAGATCAAGCATCTTCTCATCCGTGTACCCAAGCCAGCCAGGAGAAGTTGTATATGCAGGCACACCTTTAGTGCGCAGAATCTCCTCGTTAGCAGCCTTGTTTGAGTTCATGCGGTGAAGAATGTCGAGCGCTTCTTCGCGAGTAAGTGCATCGGTGATGTATCTGAAATCAATAGCATCAACAATCTGCTCAGGAGTCATATCCGATAGCAATTTCCAGAGTGGTACACCTTTTGCCTTAGCAAAGAGATCCCAGAGTGCATTAAGGACGGCACCTGCTGCCATATGGAAGACGCCGTAATCAGGGCCTAACCAGCGAATCTGGCTATCACCGCTAAGTTCGCGTGCGATCTGACCGATGCGTGCAAATGCATCTTCGACGGTGAGACCTTGAACTTTAGAGGTGAGCATATTGATGGCAGCGATCTGCACATCGTTTCCGCGTCCGATCGTAAAGACTAAAGAGTCACCATGGAGTCCAGCTTTATCGGTAGTGATTCGTAAATACGCTGCCGAATAATCTGGATCCTGGTTCATGGCATCTGAACCATCAAGCATCTTCGATGTCGGAAAACGAACATCGAACGATTCGATACCTATAATTTTTGTCATTACTTCACATACTTTTCTAGACCCTTAGGTACGCCAGATTGCGCCCAGATTGTTTCGTAGCCAACGCCAGGTCCCTTTGGAGCATGAACATTTCCTTGAGCATCTACGAGCGCTTCACGTTTGGTTGGGTTTGCCCAGATGAGTGATTCGTAATAGGTAGTGTTCTTAATCGCCATACAAAGATGTGCGCTTTCAAGTCCGAAACCATGAACTTCAGCACGCAAGTGGTAGGCATCAGCCAAGTGTGCAATTCGCATTGCACCGGTAAAGCCTCCACGTAAGAAGGTACTTGTACGAAGAGAAGTTGCCACACCTGATGCTAAGAAGTCACCGGCGCTCATATGCGCACCATCTGTGACTTCACCCAAAAGCAAAGGAATTCTTACTCTCTCACCTAGCCATTTGTAGGCGGTAACGCTGAATTCGCGCATTGGCTCTTCATACCATGCAAAACCGCTGTCATGGAGTGCGTTACCAAGATAAACCGCATCCTCTAGATCAAAGCCTGCAGATCCGTCATACATCAGCGGTACATCATCGCCGACATGTGCGCGAAGTTTCTCACCAAGCAGCGCATCTTTCTTTGCATCACCAAAGGCATGCAACTTAATTGCTGGATAACCAAGCGCAAGAGCTTGATCTGCAATGTCAAGAAATTCTTCGATTGTTGAATAGGTAACTGTTGAAGCATAGGCAGGGATAGATTCGCGATAGCCACCGAGTAATTTGTACACAGGAAGGTTTGCATGCTTTCCTGCAATATCCCAGAGCGCAACATCAAATACGTGAGTCATATTTGGTGCAAAGCGTTCGATGCGATCTAGCTCCCAAACGCGCTCCCACAAATGCTCGCGCATTAATGGATCTTGTCCAATGCACTCTGCTCTAAATCGACGATCGACATAATCCTTAAAAATCACTCCACGAGGGGCGGATGCAAAACCGGTAATTCCTGCATCGGTTTCAATGACCAGCCATGCGCCAGTCGTCGAGGTGTCCGGACCAGGGATGTTTTTGCGCCATAGCGTTCCCGGTGGAAATCCAGCTCTATCTTCAAGGACTACTTCCACATTGGTGATCTTCATTTGGAACCCACTTTCTTTCTAACACTGGCGCGGTTTATAACGGCTTCATAACAACTGGTGCTTTTGCGCCTGCGGAGGTGCAAAACTCCCAAAAGAAACTTTGAAAATACTATACGAAATAGTATTCCCACCCCTAGTATTTCGGCAACTGGTTCGATTGGCAACAAGGAGCCGTCACCAGACCTACAGAGGGGGAACACCTTGAAGAAGAAGTACTCACTAATTGCAGTAGCTGCGGCTGCTGCAGTTGCAGGTACAACAGTCATGGCGATGCCAGCTCAGGCTGCTAAGCCATCGATCACTATCTGGGTAGATGCACCACGTCTACCAGGTGCAAAGTTGTACGCACAAATCATGAAGAAGACAGTTGATGTAAAGGTAGAACTTAAGGCACAGGGTGAACTCGTGCAGAAAGTTTCACTCTTCAACCGTGTTAAGAAGGGTTGGCCAGATGTAGTTTTCGGTCCACCAAATGACGTTTCAGTTCTTCGCGATGCTAACAATGCTCGCGCACTTAACGATCTAGCTCCTGCTTCATTCTGGAAAGATATGGAAGCTGGAAACCAGTGGTGTAAGGGATCTGACGGAAAGTACTACTGTGTAAAGAACGACCTCGCACAGACAGTTCTTTGGGTCAATACAAAGTTGATGAAGGACTTCGGATACACAGTCCCTAAGACAATGGCTGATTTCGAAAAGATCGGTCTTGATATTGCAAAGAACCACCCAGGATATTCAGTCGGTGCACTTGGTGCACAGGGCGCTTATTCATCATTCTTGTGGCCATCACAGTGCCCAGTGAACCAAGCAACTTCTGCAACAGCAGTAAAGATTGCTCCAAAGTCACCTAAGTGCACACGTGCAACCACACTTCTCAACAACCTCATCGAAGCCGGAGTAATGTCAACATCTGCACCATGGGATGCTGACTTCCTTAAGGAATACGGCGCAGCAAACAAGGTTGTTATGACAATCGGACCATCATGGTTCGGTGAGTTCGTAATTCGCCCAGCAGGATCATGGAACGTACCAGCTGGTCAAATCACAGCTGCTCCAATGCCAAGCTGGCCTGGCGAAAAGATTAACTACTCAGGCGAATGGGGCGGCGGTATTTACACCGTTTCTCCACACTCTAAGTTCCCTAAGGAAGCTCTTGCATTTGCAATCTTCATGGTGAGCGACAAGCGTAACGTCGTTGATGTAGCTAACCCAGATGGCTCAAAGGGTGCTCCAACATTCCCAGCATCACAAAAGGGAAATGCACTCTGGAAGGCAAAGGTTTCTGCTGATAAGTACTACGCAGCTGATCCATATCCAGCGATGCTAGATGCGTCAAAGAAGATCTTCTCAGGTGAGAAGCCAGTTTCTTATGACTCAAACAGCGCAATGGAAGGAGTATTCTCGAACGAACTTAAGAAGACTAAGAACGCTCAGACTGCTCTTGAAGCATTCGCTACATATGCAACAAACCTTGCAAAGCAACTCGGTTACAAGGTAGCTACTTCCTAAGTAGGTAAGTACTGGTGGAGCGCGTTGGTCGACGAAAATCGGCCAACGCGCTCTCACTTAAAAAGTATGAAGTCCTAGTTTTATCAATAGAAATTTGATTTTTGAGGAGAAGCCTTCAGATGGCTAAGCAGAAGCAAGCAAAGAATAAAAATAATTTTGCAATGTGGGTGATGTTCTCCCCATATCTATTTCTACTCATCTCGTTCGGCCTAGTCCCAATCATTATGGCCATCCTGGAAGTTCCCCATGAGTCGCGCGTGAACCCAGATGGTGGATGGGATGCATTCCTCATCGTCTTACAAGATTTCCGTTTCTTGCCGGCTGTTCGCCACGTATTAGGCTTTATGGCGATCTTTGTTCCTACAACAATTATCTTTGTAATTGTTATGGCGTTGATGCTAGATGTGAACCCAACCGCGTGGAAGAAGTGGTTGCGAATGGCTTACATCGTTCCAGCATCAATTTCAGGTGCGGTTGCCGTTCTCGTCTGGTACGCCCTTTTGCAACCAGCGTTCTCTCCAATCCGTGAGCCACTCTCATGGGTGGGACTTGTCACTAGCGATCAAATCTGGCAGACCAAGAACCTTGTCTAT
>JACCDY010847409.1_pt1 | contig 12826 bp, 9 predicted proteins | sample 7446391 | NCBI WGS metagenome assembly JACCDY01 (sample SAMN15323451, study PRJNA562643) | freshwater metagenome | isolation source: river surface water | place: USA:Blue River Watershed | collected 2017-08-18 | reverse complement strand
GAATAATCAAAGAAAGGCTCCGAATCCGTCTTTAAATGAATAATGCCATTCGGCTTCAGTAAATTCAAGTATTTCTCCAGAAAGAATGGGAATGTCAATCGCTTCTTCTCGTCGCGGTCCTTCATTCGAGGATCCGGAAAAGTTATCCAAATTTCATCGATTTCATTGGGAAGAAAAAAGTCTTCAATGAATTGAATCTGAATACGTAAAAATGCAACATTGTTTAATTGCAACGAAACGGCCTCCCGACCACCCGCTGCCAATCGATCACCCTTGACATCTATGCCTATAAAGTTCATGTCAGGGAAAAGCCGACCGAGTCCATTGGTGTATTCTCCGCGACCACAGCCCAGTTCAACGACTAATTTGTGATCATTCTTGAAATATTGGGTGTTCCAGGCGCCTTGGCAGGCCGACCAGAATTCTTTGGGTGATTGAATGACATTCGCTAATCGCTCAGCCCATTCATATTTGTAAGTTTTTTGTCTACTCAAAACGAATCATCAATTTCTGCAACCAAATAGGTGCTTCCAGTTACTAAAATAAAATCGGCATGGGATTCTTTGGCCAATTGGATTGCCTCATTGACATCAAGACTCAAAGTTCCCTGTAATCCATGTATTTGCGCTAAATTTTTCAATTCTTCGGCCTTTAGGGCTCTCGGATTGTGCGCAGAGGTAAAAATATAGTTCGCATCCTTCGGAAATAAGGACAATACACGATGCAAGTCTTTATCAGCGACCATTCCTAAAACGATGGTTACATTCCTAGGATTGTACTGTCCGACTTGTTCCAATACCATTTGAATTCCTGATTCATTATGTGCCGTATCTGCTACAATCCACGGATTCTCTTGATAGACCTCCCATCGCCCCCGAAGGTTTGTATTCATGCGACAGTCCTTGATCCCCTTTAAAATGTTTTCTGAATCGAATGGAATAATATTCAAATCGGCCAATTGTTCGCACCATGCAATAACGCCTGCCAAATTATGGGTTTGATAAATCCCCCCGTAAGGACTCTGACACTCTAAAATCCCCCATTTGTTAGTTTGGACGGACAGATCCATCCCCCTTTGCGCGGGCTTCTGGGAAATTATCGTAACCTCATCGCTTGCAAATCGAATAGGAGAATTTGTGGCTTTTGATTTTACCTCAAAAATGGCCGTTGTATCACGTTGTTTTTCGCTGATACAGATTGGAGTATTCGATTTTATAATTCCGGCCTTTTCTGCTGCAATCATTTGTAGGCTATCGCCTAGGATATCTTGGTGATCAAAGCCGATGTTTGTAATGAGACATCCAAGCGGTTGAATGATATTTGTCGAATCCAAGCGCCCCCCTAAACCCGTTTCAATAATCGCATAATCAACTCCCTGTTCTTTAAAGTATTGAAAAGCCATAATGACGGTCCATTCAAAAAAACTCGGTTTGATTTCGGATAATAATGGCTGATAAGTCGTGAAAAAATCAACTATCCAAGATTTGGGTACTTCTTGGCCATTGATTTTTATCCGTTCTGTGAATGACTTTAAATGCGGTGAAGTATATAAGCCTACTCGATTTCCATGTGCCTGCAAAATGGAGGCCATAAAATGTGAGCTACTTCCTTTCCCATTGGTCCCTGCGATATGTAAGGATTTAAAGGCTTGATGCGGATTCCCTAATCGCTCAGCCAATTGTTCAATATTCCCTAATCCAGGTTTATAAGCTTTTTTTCCTTCGCGATGAAAGACAGGCAATTGGGCATACAAGAAGCTGATGACTTCTTCGTAACTCATCATAATTAGTTGGTAGCCTTAATTCGGATAGTTTTCATACCACTAGCGCCACGTCTAATACCATCGCTTTTGGGTGTAAACCGAGCGTTTTTAATTAATTTTTTATATTTCTCAGCTAAGGATAATTTCACATTAGTCCGGTCGATGCGAATCTCAGTTACATTTCCTTTCTCATTGATACGGATGAAGAAGGTTATTTCTCCTGTCTCTGATCCATTATCAATTCCTTTTAAAGAGTTAGTATCAAAGGTCCACTCATCGGCTATTTTGCCCTCTCCATTTCCAGCGCCTGAGCCCTTTCCGCTTCCACCGCTCCCGCTGCCTGAGCCTGTTCCGTTACCAGAACCACTTCCCGTGCCCGTTCCCGTTCCTGAACCTGAAGAACCGCTTTTGGCAGCTCTTTTTCCCATGGTTAAACTTTGATCGATGACCGGCTCAACTTCTTTTTCTACGGTAGGGATTACTTCCGGATTTTTTTTCACGGTAACCGTACTCGGAGCATTACTTGTGATGGGCGTAACTAAATTTGTTTCTTCTTGCTTGGTTGTTTGCGTAATTTCTTCTTGCGCGATAGGTTCCGGAGCTGGTGCTGGAGGCTCTTGCTCAAAAGTAATCTCGCCTGCCTGAGCTTCCTCAATGTTAGGGATTTTTGGACTCGGGGATTCATTCCAGATTTTAACCTGCCAAATCAATAGAAACAAGATCGTATTTATCAGAATCGTTATAATCAATGCTTTGATTTGATTCTTTTTTTCAAAATCTTTTTGTGAATAGCTAACGCTCATATTGCTTATCTTTTGTAAACCCAAATGTCTAATTTCTTTTCTGACTTTAAACGTGCCGCTGCGGCATAGCCTTCATTGAAATCGGCTACTTCACCCACACTAACGCGGAAATGCACCTCTCCTGCTCCCTTTTCAATGATTTTTACGTCTTCAAATCCTTTTGCCACTAATTCAGCTTGACAAAGGGCTGCCTTGGCTTCCGTTTTAAAGCTCCCTACAACCAAGTAAATTCCTGATGATACAGGCACCGGTACATCTGCTTTTTCCTCAACTTTGTTTGCTTCCTTTTGGACCTCCGCGGGCTTTGTTATTTTACGTTCAATCGTTTTTTCCTTTTTGATCCGAATCGTTAACGGACTAAAGGAACTATTGACAAAACGTGAATTAGGTTCTGTCAAATAAAATGCCGCAATTCCTCCAATTAAAAAGGCAAGGAGCACATAACCATAAAATTGACCTTGATTGACTCTTTTGATTGGTTCGGGTTCTGCAATGGGTAAATCTTCGCTCGATTTTTCAACAGGACTCGGAATTAATACAGGTTTGCTCTTTTTTTGACCAATGCTCACAGGGAACAAACCATATTGATTCAAATCAAAATTAATTTCTTGATTCGGTTCAAATTGGATTCGACCTGAATGGCTCAAACTAAATACCCCTATTTTACCAAATTCTAGTGTTTTTTCTGCTTTTAATTTCGATGATAACTCTTCCGCAAAGCGATGTACTGCTGCAAAGGCCTGCTTTTGGTTAATCCCTTTTGCTATTGCCCATTCTGTAGCCACCAATCCATCATCCGATTGTAAACGCTCGTTGAATGCCACCCATTTCGATTTTGGTACAATTAGTTGATCGTTTTCACTTAATTGGAAATCTTTTGTATTCAATACAAAACCTCCAAAATGTGGAATAATCACACAATCATGCGTATAAAGCAAGGTCTCAATAAATTCGATCATTGGATTCATTATCGTCCTTATTAAAATGAATAGGCTACCCCAACCGTGTAGTTAAGCCCCTGATTTTTGTATTTAAAATAGCGCTCGTAATTCTTACCTAATAAGTTATTTGCACTGACTGAAATATTAAACTTCTTCGTAATCAAATAATTAACCTTCAAATTCAAATCAATGATATCAGGTAATTGTTCCACTTGTTCTCCTAAGGACTTCTCAAATCGATACAAGCCAGAAATATAAAAGACATCCGGGGATACTATGATTTTATCCTTAAATGTAATCGAATTGGTGAAAGATAAATTCATCATTGGACGATGTATCGGTTTATCTATCCCCGCTAATTCGGCTTCATCATATACAATATCCTGGTAGGTATTGAAGTCGTATTTTAAGATGGATAGAACCTTGTCAAAGGTCTGGTAGTTAACTTGTCCCGACATGTTAAATACCTTGGCTGTCTTTTCCACTTTCGTATTTGAATACACAATTCCGAAGTTGGATGGATCAGCTGTATTATTGACAAACATGGCTAAATTATTGAATTCTGAGTAGCCGAATTTCAATTCAAAATCTAGATTACGCTCATTGGAGCCCTTTAAACCTCCATAGATATTCGAACTTTGCGTGGTGTTTTGCAAATTCGGTGCTGTACGTGGAGCTAACCAATTGTTCTCATTCGTGAATTGGTTATAGCTGTTGAAATACGTATCTCCGCCTAATCCCACAAATACATGAAGGAAGTCGGTAGGTTTAAAATCCACCTTCAACAAGGGGAATAAGCGCGTTTTGTTTAAAGTAACCGATTTGTCTTTTTCGTTCACAATGTTTAGCCCTCCTGTAACAGTTAAGCGATTATTCTTGTATAAAAAAGTAGGCTTAACGCGGTATAATTCCCGACGATTATTGTCTTTCACTTTTTCGAAAGTATTCTCTGACAAATTCATTTCCCCCGTCAAATAAGCAGAGAAATTATCCGTTACATGCAGGATTCCATGCAATTTACTTTCCCAAATCCATTCACGGCTCGTGTAGTTATTCGTTAAATAATTTAAACCCGATGTAGCGATGTAGTCGAATTTAGCGTCTTTTTTAGCGTTTGAAATGCTGCCTGAATAATTAAACCGATTGTAAGCGATTTCTAAATCTTTTATGGCTGGTAAGGTAGTAAATGCTTCCTCCGGACGTCCATAGTAATTATTCTCCGTTCTTTTAAAACTTATCTGTCCATCTAAAAAATAGTTGCCCGTGAAAGTTTTGCTATAGACTTTTGCCTCGTTTTCGTTGCGACTCGAATTCCCTAGGCTCACCGGTCCCCGGCGATTAGCATCATGGTTTATGTATACGCCTTGAAACTGATTCTCTTTAGGACTAAATCCAAAATGACCATTTAATAAGGTATGTCCATAATTTCCAGCACCAATTTTTATCAGGTTCTTGAATTTAGGACCAAAGGAGGAAACCAATTCATCCCCTTCCCGAGGATTAATGATCGAAGTGGTCAATAAGGTATTGCTTATTGCCTCCCATTTCCGATCAACGAATTCATATTTCATGCTCCGCCCTTTTTTCGAATTCTCGATTTCATTGAGTGGTTCAAAATTGCGTGAAATCTGTGGCTGAAGGACAATCTTTCTTTCCTTTTCCAAAATGATATCATCATTCTGGATATTTCCTTCCTTCTTGTCTTGGGCAAATAATGACGCTGATACCCCAAGCATGAGTACACCACAAATGATTATTGGATTTTTTTTCATTTGAAATTTCATATTCGTTTATTTAAGGGGTAAGCTTTTTAAAGTTGTTTTGGCTATTTCAATGACCTCATTGTCAGTCGAATTGTCAATGACTGATTTTAATATAGCCTTAGCCTGTGGAAGATTTTTCAACGAAACGAAGTTGGTCGCCAACAAAATATACGCCCGCCCCATCACACTATCCGATGCCTCGGCAAATTCGTTTTTAAACTTCGCGGTGATCATCTCATTCGACTCCTTAATCTTACCCTCTTTGGACAATTGTACCGCTAATTGATATTGTGCCTCGGCTCCAATATCCCCTTTCGGATCCAATTCAATTGTTTTGTTCAACCATTCTGTTCGTAGACCTAAGCTCGTACTATCAGAATAGGCTTCTGCTAAGCCCCGACTCATTTTTGCTTGTTCTTCCTTCGAATAAAGACTCAATGCTTGAATTTCTGTGATAACCTTCCCTACGGAATCCAACAATTTCGCTGCATAATACGCTTTGAAGATGTTATTGTATGCATTCAATTGATTTTCAACCTCAGGATTTTTATTGGCATGCATCCGGTAAAATCCGACAGATTCAACATAGTTACCCATTTTGCTTTCTAATTCTGCAGCACGTATAATCGCTTTGTTTAGCTGTGGGTGAGCATTTTGCTCAATCACTTTTTTGTAAGCGACCAATGCCTCCGTCGAATCATTAATTTGATCTGCCGCATCTGCAATTAAGAAATAAGCTTCAACCACATTCTCATCGTTGGGATATTTGCTAGCAAACTCTTTTAAAGCTGGAATCGCTTTATCGAACTTTTTACCATCGTATATACCTTTCGCTGCACTGTATTTTAAATCCATGGCATCGGCATCCTCAACGGCATTCGTCGAACTCTGGTAATTCTCAAGTACCTGGCTGAATTCTTCGGGACGACCGACTTTAATCAGGTTTTCTTGTAATCCAATTAAGGCATCTTTGGCAATCTTATCCCCCGAGAATTCATTAATGATTCGTTTGTAATCTGCTAAAGCGAGCTCAAATTGTTCTGTATTTGTATAAGATTGGGCACGCTTTAAAATAGCCGATGCTAAAAATTCGCTTTTGGTTTTTGCTTCAATAATCTCGGTGAATCCAAGAATGGCCTCCTTGTAATTATTGGCATTAAACAAAAGCAAATTCTCTTGATAAAGAGCATCTTCAGCATATTTTGAATCAGGGAAACCGTTACGAACCTGTTTGAAGGCCTGACGTGCTTCTGCATCACGATTCAAATAACTTAAAGTCATCCCCTTTTGATACAAAGCATAATCCTTTTCCGTTTTCGCAACTTCAGCTGCTTGGCTGTAATAAGTTAACGCATCCTGGTATTTACGTGAAATCAAATAGGTATCCGCCAAACGAATTAAGATGGTCGGATTGTTTTTTGCATTCGGTGTCGCTTTTAAGCGATCTACATAGGCCTTGAATAGATTGTTTGCCTTTGTAAACTCCTTGGTATTGAAATAGGCAAAGGCCAAACCAATTCGTACCTGTTGGATGAAATCCTCCGTTTGTCCTTTTCCACTCAATAAAGGACTGTATAATTCAATCGCATCTTCAAACTTCTTTAATTGACTCAAAGCTTCCGCCTTTCCTAAGGACGCCAAAGCCGTGTAACGATCATTTTGGGCTGTCTCAATCGATTTGTTGAATAAATCAATTGCCGCATCAAAACGTTCATCATTGTACGCCCGAACCCCTAAATTGTAACTCAAGGTTTGATAAGCTTCATTTAAACGCGGAGAACGTTTCGTTATCCCCTTCAAATAAGTTAAAGCAATCTCAAGATTATTCGAATTAATAAAGGCATCAGCCACTAATTCAGTCGCTTCCTCCGCAAACTTACTTTTAGGATATTGTGCATTAAATGCTTGAATCTCTTGAATGGTTTCCGATGCATGCCCTAAATCCAAATGCACTTTTGCGTGATTGAATGCAGATTCTTCCTGAATTGCCGCATTAAACGGCATTTTTCGAGCTATATCAAAAGCATCCAATGTTGCCTGTAAATTGCCTGCATTTAATTGTGCCAAAGCCAAGGTATAGGCTGCATATTGACTTAATGAGTCTTTTGCGGCCAATAAACCTTTTAACTGTGTTGCTGCATCATTGTATTTTTTTATCTTATACAAGGAATATCCCAAACGATACTGTGATAGAGGGACAATTTTACCATTGCTCGCTTTAATTAAAACTTCATAGCTTTTGGCCGCTTTGTCGAACTTTTCTAGTTTAAATTGTACATCAGCCACTAATTGGGACAACTCATCCACACGATAACCTGAATTCTTCTTCGCCAAAATGGGCTCCGCAAAATTTAATAATTCTGTGAATTTGGATTGGTTGTTGTAACATAAAGCTACCCAGTTGGCAATTTCCCGACGGTATTTGCTACTTCCCTCCGCCTTCATGAAATCCGGCACCGCATCCGCATAACGTTTATCATTAAATTGGATGATGGCCGCATAATAGGCTGCCGAGAATGAATATTCCTCATCCTGCTCCGTCTTGATATCATTGAATACACTTAATGCTTCCGGGAAGTTTTTCAATTCATAGTAAGCAACTCCTAAGCGATATTTTGCCTCTAAATTTGTATCAGATGACCTTGAAAGGTATTTGATGGCCTTGGCATAATCCCCATTCTCATAGAAAAAGGTACCTATACCACGTAATAACTTGACCGCCTGTGGATGTTCCGGATTATTCGCAACGAAACGCTCCGCAAGTATTTCTGCCTCAGGCTGACTCATGTACAAGGCACACATCGTCATGTAATATTCGGCTAATACCTTTTGCCCCGACTGCTCATTACTCATCGGTTCGATGCTTCCTAGATAAGCATTAAACTCCTCACGAGCCGCCACATAATTTTTAGCATCAAAATATTCTTTTGCCTGACGGAAGTGTAATGTTTGGTCTTTGTAGATGAAGGTTTGCTGTGCGTTAGCACAAAAGGAAAGGCCCGAAATGAATAAGGCCAAAATCCAGCTTGTTGATTTTTTTGTAAGTCGCATTATTATTTGGTTACAGCATGCACATTTAATCAAAAATACGATTTTTCTTTTAAAATATTGTCGGCGATTCTGAAAATATTTTAGACTATTTTCTCGAATAAATCAGCAAATCATAAAAGATATGGCGTATTTTTTTAATTTTATTCTTTCTATTTCATCTCACTAAAACGTAAACCTATGAATTTGAAGAAATTAGGTCTCTTGGGCCTTTTGTTCCTCGGTTTTAATCTGACAGCGGCACCGATTAAGCACCTTATCCAAATGCCGAATCCTCAGTCTCATTATTTTGATGTTATCACAACCTTGGATGTTTCTAAAGAAAAGACACCCTACATCGATTTGAAAATGGCTGCTTGGACGCCTGGCTCCTATTTAATCCGCGAATTTGCCAAAAATGTTGAGCAAGTTTCTGCAAAATCAGGAAGTCAATCCCTTCCTATCTCGAAAACTTCGAAAAATACCTGGCGAATTAACTTGCCTCCTGGACTTAAATCGGTTGAGGTACATTATCAAGTCTATGCCTATGAATTATCTGTTCGTACCTCATTTTTAGATGATGTGCACGGTTACATCAATCCTGCCAGCGTTTTATTGTATGTGGATAAATTTGCCAAAATGCCTCAGGAATTGAGCATTGTACCACATAAAGACTTCAAAAAGGTTTCTACCGCATTGAAGAATGTGGGTGGATTCAATTACATCGCCAAAGACTTAGACGAGCTGATTGACTCGCCTATAGAAATCGGTAATCACCAAGTATGGAGTTTCAAAGTCAATAACATTCCTCATCAAATCGCCTTTTTCGGACAAACGAAAGTTGATTCCGTGAAATTCATTGCTGATGTGACGAAAATGGCCCAAACGGCGCAAAACGTAGTTGGCCAACATCCTTGCGATCATTACCTATTTATCATTCACAACATTCAACGGGGAACTGGCGGCTTAGAACACCTTTATTCTACTACTTGTTCGGTTTCTCGTTCTTCCTATGAAACAGTTAGTGGATACCAAGGCGTGTTAAATTTGTTGGCACATGAATATTTCCACCTCTGGAATGTGAAGCGTATTCGTCCCATGGCTTTGGGACCTTTCGATTATGAGAACGAGAATTATACGCATAACCTCTGGTTCTCTGAGGGAATTACCTCCTACTACGCCGATTTGATTAATCTTCGCACAGGAATGGTGCCTGCGGATGTTTATGTGAGCGAATTGGGTAAAGAAATTTCTGCGGTGGAAAATACACCCGGCAATCAAGTAGAATCGGCCGCCTCGGCGAGTTGGGACGCTTGGATTAAATATTATCGCCCGAATGAAAATTCACGTAATTCAACCGTTTCCTATTACGACAAGGGTTCGCTTTTAGGTGGTGTCTTAAATATGTGGATCATCGAAAAAACAAATGGTTCAAAATGCTTAGATGATGTTTTCCGTTTGTTGTACCAAAACTATTACTTGAAACAAGGCCGTGGCTTTACGGATGCAGAACTTGAAAATGCCTTTACAAGCGTGGCTGGTACTTCGGCTGCTGGATACTTTAAAGATCACATTTATGGTGTGAAGACTCCCGATTATGCGGGTTTATTCAGCAAATTCGGGTACACTTGGACTGATGCTAACCAAGGAAAATCAATTCCTTATGCGGGTTTTTCAGCTGCCTCTTACCGCGTTACATCGATATATAAAAATGGACCTGCTTTCATCGCCGGATTGAATGTGGGGGATGAAATCGTTTCGGTCAATCAAGCGAATTTTGCGGGATTGGATAAGCTGATGGCCGACAAAAAAGTAGGTGATCAATTACAATTCCTAATAAAACGGGATGGTTTGGAGCGTAGCTTTGAGTTAAAGCTGGAGCAAACGCCTTTGAAGGCTTTTGAAATTCAATCGGTTGCGAGTCCTACGGAGGCGCAGATGAAACTCCGTAAAAAGTGGTTGGCGCTTAATTAAGCTGTTTACCCATCTCAGCATACATTTGCTGAAAGGTTGAAATAACGAATGTTTGAAAGGAGGAGCTGGTTGCCAGCTCCTCTATTTCTTTTTGGCCCGAAAAGTCCAGCACAGAAAATTTATAACTCTGCTCTAAATGCGGTGTCTCGAATTTGAGAATGTATTTGGAATTCCATTCAAATAATGAGATGCGCATCTTTTCGTGCGGTATTTCTTTGATAAAATGCATTAGTCGTGGATGATTTTCACGCTTTGAATTACATCTCCTTCACGAACTTGATCGATCACATCCAAGCCTTCGACTACTTTACCGAAGCAAGTATGTCTACGGTCTAAGTGTGCCGTGTTATTGCGTGAATGGCAGATGAAGAATTGTGATCCACCCGTATTCGGTCCGCGGTGTGCCATCGATAATACGCCACGATCATGAAACTGATTATTTCCCGTTAATTCGCATGGAATGGTGTATCCTGGTCCACCTGCCCCTGTACCATCTGGGCAACCTCCTTGAATCACGAAATCTGGTATCACACGGTGGAACGTTAATCCATCGTAAAAGCCCTTCTCCGCTAAATCAATGAAGTTTTTCACGTGAATCGGTGCGTCCTCTGTATAAAATTCGATTTTCATTAACCCTTTGTCGGTCAACATTTCTGCGTATGCCATCTTTTTTTAATTAAATTTGAGCCACAAAGATAAATATTAAAATGAAATTGAGGTATCTCGTTCTCTTATTGTCTGTTCTTTTTGTTGCCTGTAACTCGGATGGGGATAAACAGGAGGCGACTAATTTTTTCCTTCGCGGAAATGCCAAATACAAGGAAAAAGAGTACCATGAGAGCATCAAATGGTATACGGAAGCTGTTCAAAAGCAGGAACAATTCCCTGACGCCTATTATAACCGTGGTTTAGTTTATCAAGTACTTGAAAAAAATGATGAGGCGCTCGCCGATTTCAACAAAGCCATTGACCAAGACCCCGCCTTTGCTCCCGCACTTTATAAAAAGGCGGAGATGCTTCAGACCCTGGAGCGCGTTGATGAAGCCTATGCATCTGCCCAACTCTTAGTTAAGAATTTCCCGGATTCCGCTGCGAATTGGTCACTACAAGGTAATATTCAAATGCAAAAGAGCTTGTGGAATGAATCCTTGGCATCCTATGATCGTGCTTTAGCTTTGGATAAGAATGCCGTGGAGACAATGATTAACCAAGGTGTTGTTTACCAAGAATTAGATCAATTGGATTTAGCAGAAAAGATGTTCCGGAAGGCCTTGGCAACGGGTAAGTTTAAGGATTTGATTTATAATAACTTAGGTTATTTAGAGATCCGAAGAATGCATTGGGATTTAGCCAAAAAATACATTCAAGAGGCCTTGGCTATCGATCCGAAAAATCCTTTGTATGTGAAAAACTGGGAGCGCGTTCAGCAGAAATCAATGCTTGAATAAGGCCATGTAGTGTTGGAGGGCTGTCGTATTCTCTGTCGAATCTGTCATTATCTCCAGAATGATTCCTCTCGAACTTTTACTTAAAAATTGAGCTAGGCAAGATTCCAATTCATTCCAATTTGTGGCCTTTAAATAGCTTAATCCGGCATCCTTTGCCGTATTTTCTGCCGTAAACGGCTGCTGAGTAACCATAAATTCATCCAGTTCGGGTAGGTCTTTCGCTCCGTCCAACACCTTAAATATTGCTCCTCCTGCATTGTTCATCACGATGATACGCAGATTGTCTCTTAAATAGTTATTCCAGAGTGCATTCCGATCGTATTGAAAGGAAACATCGCCTACGAGTGCAATACAAAGTTTATCCGTGGATTGACTTGCTCCTACTGCCGTGCTTAAGCAACCGTCGATGCCACTCGTCCCTCGATTCGAGAATACTTCGGTGCGGTGTAATTTTGACTCCGTCCAGTTGATGTAGCGGATGGCCAGTGAATTTCCCACATGAATTTCAGCATCTGATGTATCGATCTGCTGAATCAGGCGATTGTAGATATGTAATTCATTCCATGCTGGGGATTTGAAATAGGCAAATTGTTTAAATTTAACCCCATCTAATTCTCTTGCAAACGACTGATTAGCAGTTATTTGTAATCGATTCAATTCTTCCAATACCTCAAGCGCATCGGCATGAATCACATCGGTTAGTGACATGAACGGATCAGGTCGCTCGATGGGATTGGGATGAACGAGGTAGGAAAATGCGGGTTTTTGTTGGCGCATAAATTGCTTAATGCGTTTCGAAACAAAGGATTTCCCGAAATGCACGTGAAAATCAGCTTTGAGTTCTGGCCAAAGGTTTTCATTCGCCAATAAAACATCGTGATTCACTTCACAGGCCGACGGTAAATTAGCCGTTGCATCACCTATCACCGGAATGCCTTTTTGTGCCAAATCTTCAAATAATACATCCTCTGCCCTATTTTTGGGTCTTTGACCTACGGTAATCAGCCATTTCTGATTTTCCGTATGGGCGAAAACGGACGAATCCCAGGAAAAGGATTTTTGATCTGATGTTATTGCAAATTCCGTGGTACGCGTAGGTAGCTCCTCT
>JACCDY011462954.1_pt1 | contig 12828 bp, 8 predicted proteins | sample 7446391 | NCBI WGS metagenome assembly JACCDY01 (sample SAMN15323451, study PRJNA562643) | freshwater metagenome | isolation source: river surface water | place: USA:Blue River Watershed | collected 2017-08-18 | reverse complement strand
TAGCCAAAGCTGATTCTTGTTCTGCATAAGCTTTAGCTCTTTCATCAGCACGTAATTTATTAATTGCTGATTCTTGTTCAATTAGTGTTGCTTTTAATAATTTAATATTATCAATTCCAGTAGTTCTATCACCAGTTGTATATGTTCCTTTGAATTTTAGTGTATAATTATCAGTAGAATTAACCATAAATGTAGTATATATGTTAGTCCAATTAAAGGAGTTAGGTATAATTTTATAAATAAATGTTTCTACTCCTTTTGAATTAATTAATGTAACATCAATAGGATTAGCATTAGGAATACCATTAGAATCAGAACCATCTCTTGGTCTTATTGCAACTGATAATGAGAGTGTATAATATTTTCCACCTGTTAAATTAATATTGCTTTGTTCCATAGAACCACCAGATTGAATAGCAACTATTTGATTAGCACCTTGGTTTGGATAAGTACCATCAGGGTTTCTTGAAAAACCCCAAGCATTAGAATTTGCTATTATGATAGCACCACCACTAAGTTTCCAGTTTGACACAGATGTTGAGTCATTTATGTATAAATAAGCGGTTTTTTCCGGTATACTAATAACTTTATTTTCAAATTCTCCATTAATTATTATATTATTGTTAGCATCAGCACGTTGTTTAGCCAAAGCTGCTTCTTGTTCAGCATAAGCTCTAGCTCTAGCATCAGCTTGTTGTTTAGCAAGTCTAGCTTCTTGTTCAGCATAAGCTCTAGATTTAGCATCATCATCGGCTTTCTTTTTATTAATTTCATTTTGTAGAATAGTAGTAATATTATCACCAGTACTTAATAATAAATTTCCATTATTATCAAGATAAAGTTCAGTTACTCTTGATTTTGATGAAGATTCATATGACCATAAAACATTTTTGATTTTGTTGTCAGGAGAAATTTCATACAAATACAGAATTCCATCTGAACCCAATAGGAATCTAATACTATAACCTTTTGTAATAAGTTTTGGCATATATTTAATAGTATCAACATTATTTTTATTAATAATTATAGTACCATCATTTTGAATTGTAAAGTAAGATGATGTAGGAGAATATAATTTATCACCTGGAATCATAAATTGTCCTAAATATAAAACACGTTGACATCTAGTAGTGTTTGGAGCACACTCTTGACTAACTCTGTATTCAGAAGTAATTTTGTATTTCCAAGAACTATCAGTTTTAAATAGTACAGTACCTCCAGTTGTGTAAGCTTTAGCCATAAGACCAGCAGGACTATCAAATGAACCAGAATTTCCAGCTGATATTTCTATAAGATTTTTACCTTTGAGTAATGTAATAGCATATAATTTTGGTTTTCCTTGACTTGTAGAATAACCTCCAGATATTTGTGTAACATTAATTTTTTCTCCATTAACTTTAACATCAGCAATATTATCAACAATAACTTCCATTTTAGCATAAATTACACTGGTAGTTGTGTTATTATATGTTTTAATAAATTGTACAATTTGGTTAGTTGAACCAGTTGCAGGACTAGAATTTTGTGCAGAGGGTGTATACCAAATCCAATCAGCTTTTGTACTTGTAGATTCATTAGTAAGATTTAGAGTTTGATTCCATGATGAATTTGGTGTGGTAATTACTTGAACAGATCTTAAAGAATTAATAATATTCTCTTCTTCGACAGTTACACTATTACTTGGTGTTTGTGGATTTAATAAATCATTATAAGTTTTGATTAACCATGATTCAACTGAATTAATTTCACTATCAGTTAATAATCTATTATAAACAATTACACTAGCTACAGCCCAATCAGAATATTCAGCTCTTGGTCCATTAATTACCAAATATCTTGAATCAGTACTTGGGAATGCTTTGGTATTTTCAATAGCTAATTCAACACCATTAGCTCTATATTTATGTTTGTTATTGGTGTTTGGTGTATCTTGGTCAACAGATATAATCCATTTATCACCAAAATTAGTTGCATTATTATAATCAGTAATCCAACCTTTGCTACCAGAATGATAAGCTACACCAGACTTGCCACCCCAAAAACCAGATAACCAGTTATCTGTGTTTGCTGAATTAGTTATTTCAGTTATTTTTCCAGAACTATTTTTAGTTACAGTAGTTGGTATATATCCATCAAAAATTCTTTTTTTATTTGAACCATTATATTTACCTACAGTAAACAATGTGTACTCTTTAGGTAATAAACCAAAATTGACACTTGAATTTTTAGTTCCAGTAATAAAAATATCATCTCCAATTGATTTCTTTTCTAAATTATCTGAAAAAATACCACTTGTATTTGCAAGCTCATTAGAATTAGGTATATAATCAATATTTGTTTTTCCACTAACACCATTTGTAGGAGTTACTCCTAATAAATAATTATTTTTAGAATCTGTAGCTAAATTTACCCATAAATCAGAATCAATAGGATGTTGTTTATATTCTGATGAATTTTTGTTAATATCAATATAACTATTTCCCACATAAAATCCTACTAAACCAGTTTTAACAGGTAAAGCATCAACACCGTTAATTTTATAACTACTATAATTTTTATATTTTTGATCTGTATAATATGTAATATTAGAAATATTTGTAATTTCTTTTTCTAAAACATTTGCTACATTTGTATCATTTTGTGTTTGTAATTGTATAAATCCATATGTATTATTCAAAATCATTTTATAAATTGTAGGATTATCAATTAAATAAATTTTAACTTCATTAGTATTAACACCAGTTGGTTGATAAATAATCGAACCTGAATCATCCAAAAATAATCTTCCACTTGAATTAAATGTAGTAGTTTCATAAATAATATATAAATTTTGTTTATTTTTATTATCGTAAATGACAATTTTACCATCAGTATCTATTTTTAAAGTAAAGTTACCATTTGATGAGTTTAATGATTTAAAATACTGACCTTTAAGAACTTCAGTTACTATATTTGAAACAGAATTAGCTGGAGAAATATCAACTAGTTTATATAACCAATTTGCATTAGTACCAAATAATGTTTTATCATCTGGTCCAACAACTCTAGCAATTAACCCTGCTGGGTTTGCACTAGTTCCAGTGTTAGCACATTTAATTAAGATCATATTGTTTCCTTGAAGTAATTCAATTGGAAATCTTTGAACAGTTGATGCATTATAATTATTAGAAACAGTTGTAGCAGATATTTTTTTACCGTTTACATATAAATCAGCTTTATTATCAACTGCCAAATATAATAAGCAATTAATACCTTGTGTACCATTATATGTATATTGATACATGAATTCTACAACTTCAATATCATTTGTACCAGGAGCAGAAGCCTGAGCATTAGGAGTATACCAAATCCATTTAACATTTGGATCAGAAGTTATATTAGAATCAGTTGTACTCCAAGTTGAATTTTTAGAATCTAATACGTATACTTTATTTAATTTAGTTTCAGGATAAGTTTTTAAAGTCATATCACTAATTGTATTAATATTTGAAGCAAATAGTGAATTATATTTTGAATACAACCATGATTCAACTTGATAAATTTCTGTTAGAGTTAATAATCTGTTAAAAAGTATAACACATCCAACAGCCCAGTCAGAATATTCATTTACCCAATAACCATTAATTACTAAATCTATGGATGCTTTGTCAATTGGTTTAGTTTTATTAGCAGTTGGACTTAATAAATCCATAGAATTAGCTCTATATATTTGTTTATTAGCAGTAATTGATGAATCAGAATCTGCTGATAAAACCCAGTCATTACCTAAATCAATAGCATTAGTATCTTTAGAATCAGATGAATATGACATCCAACCTTTACTATCTGTATGGTAAGAAACACCAGACCTTCCGCCATGAAAACCAGATAACCAATTTTTACCATGACCATCAAATATTCTTCCTTTAGAAGGAGTTCCACTTGATTTATAATATTTACCAATTGTAAATAATGTGTATTCACTTTTAGCAGTAGTAGTATCAGTTAATTGTCCAAAGTTTACAAATGTATTTTTTTCTCCATAAATAAATTTACCATCAGAAGATTTATTTAAAACACCTCCATATGAAAATCTTGTTTGATAATTTCTACCATTAGGCATAATAGGATTTTCACCTGGTTCAACAATATTATACCATTTTTTATCTGTAACATTAAAACTTGATGCATCATAATAATAAACTAATCCTGAAGTAACAGGAAATGTATTATAATCAGATGTTCCAGGAGGTAAATTTTTTACCCAAGTAATATTGTTATTTGCATCAACTAAACTTCCACCATATGGGAAAATATTTGTTTTCTTAAGCCAACATCTATTATTAGCAGCATCCCAAACAAAGCCACCACATTCTTTATTACCATTACATAAAGTTTGGCAATTTGACAATGTGGTTATTGAATTTGATAAATCATTTGGATATGAACTAGAACCTGGATTATTTTTTTCAACAAATGAAGAGTATCCAGATAAATCAACAGGTCCATTATTTTTAAGTGAAATATTATCAATACCTGTACTTAAATCTCCAGAAGAACTAGTGCCTGCAAATTTAAGATTATAGTTACCACTTGTATCAACTAATACTTCAAAAGTTTTGACATCATTCCAATTTGAAGTATTAGTTGATTTAACATCTGAAACAGTCCATACTATTTTACCATTTGAATTAGTAAGTGTAATAGTTAAAGGATTTGGACCATAATTTTTATTACTATATATTCTGGAACAAATATTAAATGTTAATTTATAATTGTATCCAGCCTTTAAAGAAATTGTTTGTGATATGGAACCAAGATTTTGTAAGAAAACATTTTTGGTATTATTAGTAGGTCCCCATACACTAGATTTATATGTAATTATTGCACCACCATTACCATTTTTATTAAAAATCCATCCTCCATTAGAATTATTGCTATCCAAATAAGTATATTTACCTGAATCTACAGCAATTGATTCAAAATTACCATTAACAATTAATTCAGTACCAGATGCTTCAAATCCCTCGATTATCTCATAATTTTCTTTTTTTGTTCCCGAATATAAATAATATATTACCACTAGCAATATCACACATATTAAAATTATTTTTAAAAATCTGTTATTTTTACTGTCTACAGTAATTAATCCCATTTATATAATTTATTATATATAAAAATATACAATAAATTTTTTTATGTTAAATAAATCAATCAAACTAAATCAAATCGAATTTAATATAAACTACTCAAAAAAATTAACTGGTTTATATTTAATTGACTTTAAAATTTTTTTAGTTTCGTTATCATAAATTATCCAGTATTTTTTTCCATTATAAATAATTTCTTTAAAATCAGGAGAACTATATCTTTTTTCAACTGATTTATAATGTTTAACTGATAAATCTGCGGTTTCAAAATTTACACATACTTTTGACATGTTTGATTTATGAACAAGTTCAAACATTTTATATATATCAAATCCTAATTTATCAGCCAGTTCGATAACATAAAATATTATTTTATCTAGACATAAATTATATTTGATTATTATATCGTCAAGCAATATATCATTAAGTGGATTGATAATTTTACTTGTAATATCTTTTAATTCTTTGACTAATGAACTAATATTAGATATTTTATTTTTAATTTCATTAAATTTTATATCATCATCAAGAATTAACTCTGCAATTTCAAATTGTGTTATAATGTTTGGACTCAAGTCGGTGTTAACATTTTTATTAACTAATTTTGATTCTTCTAATTTATTGTTAATTTGACTGTTTGGTAAATTAAAATATACTTTTGCACCAGCTACCACATATAAAATATCACACAATGCATCTGCAATTTCAATTTTATTTTTTTGCTCAAATGCTTGGGCTAACTCCTCACATTCTTCTGCGATTAACCCATATCTCAGCTCAACCTGTTTAAGATTAAACTCTGGGTTTTCAACATTAAATTTATTTACTCTAACTCCAAAATTGTTTTCAGGTGTATATGAATAATCAATTACTCCAAATAAATAATTAAATTCACTAACTAGTAAACATATTTTATCAGTTATTGACATTTCCATTGTAATATTAAAATTAATTATTAATAATTAATTAATTTATAAATAAAAAATCAAATTTTTCTAAAGTTATATTATGACCAATAATTACCAAAAGTTATATTGTGACCAATAATAGGGATAATTCCAGTTATAAGGGTAGACCCAAGACCAAGGATAATATGTTCTCCAAGGTGAATAAACAGGAACAATAACATCAGGTTGAGCCACTGAACCGCCTCCACAATTTCCACAATTTACATTAACATTATAATTTTTTGTATTAGAATTAGAATTAGCAAATCCATCACGATAAACAAATAGATAATCATAATAAAAATATATACCAAATAGTAAAATAAGTAAAATTATAATAATAGGTCTCATATATATAATATTCAAATATAAAAATAATAAAATTTGAATAAAAAATATTTAAACAAATTATTAATAATAAATATAAATCAAGCTAAATATGATAGTAAATTTTCCAAAATATCCATTTATATGGAATTATGATGATATGTATAATCCACTTGATTATGAAAATAAGATATTAGATAAAAATTCAATATCTGAGACAACTGATTCCAACATAAAAGACTTGGTAGAATTATTTCCCAACTACCTGGTTGTAGAACAAAAACAAAAAATATCAAAATCTGATGCAAAAAATATTAGTTTACATACTTGGTATCTTTCAAAGGATAAATTATTTGGTTCAGATGATATTTCAATAAATATAGAATCAGATTCACCACTTAAATACAAAAAGAAAAATGTATTCGGATTTATATATGATCCAGAGAATTCTTTAAACAAATCCTATACAATTGAAACAAAAAAAAAGAATATTCCGATTACTATAATAAAAAATAAATCAAGTATAATAGTAAATATGATACCACTGTTATATATTCACACTCATAGTATAGCGGGGATATTTAGATTTAGTCCAAGAGATGGGTATAGTATTAGATTTAATGACGATTGTGTTAATCCCAAATTTTATACAGTGTTAGATGGATTAATATGTATAAATTATATAGAATTTATATAGGCACAATCAAAAAAATTGAATAAAATTTATATATATTATTTATATCATATATATACTAAATATTTATAAAATGGCAAGCTTTATAACAAAAGATGATGAACGTTATTCTCGTCAGTCTTATGCAGTAGGTAAGGATGTAATGGGAAAACTAAGTGAAACCAGTGTGTTGGTAGTTGGATACAATACAATGAGTCAAGAGGTAATTAAAAATCTTGCTCTCCAAGGATTTAATTCAATAAGTATTGTAAACAACAAGATTCTAGAATCTAATCATAAAACAGGTCTTTATTTTACTCCTGATTCTGATGGAAACATTAATTTGGATTCAATTAGAAAACTTAATCCAACAATTAGTATCAATCAAGTAAATCCATTTGATTCTAATAATGAATTTATTTCCAGCATTATAAGCGAATATAATCTGGTGATTATTACAAATAGTACTTATGAGGATGCAAATACTCTAAATCGTATTTGTCATAAAAATTCTATTCCTTTTATTATGGCTGGATGCTATGGTATTATGGGATATGTATTCAACGATTTTGGTGAAAAGTTTACTGTTCATGATGTAGATGGAAAACAATATAATTATTTGATTGTGGATGAGTTAGGAGAGAAGACCATGACATTCAGAGATAAACATGAACTTGATGATGGTGATGTAATTGAAATTATTACAATGGATAATAAAATTCATAATGTAAAACTAAGGAGAACAATTAATCCTGTACAAATTGATTTTAAGGAACCTATTGGATTATCAAAGGAATCAATCAAGTCTGTGATTAAAAAGAAGGTTCCGATTGAACACAAATTTAAAATGCTAAAAGATAATTATGTTCAAATTGATTCAATAATTGCGGATTTTTCAATTGATTTTAATCGTGCAAATGATTTACATGAACTTCATAGAGCGTATGATTCTTATTTTAATTCTGAAGGAAAGACTCCTGATGCATGGTCAAACCCTGACTTTGATATATTTAAAAATTATATTAATGACTGGGAATCAAAGTCCGATGATTTTAAGATTTTGGCTAAAAAGTTCTGCTTTACACTTAAGGGTGATGTTCTACCATTTGCATCAATTATTGCTGCTGTAGTTTCTCACGAATCACTTAAGGCAATTAGTCATAAATATGAACCGATTACCCAATGGTATTATACTGATTATTATGATTTAATTAGTCGTGAAGAGATTGAAAACTTTTCTGACAACCAAAGACTAAACTATCGTAGTACTAACAAGTATGAAGGTCTTATTAACGTATTTGGAAAGAAATTTCTTGATAAGATTCAAAAGACTGTACCATTTATTGTTGGTTCAGGTGCAATTGGTTGTGAACTGGTTAAGAATCTTGGTATGATTGGACTTAAAAAGATGGTTCTTACTGATAATGATCGTATTGAGAAATCAAATCTATCTCGCCAATTCCTATTTAATGACTCAGATATTTACAAGTCAAAAGCATCAACTGCTGGAACCAAAATCAAACAATTTAATTCTGATACAGATGTTGTAGTATTTGAACAAAAGGTTTGTAAAGAAACTGAATTTATTTTTAATGATGAGTTCCATAATTACATTGATATCTATATGTTAGCACTTGATAATAATGATGCACGAGCTTATATGGATGAACAAGCTATCAAATATGATAAACCAATGATTAATTCAGGAACAGAAGGAACTCTAGGAAATGTTCAAGTCATTGTTCCTCATTTAACTGAATCATATGGTTCTGCTAAGGACCCTGAACAAAAGTCAACATATCCAATTTGTACAATTAAATCTTTCCCATACAGACCTGAGCATACTATTCAATGGGCTCGTGAACTATTCGAGACAGAATTTAACACAATGCCTGCACTTATTGAAAAGTATCGTGACATTAGTAACATGGTTGTTGCAAATGAAAGTGATATTAAACAGTTTTATCGTCAGGTCTATAAATTTAAGAATTGGGAATCTAGTCCTACAGGATATTTCAATCTGTTGTCATCAATTTATTATGATAACTTTGTTTCAAATGTTAATGAACTAATTAATGAATATGCAAATCCTGAAAATCCCAACAAAAAGGAATTAAAGGAAGGTGATAAACTACCAATTCATCTTCAAGTAACACCCAATTTGATTAATGAATTTATGATTCATGGGTTTAATATTCTAAATCAAATGTTTAAGACTAATTATAGTTATACTTCTTCAAATTCAGCACAATCTATTAATCCTATGATTTTTACTAGATCAATTGATAATCTAGTGTATGATGAAATTTTAGGAGAGGCTACCGAAATTATTGGTAATATCCCTCAAATATATAAGGTTGACTTTGAAAAGGATGATGAAGGTTTAGGTCATGTTCAATTTGTGACAGAATGTGCAAATATGAGAAATGAACAATATTCAATTCCTAAATCAGATTTTTACACAACAAGAAAGATTGCAGGAAATATTATTCCAGCAATGATTACAACTACATCACTTATTTCTGGTTTCCAGGTTATGGAATTTATCAAACTGGTTAAATTTTACACTCCAGGAAAATATCTTACCAAATCATTTGATTCTGATATTGATATTTATAAAAATAGATTTGTGAACATAAATAAAAATTATATTGATGGTTCAAATCCTCCTGCACCTTCAACAACTATTGTGAATAATATGAAGATTTCTCTGTGGACAAAGATTAAGATTAACTCTAGAGTTACAAATAAAGCTATAGAGCAAATTGAAAAGATACTTGGAACCAAAGTTGAATTTATGACTAATGGTACCAAAGAGGTATACGATGGAGATGAAATTAATTGTGGAGAACTTGATTTTAGTCAAAGTATTAATATTCTGATTACAGTAAATGACAATCCAGTTGAATTAAAAGTTTATTCAGAATAAATTGAATTAAAAGTTTATTCAGAATAAATTGAATTAGTAAAACTAAATTTTTTCTATTTAATAATTTGAATATTTATTTTTTATATAATATAATGATTTTTAAGAATATGAAAATAAGTAAAATTAAAAATATGATGAATAATTTAATTTATCGTAATAATTATACTAATAATTATACCAATTATAAAAGTACAACATGTGAGAAATATGGATGTTCAAAATGTTCTAATTGTGATAAATTATTAGATTGTAATAAGTTTGTGTTTGGAGTTATTGTTGGTGGTTCTATTGGATATTATTTTGGTTATAAACATTGTTCAAAATTACATACTTGATAAAAAAAATGATTTTAATATATAATATTTATATTTATTATATAAGATAGGATTAGATGGAGGCTTCTAAACCGGATTGTTTTAATGTTATAAATTTCAGCACATGGAGAGAAAATAATGTATATGTGGAAAAAGATGCTATTCTTGAATTACTGACTACAGATATAATAAATTACTTTAAAGAATATGTTAATCAAATGATTGCATCAGGTACAACATCAAGTCCAGAAATATTTATAGGATATGTAATTTATTCAAAACTTGAAGTGAATCCAGGTAAAATAGCTAATATACTTAATCTTTTAGTTCAAAATATTAATCCGGATATTAGAATTCAATCACAGTGGGATATAGAAGCCACGGCAGATACTCAAATTCAAACAATAAGAGGGATTGAAACAAAAAATGTAGATAAAATTAGAATTAAGGTGATAATACGTCCAAATGACAAGATTTTGGCAATAAAAAAAATTACATCAATAGCAATAGAAAATATATCAAAAAATTCAAAGAAACTTCATTCATATTTAACCAAATATAAAACTATTATTGGTGAAAAATAAGTAAATTTTATTGAATAATTTAATTTTAGAAGATAAAATAATTTAATTAATTTTTTTTTAATTTTATGTAATAAATTATATACATAAATTATGAGTAAAGATTTAAAAGTTATATTAGCAAAAGCAGATTATTGTGGTCACTGTAAAGATTTTTTACCAATTTTTGAAAGGACAGTTGAGTTAGCTAAAAAGGAATTACCAAATGCAGAATTTGTAATTGAAGAGATGGATACAAGAATAAAACCAATGTCACATGATAATTTTAAAAAAAATTATGGTGAAGATATTTATAATAAAGTCCAAGGTTATCCTACAGTTATTTTAATTTTAGAAAAAGATGGCAAAAAAACTGATACAACTGTAGAACATGCAGCAGGTGAATTAGAAAAATCAGCAGAAAAGTTTTTAAATAACGTAGTAAATGGATATAAAACACTAAAATCAGGAGTAGGTAAATCATATGTTTCAGTAGAAAATCAAGAGGGTGGTTCTTGTTGCAAAGTTAATAAAGTAGATAATTCAGATGAAAAATATAAAGCCAAATATATTAAATATAAGTCAAAATATTTAGAATTACTAAAATCAAGTAAAAAATATTAAACTATAAATTTTTTCTTTAGTGTTATTATATGTTAAAAAATATAATAACGATATTATTAATAATTTTATTAATTATTTGTATTAATAACATCTTTTTTAAAAGTAATGAAGGTTTTAAAGTTGGAACTAATACTAATAATAATTCTTCTTCTAAACCAATAATAGGTCCTAAAGTAATTAAAAGATCTGATACAGAAGTTGTTGTTGGTCCAAATCAAAAATTTTATACATACCCTAGTTCTCCCATGACAGATTTAGCAGGTGCAATTCCTTTAGATTTTGATTACAAAGATTATTATAAAACTACGGCAGGTGAAGGTAAGGATTTAGTTTATTATTATAATGATGAGGTAGACTTGGCAAATGTTGAAGAATCAGCATATGACATTGTTAATCAAGTTGATAAAATAGATTACGGTAATATAAAAACAGGTATGGATAAATGTAAAGCAAATTGTAAGGGGGTATGTTTCGAAGGAGGATATACAGGAACAGCAACATGTTATCCTTTAGTTACTCAGCCATTTGATTGGGGTACTTTATATAAAAATCCTACATTTACATACGGATATAATGCATGGAATGATCTTGATAATATTACTCCATCTTAAATAAAATTTTAGTTATATAAATAAATTATTATTGTAATGATTAATTTTTTATAATATATAATTATATATTATAAATTAATGAACTTTTATAGTGTGGATGGTTCTTCATATGATAATCAAGTATATCAAAATTTTAATAATATGAGTATTGAGACATTTGAAAATACTGAATATAATAATTCATCATTTTCTGATGAACAATATCAATGTAGTGATAAATTTGGTATAAATGGTGAAAGTATTATTAGTGTTCAAGATATTTCTGTAGATGCATGTAAAAAGTCTTGTGTTCATGATATTAATTGTATGGGTTTTGATTATGATAATGATAAAAAAAGTTGCAATCTTTATAAATCAGTTACTTCCTTAGATAAATCAAATTCAAATGGTTTCTTCTGTGTTAGAAAAGATGGTAAACCTTGTAATGATTTAAACATTGTGGAACAAATGGAAAAGAAATCGGAAGATAAAGTTAATAAGTCAGTTTATGAAAATATGTTAAATAAATATTCTGAAAAATTAGATTCATTAAAAACTTTATCAGAACAAAATGAATTTCTTTCAGGTAGATTCTCTGAGTTAGAAGATGAACTTAAAAATTTTGGTAAAAAATTTAAAGAAAACAAAAATTTGTCAAGTGAGGTATTTGAAAATAAATATCTAGCTAATTTAATTAAATCTGAAAATGATAATCTTAAAAATGAAATTAAAAAT
>JACCDY011510402.1_pt1 | contig 12840 bp, 12 predicted proteins | sample 7446391 | NCBI WGS metagenome assembly JACCDY01 (sample SAMN15323451, study PRJNA562643) | freshwater metagenome | isolation source: river surface water | place: USA:Blue River Watershed | collected 2017-08-18 | reverse complement strand
AACTACTAAACACATTAGAAAATTAACGAAATTACCAGTTAATTCTGTATATGACTTTTTCACTTTAACTGATTTAATCGAATCAAACAATTACAAAGTTATTTTGTATGTAAATAATTCATTCACTAATTTTCAAGCCATGGCTGCTAAAAGAGCATTCCATGTGCATTTAAACCATGGTGAATCAGACAAAATGAGTATGACTTCTAGACAAATGTATGCCTACGATGTTGTAGCAGTTGCAGGACAAGCCGCCAAAGATCGTTTAGCTAATGCATTAATTGTGAAGGATGAAAATAAAGAAATAGTAATTGGTAGACCTCAATTAGATTTATTAAGTAAACCATTAGAAGTACCTTCGGGAAGAAAGATTTTGGTTTATGCCCCAACTTGGCATGGTGATCAGGAAGCAAATAACTACACCTCAATTGATCTATATGGAGAGAAAATTATTGATGCAATGCTTAAAATTCCTAACTCCACAGTTCTTTATAAACCTCATCCAAAAATAGTTGCTGCAAAAGCTTTAATTGCTACAAAACCACATAAAGCAATTTTAGAAAAACTGGAAGCTGCAAACAGTAAAGATATAAATGCTAAACACCAATTAGTTACAGGGGATCCAATGCCAGTCTTGCAAGTTGCAGACATTTTGGTTTCTGATGTGTCAGCTGTAACTATTGACTATTTATATTTAAAACCAAATGGTGCCATGCTTATGTGCGACAGGAGAAGTGACACAAAATTATTTAACCAAGTAGCACCAGTTTCAAAAGCAGTAACAATTATTAATAAAGACAATATTTCTAATATAGAAAGTTTGATTACAGATCATTTATCTGGAAATTATGATAAAAGTAGATATCAAGAACTAAGAAATTATTATTTCGGTGACACTAAACCTGGGGAAAGTGTTAAAAGATTTATTGACATGGTTGATTCTTTAGTTAAAAAACGCGATCAACGTGTGGCGCAAATGCCCACGGCAACAAATTAAATAACCCAGCCGCTTTAGCTCAGTTGGCAGAGCGTTGCTCTCGTAAAGCAAAGGTCTCGGGTTCGATTCCCGAAAGCGGCTCTTTTAAAAACTTGCCTTTTTTAATCTATCTCTAATAGCAGTAGCTAGACCTGATCCTTTGGGTTGAATTACAACGATACGTTTTAAATTTAATTCATCTGCTTTTCTTAATGCCGCATACAGATTCTTAGCAAATTCTTCAATGTTTATGGGAGAACTTAACCTAATTGCATCTTTTGGCGTTGCTATTTCATTTAATGCTAAAAATCCATCACCTGGTTGAGCGGTTGTATCAAGTAATACTTTTGCATTTGGGGCGTAATGAGAATTAAATGAACCACTCACTCTTATTTGGTTTGGAGTTTCATCTGAATCTACTCTGATAACTTCATTGATTAATTCAGTTGAAATTGCCCCAGGCCTTAAAACTTTAGGTAAATCATTTGTGCAATCGATAATGGTTGATTCGACTCCGATTTGGGATGGGCCACCATCAAGAATTAAATCATTTTTGTTTAAGTCTTTTGAAAGTTCTTGATAAACATGATCATAAGTTGTTGGTGATACTTTTCCAAATTTATTAGCACTTGGTGCAACAATTGCTCCACTTCCAATTTTTTTAAATTCATTTAACAAATTTAAAGCAATTTCATGATTAGGAATTCTAATTCCAACAGTCTCTTGATTTCCAGTTACAAAATCTTTTACTTTTTTGCTTCTTTTTAAAATTAAAGTCATTGGCCCCGGCCAATATTTATTTGCTAAAGAATAAGCATATTCAGGAACGTTTATTGTCCAATCAACTAATTCAGATATGGATCCAATGTGCAGAATTAGAGGATGATTGGTAGGTCTATTTTTAATTGAAAAGATTCGGGAAACGGCATCAGCATTAGTTGCATCACTTCCTAGTCCATAAACAGTCTCTGTTGGGAAAGCCACTAAAAAACCATTTTTTAGAGCAATAGCTGCATCTTTAATTTTGTTCATATTTATAAATGTTAGTTGAGTGTGAAGTATGCTTAGAGAGTGCTTGAATTTGCTGTCAATTTAATCGACCAAATTGGTCTATTTGGAGCAGCATTATTAATTGGAATTGAAGTAGTTATTCTTCCAATTCCATCAGAATTGATTCTTCTTTTAACTGGATTTAATGTTTCTGTAGGAAATTTTGGGTTCATTGCTGCTTTGATTGCAACAACTATTGGCTCGTTAGCCGGCGCTTTATTTTTGTATTTCATGGGTTATGCATTTTCTGAGGAAAGATTAGAAAGTTTAGTGAGTAAATATGGAAAATATGTTGGGCTTTATGTAAAAGATCTTCAAAAGACTGCATCATGGTTTGAAAGACATGGAGCACAGCTTGTTTTTTTTGGAAGACTAATTCCATTAATTAGAAGTTTAGTGAGTATTCCTGCAGGTTTAACAAAAATGAAAATGTCTAAATTTATTATTTTCACAACTTTAGGAAGTGGAATCTGGAATTCAATATGGATAACTTTGGGATTTTTTCTAGGTGACAAATGGTCAAGTGCGGAAAAATACGCTAAATATTTAGATTATTTAGTTTATATAGGAGTAATTATTGTTGCTGTTTACTTTGGTAGAAAAATTATTATAGGAATAAATAATTACCGAAAAAATAAATTAGCAAAATAGTTTTTAAAAGGTAAAATTTGAAAATTTATTTAGTCACAACTGGAAGCAGAGGTGACTTCGAGCCTTTTTATGCTTTTGCCAAACAAGCTTCCAATTTAGGTCATGAAGTTTATCTTGCTGTGACTGAAGAATTTATAGGTGAAATTAAAGACAATAGTTTTAAAGTCTTGAAACTTCCAGGAACTATAAAACAATTTGTTGATTCAAATGGTGTGTCTTACATTAAAAATGCTCTAGATTTTTTACCAAATGTAAGACCAATGTTAGTAAAAATATTAGATGTGATTTCAAATCAAATAATTGAAATTAAACCTGATGTGGTTTTCTACCACCCAACTGCACTTACTGCTCCCATAGCGGCAAAATATGTTAAAGCCTTAAGTGTTTTAGTTGAAATAATTCCTGTTCTTTCACCAACTAGCGAATTTGCCTCAGCTGGGCTTTGGACTTCAGATCTTAAATTTTTGAACAAATTAACCTATAAAGGAATCGAATTAGCAGAGAAGTTATTTTTTCTAGAAACAAATAAATTAGCAAAGAAATTACAAGTAAAAAATCGAGATCACGATTTAGCTATTTCGTTAGTCAGCCCGGCACTTTTAAATAGACCTCATGATTGGCCAAGTAATTCTTATGTAGTTGGCCCCTGGTATCAAGAAAAAAAAGAAGAATTAAGTCAAGAAATTACAGAATTTGTTGAAAGAAAAGAAACAATTTATGCAGGATTTGGATCAATGAAAAAGAAAGATCCATTAAAACTTGCTGAGGCAATCATAAAAGCTTGTAAAGAATTGAATTTACAGTTAATTATTAATAAAGGTTGGGGTGGACTTGAGATTCCTAGTCAATACAAAAACGATGATTCAATCCGATTTGTAAATGGAATATCACATGCAAAAATTTTTCCTAAAGTAAAAGCAATTATTCATCATGGAGGAGTTGGCACAGTCCATGCAGCATTAAGAGCAGGAACAGTTTCAATAATTGTGCCATTTATTGTTGATCAACCCTGGTGGGCAGATAGATTGCATCGATTAAATCTAGGTCCCAAAGCATTGCCTTTAAGAAAATTCACTACAGAAAATGTAGTAAAAAGAATAAATGAAACTTCTAAATATAAAGAGAATGTTATAATTATTGCTAAAATGATGCAGAAAGATGATGGAGTAAATATGACTTTAGAATTAATAAGAAAAAATTTAAATTAATGAATTTAAAAAAGACAGTTTCAATTGTAGCAATATTAAATTTAAGTTATTTTTTTGTAGAATTTACTGTTGCAAATAAAATTTTATCTGTTTCTCTTTTTGCAGACTCAATTGACTTTTTAGAAGATAGTGCTGTCAATATTTTGATTCTTCTTGCTTTTGGTTGGAGCTTAAAAGCAAGGGCAAATCTTGGTTATTTATTTTCAACTTTGCTTTTGATTCCTGGAATTGCTGTGTTGTGGAGTGCTTGGCAAAAATTTCAAAATCCAATAACTCCAGAAAGTTTCACTCTTGGTTTAACCGGTTTTGGGGCTTTATTGATAAATCTATCTTGTGCGCTACTTTTAGTTAAATTTCGAAAAGAAACAGAGAGCCTTGTTAAAGCAGCCTATTTTTCTGCTAGAAATGATGCTTTAGCAAATGTAGCCATCATTGGAGCAAGCATTGTTTCCATATTTTGGGTTTCAGCCTGGCCAGATTTAATCGTAGGTTTAGGAATTTTGTTACTTAATCTAGATTCAGCTAAAGAAGTTTTAGAAGCAACTAGGAAAGAAAAGTCGCTTTCATAAACACCTTCTTATTGGTAGGTTTTTCTTATGGCAGGTAAATGGACCAACTGGGTTGGAAATCAAACTTTTAATTATGCAAACTATGCCGCGCCAAAAAATGAAAAAGAAGTTGTAAAAGCTGTTAAAAACGCATTAAGTAAAAAACAAAAAATTAGAGTGATGGCAACAGGGCATTCTTTTACTCCCATAGTTGAAACCGATGGATTGCTTTTAGATTTAGCAAAAATTAGTGGCATCAAAGCAGTTGATCCTTATAAACAAAGAGCATTTGTCGGCGCTGGAACACCGATTAGCGCTTTAGGAGATCCTTTATGGGAAAGAGGATTAGCTTTAAAAAATCAAGGCGATATTGATGCTCAAAGAATTGCCGGAGCTATTTCTACTGGGACACATGGATCTGGAACATCCTTTGGAAGTTTTTCTTCCACACTTAAATCCTGTCGCATAGTTACTGGTACTGGAGATGTTGTTGAAATAACAGAAAAAAATCCTGACCTATTACATGCTGCTCAAGTTTCAGTGGGCATGTTGGGTGTGATGGTTGGTATGGAATTACAAGTGACTAAAAAATACAGATTAAAAGAACATATTGATCATGAACCTTTTTCAGATGTGATTAGAAATTTTCATGAAAGAGTAAATAAGAATAGAAATTTTTCTTTCTTTTGGTTTCCTAGTGAAGAATCAGCTGCGCTGAATAACATCGAATTACCACCCGGAGAAAAAGCCACTGATACTTGTCATGTGAAAGTTTTTAATGAAGCAAGAGAATCAGAACAAGATTCCGATATTCCAAAAAGAAGAATAGATCGTTCATATCGAATTTATCCAATGGTTTATTCACCAAACTTTCATGAACTTGAATACTTTATTCCACTAGAAAGAGCTGTTGATTGCATAAATGAAATGCGTGAATACATGTTGAGAAGTTTGCCTTTAAGTATTTTTCCTTTAGAAATTAGAACTTGCGGGGCAGAAGATGGATTTTTATCTTCAAATTATAAAAGAGACACCTTAGTAGTTTCGGTTTCTGGAATGCCAGGAGTTGATTATTGGAGTTATTTAAAAGAAGTTGATCGAATTTTAGGAAGATATGATGCAAGAGTTCATTGGGGTAAACTTCATTTCTTAACTAAAGAACAATTACTAGAAAGATATCCAAAAGCAAAAAGATTTATTGATATAAGAAGAAAACTAGATCCTAAGGGAGTTTTCTTGAATAATCACTTAAAACCTTTATTTGCTTAACTTTTAAAACTGATCTTTTTCTTCTTCATTTCTTTTTTAAGTATTTTTAAAGCATTTGGTCCCATGCCATGAAGTGATTTTAATTCTTTTTCATTTACCTTTTTTAAATCAGTTAATTTCAATAATTTTCTATCCACCAAAGCTCTTCTTGCAGGAGAGGCTATTTTGAGACTCTTCCAAAAAGTATCTAATTTGGCATACTTTTCTAAATCAACTAATCCTTTAGTTACCGCACACTGCTTTTTCATTTACGTTTTCTAGTTAATATTTCATGAACTAAAACTCCACCAATTAATCCCCAAAATGGTGCACCTAAATTAAAAGCTGAAACTCCAGAAACTGTAATTAATAAGGCAACTAAACCTGCTTCTCTATATTCAGGATTTTCTAGCGCTTCATTTGTGCAAGATCCAATAACTGGAATTAAAGCAAGACCTGCCAAAACTGCTAATAAAACTGGCGGAAGAGTTCCGAAAAATCCCATAACGGTTGCCCCAAACAAACCTAAAATTATATAAAAGATTCCACAGGCAAATCCTGCAAAATATCTGGTCTTTGGATTTGGATCAGCATCTTTTTGTGTAGCAATTGCTGCTGTCATTGCTGAAATGTTTACTCCACTATTTCCAAATGGTGCTGATAAAAGTGAAATGACTCCACCCACTGTTACTACATTATTTATTGGTGGTTCATAACCTGAGTTATATAAAACTGCTGTGCCTGTGGCATTTTGAGTAGTCATTACTAGTAAGAAAATAGGTAAGGCCAAAGTCAATAAAGAACCTAAAGTAAATTCAGGGGTCACCCAAAGTGGAGCAGTAATTGCAACTTTAATATTTGGATTTACTAATTCTTTCTCTAAATAAGCAATCACTAGTCCAACAAGTAATGCTGGCACAACAGGTGCTCTCCATTTAAATCTTTTTCCAATAAAAAACATTAAAATCATGCCCAGACCTAAAAGTGCGTCTGTTTTTAAAGAAGAGAAAACTTCAACACCGAATCTAAATAAAACTCCACCAAGCATTGCCATTACAACTGGACGTGGAACTAATGCCATCAATTTTCCAAATAATCCAGTTACTCCAACTATTATTAAGGCAATTGAGGCAACTACGTATGCTCCCAAAACTTCGGCATAAGAATGAGAAGTTAAACCTGTAACTAAAAGCGCAGTAGTTGCTGCGGCCCAAGCACCAATTATGGGAATTCCATGTCTAAGTGTTAAAACTAAACCAAAAACTCCAGAACCAATAAATACTGTTAAAAGCCAAGAAGCTAATTGTTGATCAGTAAAGTTTCCAGCTTCTGCTGCTTGAAAAAGAATTGCAATTGGTCCAGTTGTAGAAATTAAAACAATTAAAAACCCAGAAAGTAGGGCACCCCAGGTAAAAGATTTTGGAAGATTTCTTAAATTTATTTTTACAGCTTCTAATATTGGTAAATCTGTTGTGCCACGCTCTAATTGAATTGTCATGACCTATACCTTAGTACTTAGTTTAATTAGTTTGGTCTAAACCCATCTTTTATTTCGTGCTGTTTATGTTTAATCATTACGTGATGAGTTGAAGTATATTCCAAAACTGATTCTTGACTCATATCTTTACCAAATCCACTTGCTTTTACTCCACCATGTGGTGCTTCAGAAACTATTGGCAAGTGATCATTAATCCAAGTAACACCTGCTTCAATTTGTTTTGAAAGTTCAAGTGCTTTGCCTACATCTTTAGTCCAAATGGATGAAGCAAGTCCAAATTCAGAATCATTTGCAAGTTTGATTGCTTCTTCGTCATTTTCAACTGAAGTAATAGTTATGACTGGTCCAAAAACTTCTGTTGAGATTATTGAATTACTTTGCAACACATTAGATAACAGTGTTGGTTGATAATAAAAACCTTTTCCTGAAATTATTTTTCCGCCAGTAATTAAAGTTGCTCCATCAATTTGTGCTTTTTGTACTTTTTGATGAACCAAATCTCTATGTTTTTCTGAAATTAGTGGTCCAATATCAGTTGATTTATCCATTGGATCTCCAACTTTTATTGCTTCTAGTCTTAATTTCATCAAATTTTCTAAATCTTTTACAACATTTTTATGTGCATAAATTCTTGTTGCAGCGGTGCAGTCTTGTCCAGAGTTATATGTACAAGCTAAGGAAATTGCTTGTGCTACTTGATTTAAATCAGCATCTTCTCTGACAATTACGGGGGCTTTTCCACCAAGTTCTAAGTGAACTCTTTTTACGGTTTGGCTTGCTGTTTCCATGACTTTTTTACCTGATTCACTTGAACCAGTTATAGAAACCATGGCCACTCTTTTATCTGCAACTAGCTGCTGGGCAACATCTGCATCACCATAAATAATTTGTACTAAGTTTTTAGGAAAAATACTTTGAGCAAGTTCTACAATTTTTTTTGTTGAGCTTGGAGTTTGGGGTGCAGGTTTAATAATTACACTGTTTCCTGCGGCAATGGCAGGTCCTATTTTCCAAATCGCCATGATGAAAGGAAAGTTCCAAGGACTGATGGAACCAATAATTCCTAAAGGTTTTCTAACCAACATTGATGTGTAGCCGTGATTAAAAGATCCTGCACCTGTGCCATCTAATGATCTTGCAGCACTAGCAAAAAATCTTAAGTTATCTAATCCGAAAGGAAATTCACCTTCGCGCATTGTGGAATAAGGTTTCCCTGTTTCTTCAACTTCAAGTTTGCAAATTTCATCGGCATTTTTTTCAAGTAAGTCTGCATATTCAAGAATTTTTTTAGATCTTTCACCCGGTGTAAAAGCAGACCATACTTGAAAAGATTTTTGTGCATTTGAAATTGCTAAATCAACTTCACTAGAAGTTGAATCTTCAACTTCACGAATTACATCTGCAGTTGCAGGATTAAAAATTGAACGCTTCACTTATTTTGCTAAAGCTTCAATTTTGCTGGCAGCTTCTTCAATACCTTTTCTTGATCTAACTTGTTCACCAATCTTGCTCAATTTAGATAACAATGCTTGATCAGTTGTTAGCTTTTCAATCGCATTTGTTAATTCTTCATCTTTGAAGTGATAAGTGGCAAGTCTTATGCCATGGCCTTTTTCGTGAACTCTTTGGGCATTGTCATATTGATCCCAAAACAATGGCAAAACAATCATTGGTTTTCCAAAGTGCACAGATTCAGTTGTGGTGTTATTTCCACCATGAGTTATAACTAAATCAACTTTAGGAATAATCGATATTTGCGGTAAAAATTCTGCTCCATACATATTTGCGGCAAGTTCAAATTCTGCAGCTTGTGGTCCTTTAGAAACTATGAATTTATGCTTAGTTTTTCCTAGAATTCCGATTAATCGCTTCATTAAATCAACATCTGCTGAGCCCAAAGAGCCAAGAGAAAGATAAATAAGTTTTGAATCGGCTGGCCTATTCGCAATTTCACTTGGTAAATCAAATGATTTATCAGTTGATCTAACACTTGAATCAATTCGATGCCAGTTATTTCCCAAAGGTCTTTTATCTGTGTAGTCAAGTTCTTGAGGATAAACATAAAGATTTAATTCTTTTGAAGTGTGAATGAAATCTAAATCATCAAGAGCAGGTGCTCCTTGAGAAATAACCCAATCATTAAATTTTTCCCACATAGGTCTTTGAGTTTCTTCATAAACTTTTAGATAACTTTTCCAAGACTCTGGATCATTTTCTGCTAAACCTGAAAATGGAGGAGCAATTTTATCTCCCATTATTTCTAATGGATTACAAGAAACAATTCGAACGAATGGAACTCCTGCAGTAACAGTTGCTGGAAAACATACAACGTTATCTTCAATAATTACATCTGGTTTGTATTGATTAATAATTTCTTTCAATCTAGGTTCACAATAAATTGCACCATCAATTAGCGCTTGTCTTGTTGGTGTGATGAAAGTTGAAAGTTGATCAACTGTTGGTTTTCTAAATTCAGGAGCTGTATCTCTAATGAAGTCTTTCCAAAATTGTCCTGCACTTTGAGCATCTGGATTTTCTGGAGGTGGAGCTAAATCAACAAGTGCTTCTGTAAAACCAAGTGGTTCTAATCTTCCACCCCATGAGGACTCAGCAGCAAAAACAACATTGTGGCCTCTATTCTTTAAAACATTTCCAATTCCAATGCAATTATTTGTTGGACCATATGCAGATTCTGGCCAAAAAAGAATAGTTTTGCCACTCATTAATCTTCCCCTTTAAAATAATCTGACATCTTCTGGTTTAAATAATATGTTCACTTTACTTCCAACTTCAAGGTCTAATGCTTTATCTGCATAAACTCTGATGATTTCACTTGTTGAAAGTTGCACCGTAACATTTTTCTTAGACCCTGCAAAAACAACGTCCTGGATTACTCCAGTTCCTGATGGGCTTTTTTCTAAATTAATATTTTCAGGTCTTATAAGTATTTTTATTTTATTTCCTGAGACTTTATCAGTGGTATTTTTTAAATTACCCAAACTTGGATGATTTACCCCTGAACTAGTCACTTCTGCAGTTAATATATTTCCTTCTCCGACAAAGTCAGCAACAAATTCATTTTGAGGATTTTCATAAAGTTCTTGTGGAGTAGAAATTTGTTTTATTTCGCCCTTATCAAAGACGGCAATTCTATTTGCTAATGAAATAGCTTCTTCTTGATCGTGAGTAACAATTATGAATGTAATTCCAACTTCATGTTGAATTCTTTTTAATTCAGTTTGCATTTCTTGTCTAATTTTTTTATCCAAAGCACTCAACGGTTCATCTAGAAGAAGAAGTTTTGGTTTTCGAGCAATCGCTCTAGCTAGAGCAACTCTTTGTTGTTGACCACCAGATAGTTGGTTTGGTCTTTTCTTAACATGTTCTTTTAATCCAATTTTTTCAATTATTTCATTGGTTTGATTTTCTATTTCTGATTTAGTTAAATTCATATTTGTCAATCCATATGAAATATTTGAATAAACATCCATATGTGGAAATAAGGCATAAGATTGAAACATTAAATTAACAGGTCTAACTCTTGTTGGAATTGAAATTAAATCAGAATCATTTATTAAAACTTCTCCTGAATCTGGATATTCAAAACCTGCAATAATTCTTAACAAAGTTGTTTTGCCACAACCAGAAGGGCCAAGTAAGGCAAACATTTCATTGTTTTTAATTTCTAAAGAAATATTGTTTAAAGCTGTAACTGATCCAAATTTTTTGGTTAAATTTTTAACACTTAATAAAGTATTACTCAAATTGAATCAGCAACCTTTCCAATTCTTTGTGCAAAAATAACACCTACGAAACTAACCAAAAGTAACAGTGTGCCTAACACATTAATTTCAGGTGTGACACCAAAGCGAATCATTGAGTAAATAACCATGGGAAGTGTGGGAGTTTCTGGTCCATTTGTGAAGAAGGCAATCACAAATTCATCCATTGAAAGAGTGAAAGATAAAACAGCTCCTGCAATAAGGGATGGCATTAACTGAGGAATTGTTATTTTGAACAAGGTTTTCGTGGCACTTGCACCCAAATCAGTTGATGCTTCTTCAATTGCTGGATCAATTAATCCGATTCGAGCAAGAACTACTGCCACAACAAAAGCAGTGCAAAAAGCAGTGTGAGCAATAATCACCGTTACCAGACTTAAATTAAAAGAAAACATTGAAAAAGTAGTTAAAAGACCTATGGCTAAAACTAAATCTGGAACAATCGCAGGAGCCGTTGAAAAAGTTCTTAAAAAACCACCAGCTTTTAATTTATTTAAACCCAGAGATAGAGAAGTTCCAATTAATAAGGATAAAACAGTAGTAACTATTGCAACAAATAAAGTTCGTTGAAATCCCTGCACAATTGCTTCATTTGACCAAATATTTTTATACCAGTCAAAACCAAATCCTTTCCAAATTAAAGAATTATTACTGGTATTAAATGAAAGTCCAACAACTGCAGTAATTGGAAGATAGAGAAATATTAAAACTAAAACTGCAATAATTGCTGAAAAGTTTATTTTTTTAGGCATTAATATTAACTTTCTTGCTTACTCTTGACTGAATTGAAATTAAAATAACTAAAATAATTGTTAAAACTAATGCAAATGTGGCACCAAAAGGCCAATCTCTAGCTTTTAAGAATTGATCTCTAACTAAATTTCCAATCATCACAGTTTTTCCACCACCAAGTAATTCTGGAACTACAAAATTTCCCATACTTGGTACAAAAACAAATATTAATCCAATTAATATTCCAGGCATAGCTAATGGAATTGAAATAGTTTTTAAAGATTTCCAGGCAGAAGATCCCAAATCAAGGGATGCTTCTACTAAATTTTTGTCTACTTTTTCTAAAGCTGCATAAATTGGCAAGATCATTAAAGGTAAATATAAATAAGTCATTCCTACAATTACTGCAAATGGAGTGTAAAGCATTTCGATAGGTTCTGAAATTAATCCAATGCTTCTTAAGAATTTATTTATAATTCCTTCATTATTTAACAAAACTAACCAAGCATAAGTTCTAACTAAAAAATTTGTCCAATAAGGCAAAATTATTGCAATGATCAAAATTATTTGCCATTTTCTACTTAATCTTGAAATGAATAATGCTGTAGGAAACCCAATCAAAAGAGATAAAATTGCCGTTGCTGATGCAATCAAAATTGATGTAAAAATAACTTTTAAAAATGTTTGATCAGTAGCTCTAACAAAATTATCTAAAGTAAAAGGGGTGGTCACTCCACCAAATCTGCCCGCAGTTAAAACTGACATAAAAAGCATAGAAACAACAGGAAATGCTGCAAAAATTGTTAAAAAAATTAAGCCTGGTAAAGACCAGAACCAACCAAGTTGGCGGGAGCTTTTGCTCCCGCCACTCTTATTCAATATCTTTTCCTTCTAATTAGCTAGAAGTTACTTCAGTTGCAAGATCGGTATAGATCCTTGAATCTGCACCAAGATCAACTACAACTTCACCCTTCAATAAATCTGCAGGAGTTAATCCCATATTTGGATATGAGGTAACTAATGCTGGATCCAAAGTTTCTGTTGCTGCTTTGTTAGGAACTTTGTAAAGGATGTTGTTTGCAACCCATGCATGTACATCTGGTTGAAGGATGTAATTAATAAATGCATGTGCTGCTTCTTTGTTTTT
>JACCDY010633806.1_pt1 | contig 12840 bp, 12 predicted proteins | sample 7446391 | NCBI WGS metagenome assembly JACCDY01 (sample SAMN15323451, study PRJNA562643) | freshwater metagenome | isolation source: river surface water | place: USA:Blue River Watershed | collected 2017-08-18 | reverse complement strand
GTAGAGAGGGTCTATCCGATGCTGGGTATCAATTTCATTACTACCGGTTAACTAAAGAGAATGAGATTTTATGGGGTGGATATGATGCAGTTTATAACTACGCTGGCAAGGTAAGAGCTGAGTATGAAACACGGCCGGAAACCTACGCCAAACTTGCAACTAACTTTTTTAAAACCTTTCCGCAATTAGCTGGAATCAAATTTACCCATGGCTGGGGTGGGGCAATTGATACCTGCTCAAGATTTTCACCCTTTTGGGGACAGGCTTTAGATGACAAGGTCGCCTATGTTCTTGGCTATACCGGACTTGGGGTAGCAACAACAAGATTTGGTGCATCGGTAATGCTTGACCTATTAGATGGTGTTGAAAGTGAAGCAACGCAGTTATCCATGGTTAAACATAAACCAATCCCATTTCCACCTGAACCATTTAGATTCTTGTTTATCAGATTAACTCAGTGGGCGATAACTCAGGCAGATAAAAATGGTGGCAAGCGAAATCTTTGGCTTCGCCTACTGGACCGTCTTGGGTTGGGATTTGATTCTTAAAATAAGAAGGTAAAGAGTCTTACTTTCGCTTGCTAGAACCATCCTTGGCGAAAAACAGAATCACCAAAATCGCTACTGCGACAATTATTGCTTCCATTACAAAATTCTAGCAATTTAAATTTCTCATTTAATGGAATCATCTACCAAAAGCGCGCCTGGCAGGAATCGAACCTGCGACCTACTGCTTAGAAGGCAGTTGCTCTATCCGACTGAGCTACAGGCGCATTATTTGAACGGGGTAAGTCTTCCGAGCACAACAGGTAAGGTTTGACCCTATGGCTGAGTTTATTTACACGATGAAAAAGGCGCGCAAAGCGCATGGCGACAAAGTAATTCTCGATGATGTCACCTTGATGTTTTTGCCTGGCGCTAAAATTGGTGTGCTCGGACCAAATGGAGCTGGTAAATCTACAGTTCTGCAAATTATGGCTGGCCTTCAACAACCATCAAATGGTGAGGCTTATTTATCTCCTGGCTACACAGTTGGAATCTTGTTACAAGAGCCACCTTTAAATGAGGATAAAAATGTTTTAGAGAATGTGCAAGAGGGCGTGGCAGAGACAATTGGATTGCTAAATAGATTTAATGCGATCAGTGAAGAGATGGCAAATCCTGATGCTGATTATGACAAATTGTTAGCTGAGATGGGAACATTACAAGAGCAGTTAGATCATCGAAATGCTTGGGATTTAGATTCACAATTAGAACAAGCAATGGATGCTCTTCGCTGCCCACCACCTGAGGCTGATGTGAAGGTTTTATCTGGTGGAGAGCGCAGACGCGTTGCATTATGTAAATTGCTATTACAAAAACCAGATCTTTTATTACTTGATGAGCCAACCAACCATTTAGATGCCGAGTCAGTTCTTTGGCTTGAGCAGCATTTAAGTAAGTACGAAGGAACTGTTGTGGCAATCACCCACGATAGATACTTCTTAGACAATGTGGCCCAATGGATCTTGGAGTTAGATCGAGGCCGTGCATATCCATATGAAGGAAACTACACAACCTACCTAGAGACTAAAGAAGCTCGTATGAAGGTTGAAGGACAAAAGGATGCAAAAAGAGCCAAGCGCTTAAAGGAAGAGCTTGAGTGGGTTCGAATGAATGCCAAGGGTAGGCAGACAAAATCAAAAGCTCGTCTTGCTCGTTATGAAGAGATGGCTGCTGAGGCGGACAAAACTCGTAAATTAGATTTCGAAGAGATTCAAATTCCACCTGGACCTCGTCTTGGCGATGTGGTGGTTGAGTGTCAAAACTTAGTTAAAGGCTTTGATGATCGAGTTTTAATAGATGACCTTTCATTTACTTTGCCACGCAATGGAATTGTCGGCGTAATTGGGCCAAATGGTGCAGGTAAGACAACTTTATTTAAAACCATTTTAGGGATGGAAAAGGCTGACTCTGGCGTGGTTAAGGTGGGTGAGACGGTAAAGATTTCATATGTTGATCAGTCTCGCGGTGGAATTGATCCAAAGAAATCACTTTGGGAAGTGGTCTCTGATGGTCTTGATTTTATAAAGGTTGGCAATGTTGAAATGCCTAGCCGGGCATATGTCTCAGCCTTTGGATTTAAAGGTCCTGATCAACAAAAACCTGCGGGGGTCTTATCCGGAGGTGAGCGAAATAGATTAAATCTTGCTCTGACATTAAAGCAGGGTGGAAATTTATTGTTACTTGATGAGCCAACAAATGATTTGGATGTTGAGACGCTTTCTTCTCTTGAAAATGCTTTGCTTGAGTTTCCAGGGTGTGCGGTAGTGATCTCACATGATCGTTGGTTCTTAGACCGAATTGCAACGCACATTTTGGCTTATGAGGGTGAATCAAAGTGGTTCTGGTTTGAAGGAAACTTTGAAAGTTATGAGGAGAATAAGATTGCCCGTCTTGGTATTGATGCGGCCCGCCCACATCGAGCTACCTACCGAAAGTTAACTAGGTAAGTAAAGGGGAGCCCATGAAGTTTAATCACAAGGCATTTGTTAGATGGGATGACTTAGATGCCTTTGGTCATGTTAATAACGCGAAGTATTTAGTTTATGCCCAAGAGGCAAGATTTGAGTGGGGCTATCAACAATTTGCTGAGAAGAAAGAGGAGTCAGCATTAATTGAGATGGTGGTAGCACGAGGAGAGGTTGATTACTTAGTGCCAATTACAGTAGGTGGTGCTTACTATGATGTTAATTTGTGGGTGGAGTCATTAGGTAACTCATCCTTTGTAATGGCATACCAGGTTGAAAAAGATGGAGTTACCTTTGCCAAGATTAAAACAGTTCAGGTGATGATTGATCTAGCAAGCAGAAAATCTAGACCGATTAATGAGGTAGAGCGAGCCTTTTTGAATAAGTACCTAGAGAAGTAGGAGATTTAGATATGACCACCATTAACACTTCGCCAATTGCACCGCGAGATAAACGGCTTTGGTGGCGGGATTCTGTTACCTATCAGATCTATATTCGTTCATTTGCAGATGCAAATGGTGATGGCAAGGGAGATGTTGCTGGAATCATTTCTCGGCTGCCATATTTAAAAAAGCTAGGTGTTGATGCAATTTGGATTACACCTTGGTATCCATCACCACAAAAAGATCATGGTTATGATGTGGCAGATTTTATGGACATCGAGCCTGATTATGGCAATCTATCTGATGCTAAGAGGTTAATTGAAGAGACCCATAAATTGGGTATGCGCTTACTGGTAGATATTGTGCCTAATCATTGCTCTGATCAACATAAATGGTTTCAAGAAGCATTAGCTGCAAAACCTGGATCAGCTGAGCGAGATAGATTTATATTTAAAGATGGCAAGGGAGAAAATGGTGATATCCCACCAAATAATTGGCAAGCAGTCTTTGGTGGCTCTGCCTGGCATCGCGTCACAGAATCTGATGGAAAAGCTGGACAGTGGTACCTACATCTTTTTGCAGTAGAGCAACCTGATTTTAATTGGCAAAACCAGGAGGTTAAGGATTACTTTGAAAAGGTTTTAAAGTTTTGGCTAGATCTTGGGGTAGATGGTTTTCGCATCGATGTTGCCCATGGCATGATCAAGGAAGCAGGATTTCCAGATGTGCCAAGTGATCCAAAATTACTAGAGGGAAAACCAATGCCATTTTGGGATCAAGATGGTGTGCATGAAATTTATAAAGAGTGGCGAAAGATATTAGATTCCTATCCAAATGATCGAATGGCAGTTGCTGAGGCCTGGGTGCATCCTGCAACTCGAATTGCTAGATATTTGCGTCCTGGTGAGTTAATGAACTCATTTAACTTTGAGTTCTTAGGCTCAAAGTGGGATGTTAATGAGTTTAAAAATAACATTAATAAATCAATTGAGGCGATAGGTGCAGTGGGTGCGCCATCCTCATGGGTATTTAATAATCATGATGTGGTCAGATCTGTAGATAGATTTGATTTAGGACTTGGCTTAAGTGGTGGAACCACACTTGAACGGCAGGGGGATGCGAGTAAATTTAATTTAAAGCGAGGTCAAAAGCGGGCAAGAGCGGGCGCTCTTTTAATGTTGGCACTTCCAGGCGGTGCTTATGTTTATCAAGGCGAGGAGTTAACTCTTCCAGAGGCTCGACAGATTCCAGAGGATCGATTAAGTGATCCAAGATGGAAGATGAGTGATTACAAAGATCGTGGCAGAGATGGTTGCCGGGTGCCACTGCCTTGGAAATCAAACTCTAAAGGTGCTTTTGGTTTTTCAGATAATGAAAAGTTAACTCCAAATGATTCCTGGTTACCGCAAGCTAACAATTGGGGTGATTTTTCAGTAGAGGCACAGGATGCTGATCCAAACTCATCACTTAATTTATACCGTAAAGCATTAGAGATTAGAAAATCATTATCAGGTTTAGGAGATGGTCCAATGAGTTGGGTTGAAAGTCCAGCATCTGTTTTGGCATTTTCTCGACCAGGTAACTTTTACTGCTACCTAAATCTTGGCGAAGAGATCAAATTGCCAGATGGGGCAAAGGTATTGGTCAGTAGCTCATCCATTACAAATGGGATGCTACCCACAGATACTGCAGTTTGGTTTACTCTTAATTGATTCGCACTCGGATCCATCCTGCTTGGATTGTTGCTGGCATAACATTTGCCACCTTATTTGCAACCGCAGGTTTTAGAAGTGCACCATCAGTATTAATCCTGCCCCTGGAGGAGGATTTTGGTTGGCGCAGGGATGTCATATCGCTAGCTGTTGCAATAAATGTCTTGCTCTATGGCTTTACTGCACCATTTGCTGCTGCCTTAATGGAGCGCTTTACTGTGAGAAAAGTTGTTATGGCCGCACTTTTCACAGTTGGTACAGGAGCGTTGTTAACTATTTGGATGAATCAAAGCTGGCATTTAATGTTGTTATGGGGAGTAGTAGTTGGTATCGGTACCGGCTCGATGGCGCTGGTATTTGCAGCCACAATTGCAAATAGATGGTTTGTTAAAAAGCGCGGCTTGGTAGTTGGCATATTGACTGCAGCAGCAGCCTCTGGACAATTAGTTTTTCTACCTGGGCTTTCAAAACTAGCGCAAGATCCAGGTTGGCGGGCTTCATCATTAGTTATAGCACTTGCAGCCTATTTGATGGTGCCACTGATCTACCTATTTTTAAAGGAGGATCCACAAAGTATCGGCACTTGCCCGTACGGAGCAGAGGCTGATTGGACACCACCTACTTTAGAAAAAGGAAATGCCGCAAAGATTGCACTGCAAACTTTAAAAGATGCCAGCAAAGTTAAAAATTTTTGGTATCTGGTTGGTTCATTTTTTGTTTGTGGACTATCAACAAGTGGGCTAATTGGCACACACTTCATCCCAGCCGCCCATGATCATGGCATGCCAACTGTTACCGCTGCATCCTTGCTAGCGTTAATTGGTGTCTTTGATGTGGTGGGAACTATTTTCTCAGGCTTTTTAACTGATCGAATTGATCCAAGAAAGTTACTCTTTTTCTATTATCTACTTCGCGGACTCTCATTATTTTTGCTGCCATCAATTCTCTTTTCAACCTTGCACCCATCAACCTTAGTTTTTATCATTTTCTATGGTCTAGATTGGGTAGCAACTGTGCCACCAACTGTTTTACTCTGTCGTCAGGTGTTAACCCCTGAGAAGGGTGCAATTATTTATGGCTGGGTCTTTGCCGCCCACCAGGTGGGGGGTGCAATTGCTGCATTTGGCGCAGCAGTACTTCGAGTTAAATTTGGTGAATACGCAGCAGCGTTTTATCTCACCGGAATACTTTGTGTGATAACTAGTTACTTTGTACTGCAGATTACCTTGAAGGAGAAGGTGAAGAGTTGAGTCAAAGTTTTTATGAAAGAGCAGGGGGTGAGAAAACCTTTAATGATTTAGTCTCTCACTTCTACGCATTAGTGGCGGTTAATCCAATCTTGCGTCCGATGTATCCAGAAAATGATTTACATGGGGCAGGAAGGAGATTGCAATTATTTCTTGAGCAGTACTGGGGAGGACCGACTACTTATAGTGAGGAGCGAGGACACCCAAGATTGCGCATGCGACATGCGCAATTTCATATCTCACGAGTTGAGCATGATGCTTGGTTGATCTGCATGAAGGATGCAGTAAATGGGCTTGAGATTGGCGATGATTTAAAGGCTGAGCTTTGGCAGTACTTGGAGGCAGCAGCTGCTGCGATGATTAACGCAGCTGATTAACTCCTACCGTTTTGATTTAGGTTGAGATTTATTTCCAACTTTTAGTATTTCACCATTTCGAAGGTACCAGATTGTTCCTTTTGTATCTCTAACAGTTGTAATTCGAAGCCCAACAGTTTCAACTACTCCTTGGACATCTAACACATCGATTTTGTCGCCAACGCCATACTGATCCTCAACTAGCATAAAGATGCCAGATAAAATATCTCGCACCAAAGTTTGTGCGCCAAGTCCTAATGCCACACCAATTACACCAGCTGATGCAATAAGAGGTCCAAGATTTAAACCAAACTCAGCTAAGATCATAAAGATTGCAATCAACCAAATAACACCATTTAATGTGGATTTTAAAACTGTGCTAGTGGTTTTTGCCCGCTCCTTTTGGCGAGCACCAGATCGCTTTGGCCCTGGAATTAAATCTGCATCAGCAATCCGGTTCATAAACCGGGCGATTGAACGCTGGCCAATTCTGGAGATGATTATCGCCAGAGCCATAATCACGGTGATATTTAGGGGAGCCCCGGTAAACCAATCTAAGGCTGCTTGCAAATTATCTGGGATTTTCATGGTTATTGTGGAAAACCTTAACCCAATTGTAAGAAGGAATCTGCCCAGAAATGCTGTCTTTTTGCCAACCTTCGGGCAAGATAAGCCTACGCAACTCGAGCCACGGGTTGCCCCTTAAAGGAGAAAGCTTTCAGTGTCACAAACATTGGTACTGAACGCCACCTACGAGCCACTAGGTGTCGTCTCAGAACGACGAGCATTGATACTCGTCTTAAACCAACGCGCAACTAGCGTTGAGGATTCAGATCGCATACTTACCTATGCCCGCGGTTCAATCACATTACCTGCAGTGATTAGATTAAATAAATTTGTAAAGATTCCATACCGTCATGCGGTGCCATTATCTCGCCGGGCAATCTTTGCTCGCGATAACAACCGTTGTGTTTACTGTGGAGTGACAGCAACCTCAATTGATCATGTGATTCCAAGATCAAGAGGTGGCGGACATAATTGGGAGAATGTGGTTTCAGCTTGTCATAAGTGCAATCACTTAAAGGCAGATCGCACATTAAAGGATTTAGGTTGGCGGCTTCGCCACACACCACGTGAGCCAGTGGGAGCTGCTTGGCGAATTTTAGGAACTGGAAAACCAGATCGAATCTGGATTCCTTATTTGAAACCATTTGGGGTTGAGGCGATGGGGGCAGCCAGCGCATGATTGAAGATGGCACCTTAGCTGGTGAGGGATTAACCTTCTTAGAAAGCTTTACCTACTTTGTAATCGCACCAACAGTTTTATTTGTTGTAATCTCATTTTTTGCCTACATCACCGCTAAAGAGGTGCGCGGCAAGAAAAAAGTAAAGGCAAACTCACTTACCAACATTGAGTAGGTTTTTTCTACTTATCCTTAGCCTGCACCTTAAGCGCTCGCTCAAGTGAATCTCGTCCTTCGGAGACTAATCTTCGAAGTCCTGCTTGGCCATCTTTGCCGGTGGTATTTAGCCAATCAATAGTTTTATCTAAGGTTGCTTGGGTAGTTACATAGATTGGGTACATACCAACTACAAACTTACTTGCTACCTCATATGATTTTTTGCCCCATGTATCTAGCAGTAGATCAAAGTAAGGATCAACATAGGCGTTTAGCAATGGTCGGTGAAGTGCTCGCATAAAGCCAGCTAACTTTGCCTCCCGCTGTGAAGTAGATATCTCCTCAGTAGTAATTGATTTCCAGGTTTCAGCCTTAGCCTCTGCTGTTGGCAACGAAGCTAATGCAGTTGTATGGGATAGTTGGCCAGTTAATGTGTTGTCCTTTAACAACTCAGCGGATAAAGCAGCTTTATCCATCAAACCACGCTCTGCTAAGGCAATAACAAAGCTCCATCTAAGATCAGCATCAACCTTTAATCCTGACAACTTCCCCTCAAGCATCTCTTTTATAAAATCATTATGCTCTGCACTTGAGGCAAATGAGGTGAAGTTTCTAGCAAACTGTAATTGGTGATCACTGCCTGCAGCTGCTGATCTCACCATATGTTCATAGGCGTTACCAACCTTTAGTCTGGCTGAATCTCGCTTACTTGGTGCGCTATATAGCTCAACTGCAGTAGTTAACTGAGTAGCAATAATTGTTACAGTTGCAATGTCATACTCACCAGGAAGGCCAGCAAGTGCGATTTCAATAAAATCAGTTGCACTTATTTCAGCATCGCGCAACATATCCCAGGCTGCAGACCAGCAAAGTGCCCGAGTTAGTGAATCATCAATCTTGCCTAGATGAGCTTTTAAGGTCGCAATTGAGCGATCATCAAATCTAATCTTGGTATAGGTCAGATCTTGATCATTTATCAAGAGTAGATCGGCAACCTTTTCTCCAGCCAGCTCTGAAACTGCGCTCTTGCTGCCAGCAACATCTAGCTCAACTCTTTTTCTAAGGGCAATCTTGTTACCAACTAAGTCATATAAACCAACCGCCATCCGGTGCGGACGTAATTCAGATGAGCCAACTGGCATAGTAGGAGCTTCTTGAACAATTGCAACTGATTTGTAAGTGTCATTTTCAATCTCAAGTGATGGTCGTAAAGTGTTAACACCTGCCGTTTGTAGCCAGGTTGATACCCAAGGCTTTAAATCTCGACCACTGGCTTGTGTTAATTCAACTAATAAGTCATCTAGGGTGGTGTTTTTAAAGGCGTGTTTAGCAAAATATTTTTGTAATCCTAAGATGAAATTATCTCGACCAACATGGGAGACTAATTGCTGCAAAACTGAAGCACCTTTTGCATAGGAGATGCCATCAAAGTTTCCAGCAACGGTATCGATGTCTTTCATATCGGAGACAATTGGGTGCGTAGAAGAGAGTTGATCTTGGCGGTAGGCCCAATTCTTTCGCTCCTGATTAAAACCTGTCCAAGACTTTTTAAATCTAGTTGCCTCCACCATCGCAAGATATGAGGACCACTCAGCAAATGATTCATTAAGCCAAAGATCATCCCACCACTTCATAGTGACCATATCGCCAAACCACATATGTGCCATCTCATGCAAAATTGTGTTTGCTCGTGCGTTATACATACGCTCAGTTACCTTTGATCGAAAGACCAAAAGCCTTTCTAAGAAGGTAACAGCTCCAGCATTTTCCATCGCACCCCAGTTGAAATCCACCACTGCAATCTGGTCATACTTTTCAAAGGGATACTCAAGACCAAATACCTTTTCAAAGTAGGCAAAACCCTGCTTCGTAATCAAGAAGATATCCTCTGGATCTAAAAACTCTGCCAATGATTTACGGCAGTAGATACCAAGCGGCACTTTTTTCTTACCTACATACTCATCCTGCACCTTGTAGTAAGGACCTGCAATTAAAGCAGTGATGTAGGTAGAAATTCTTGGTGTGGTTGTAAAGCTCCACTTTGCCTTCTTATCGGCAGAAGATATTTTTTCTTTTTCTGGGTTATTTGAAATTACTTGCCAATGATCAGGCGCGGTAACTGTTAGGGTAAAAGTTGCTTTTAAATCTGGTTGATCAAAGCATGGATACATTTTTCTGATAAATGCGGTCTCACCTTGTGAATATAGATAGATCTCATTATCAACTGGATCTACTGAACGTTGTAGCCCCTCACCAGTTTTGGAGTAGACACCATTCATTTTAATTACTAACTCATTTTCACTTGCCAAATTATTTATAAAAATACTTTCGCCATCATAATTTGCAGTATCTACTACCTGGCCATTTAAGGTGGCAGAAATTACAGATTTACCAACTGCATCAATAAAGGTTGAATAACCAGGCTTATTGCAGCTGAACTTAACTACTGTGTGGGAGATAAAGAGTTCATCACCTTGGGTTAGATCGAGATCAACCTCATAACTTTTAATACTTAAATGAGCAGATCTCTCGGCAGCCTCAGCTCGAGTTGAGTTTAAACCTGGCATATCTACTCCCTTTAAAGTATTTGCGATATCGCAAAAGCAATATTATTTAAGTCTGTATCCAAGCAGAGATTGCAGGTTAAGCCAAGATGGAGCGAGCCTCAAATCGAAGTTACTCACTTCGTGGTGATCGGATGACCCGTGCCCAAAGTTTGGCGATGTCACAAAGCTGGGATAAGTACTCGATAGAGATTAAAGCAGGATTAGATTTAAACCAGATATTTCCAGATAAACCAAAGGTTATCTTGGAGATTGGTTCGGGAATGGGCGAGGCCACTGCCGCGATTGCAAAGGCAAATCCACAAACAGGATATGTGGCAGTTGAAATGCACTCACCAGGCTTGGCTGCGCTTTTGATTTTAATAAATCAACTTGAGTTAGAGAATGTTAAATTGATTAGAGAGGATGCTACCTACCTTCTAGCAAACTTTATTCCTAACGAAAGCCTTGATGGCATCCACTTATTATTTCCAGATCCTTGGCCTAAAAACCGGCAACACAAGCGACGCATAGTACAAAGTGAGTTTATAGAGTTAATAGCAAATAAATTAAAGCCAGGTGGCTTTATCCATATTGCAACTGATTGGCAGCCTTATGCAGATTGGATAAAGGAAAGATTTGCCTCCAGCTTAAGATTTAAAGGTGGGGTTGTGGATCGGCCAAGCTGGCGGGTTTTATCTAAATTTGAAGGCCAAGGAATAAGAAAAGGTCACTCTGTTACTGATTTTAGATATGAAAGAGTTTAAAGCTTTCCCTCATTTTCAAACTTAGAGATTTGACCAATTCTTCTGACATGCCTTTCATCATTAGTAAATGGTGTTGCTAAAAAGGTATCTACTAACTGAAGGCAAAACTGCTCATCATGCATTCGCCCGCCGAGGGATATCACATTTGCATTGTTGTGCTCTCTGGCTAACTTTGCAGTCTCAAGTGACCAAACTAAAGCTGCTCTAATGCCCTTCACCTTATTTGCTGCCATTTGTTCACCATTGCCAGAGCCACCCAAAACAATTCCAATTGAGCTTGGATCTAATGCGGTGGCTTGGGCTGCTGGTATGCAAAAGTTTGGATAATCATCAAGTGCGTCATATTGGTGTGGTCCATGATCTACTACTTGATGCCCACTATTTTCTAAATGCTTGATAATTTTTGATTTAAACTCAAGGCCGGCATGATCACTGCCAATATGAATCTTCATATCGGTAGTTTGGCACATAAATAAATCTGCCTGGCTTACCCTTTATAAGCCAGGCAGATTGTGTCTTAACTACTTGATGGGATCAGGCTTAGGAGCGATGACCACCCTTTAGACCCTTGTAACCCTTGTACTTTATGTTGTTAACCATATTAGTTACTCGCTCAGTAGTTTTTGCTTTCTGAGCAGTTGCTTGCGCAGCAGTTATCTTTCCTGCAGCAAGGGCTGCATCAATTTGCTTGTTTACCTCAGCAACCAAGGCGGCAATTAATGCATCCTTTTTACTGCCTGCAATTTGAGCAAGTGATTCACCAGCCTTCATTCTAGTTTTCACAGCATCTAGTGAGATTCCAAGTGTGGAGGTGACTACCGCATCTAGTGAATCCCGATGATTTTGCTTCATCGCCTTTGCTGCACCCCTTAAATCTGTTGCAGCTTTTGCAATGGCATCTGCTTGAGATTGAGTGATTGTTCCATTTGTTACCAATGTTGAAAGAAGAGAGTTAATCCCCTTACCTTCTCGGCCACCGAAGCGATCATCTGCTGATGCAATGGTTGTTCCTGAAACTGTTAGCACAACTGCTGTAGAGACAATTGCTGCCATTAATTTCTTCTTCATCGATCCTCATTTCTTCAAGTACCTGTTGCACCTGATGTGAGTAGATAACTAGTTCAATCTGTGCTATCTATCTATAACACCTGAGTACTAGGTCAAAGTATTTTTCTGTAGTAAATAATACTCTCCGCTTCGGTGAGTGCTACCACTCATCTTTCTGTGAATTTAGTGTGAGTAATTTCTTTAGTAGGGATACCACTCTTGTCACGCTGCGTAACCACATTCACCCTTGTATGCGGCGCAAACCAAAGGGTTTGCCACAAGACCCTAATTGGGGGGATGGATAGGTTGAAATGGCAATCTACAATTTAAATGCCAAAGTAATAAAGTTAGTTTTGGTCATAGTTGCAATAAACATGATTAATCCAGTAGCAGCACAGGCTGCAGGACGAAGTACAACAGCTGTTGCCAACACAATAAGAAGTGGCAATGGAGTACCTGCTTCAACCCTTGGCATTGATGGTGATTTTTATATAGATCTTAAAACAATGAATTTCTATGGGCCAAAGAAAAGTAATAGGTGGCCTATTCCAACATCACTTCGTGGACCAGCTGGTGCAACCGGAGCTGCTGGAGCGGATGGAAAAAATGGCGCTAGCGCTAATGCGGTTGTTGGAGCGACTGGTCCTGCTGGACCAGCTGGACCAAAAGGTGACACCGGAGCACCTGGACCAAAAGGTGACACAGGTGCAACTGGGGCAACAGGTGCAACAGGACCTGCCGGATCAGGAAGTGGAAGCCCCGGACCTAAAGGTGACACTGGTGCAACAGGACCTGCAGGACCAAAAGGTGATACCGGAACTGCAGGTGCAGTAAGTGTGATTGCAGGTGATGTTGCATTCCAGAATCTGCTGAATG
>JACCDY010398228.1_pt1 | contig 12840 bp, 5 predicted proteins | sample 7446391 | NCBI WGS metagenome assembly JACCDY01 (sample SAMN15323451, study PRJNA562643) | freshwater metagenome | isolation source: river surface water | place: USA:Blue River Watershed | collected 2017-08-18 | reverse complement strand
CTCAACGCTTCTGTACTCAACTCGGCCGTCATCAACGGATCGGCCGGGGGTGTGCTGCAAGAGCTGGCGGCATCCGCCTCGTGTGCGGCGACGTGCTCGGCTGCACTTGGCCTGTCGCGCAACTTCGCCGGCGCCATCACTGGTGTCGGCAGCATTGTCGCGTCGGCATCGCTGTCGAAGAACATCGCCGCGGCGTCGAACGCCTACGTCGTCACCTACGCCGGCGTCATCCTCGGCATCCCACTGGCTGGATCGGCCAGCGCGGCCGCAACGACAGCCGCCGCTCTGAGTCGAGTGGCCAACGTCGCCGGCTCAGTCAGCACGGCAGCATCGGCTTCTGGCGACGCCTCGAAGTCCGACAACCTGAGTGCCAGCGCTTCCGCAAGCGCATCGGCCTCGGCATCCCCCGCAATTATTTTCAACATCGCGTCCAGCGTGTCGGCTACGGCCAGCGCAGACGCTGCTGCTGCCGTCACCAAGTCGGTCTCCGGCTCGTCGTCCGCATCGGCCTCCGTTGCCGCTGACGTCGCCAAGACTGACAACGTCGCGGGCTCCGCTGCGGCCACGGCAAGCGCATCGACGTCGGCAACCGTTGACTGGTCGGTCGCCACCGACTCCCAGGCCACGGCCACGGCATCCGCAGAGCTGGCGAGTGTCATCTCGCTGGCCGGCAGCTGTGACGCCTTCGTGATTGACGTCGCCGACGTCGCGCTCAGCGTCGTGCTCAACGCCGGCGGCAACGCCACGGCATCGAGCTTCGGCTCCGCTGACGTCGTCAAGGTGGCTCAGGCCGAGGGTAATGCAGTTGCATTGTCTTCGGGTCTCGCGAGCCTGATCAATCCGCTGGCTGCTGTTGGCGCCGTCGCCACGGCATCCACCGTGGGCTCTGCCACCCTGGTCAAGAACATGGAGTGCCAGGCCAACGCAGTCGCTGAAACCACTGGTGAAGGCGTCATTCTCAAAAACGTCGAGACCCAGGCCATGGCAGAAGCATCGACGTCCGCCCAGGCTCAGGTCGACAAGCTCATTGCGGCCGCCGCTGCTGCTGTTGCCGAGACGCTGTCTGCCGCTGCTGTCGACAAGAACATTGCCGGCCAGGGCTCGGCAACGATGTACGTCGACGTCGCCCCGGCTGCCGTCACCAAGATCCTCTCCATGGGCGCCTCGGCAGCGGCAAGCACGTCAGGCCAAGCCATCATCGCCAAGACCCTGGCGTGCGCCGGTCAGGCTACGGCCATCACCGATGGTGCTGCCGCCGTCAGCAAGAACGTCGCCGCGGCAGGCGCAGCTGTTGCCACCACGGTCTCCCTGATCGAGCTGCGCAAGACGCTGGCAGGCACGTCGTACATCATGGCGCTGACCAGGGGCGAGGCTCGCATCGGCAAGCGCCTGGATGGTGCCGGCGACGGCGTCTCCAATGTCTTCGCCTACCTGAAGCTGATTCTCGAGATCGACGGCGACCTCGAGCTCTACACGGCCGGGAATGCCGTCGTCGACATCACCAAGAATTCCGAGGGCTATGCCCTGGTGGTGGCGACGGTCGCAGGTCGCGCCAGGAAGATCTACCCCTTCCAGAACATCTCGGCATCCGCCACGGCAACGCTGATGACGATGTCCGCGGCAACCGACTACGCACAGGCTGCGGCATTGGTCAGTGGCGCCTCAAGCGACGCTCAGGCGGCCAACGCCAGCGCGGATGTCGACGTCGACTACGCCGATCAAAGCGCGCACTCCGATGACGTCTCCGTAGGCTCGACTGACGTCAGCTACGTCGCCATCACCTAATAAAATCACGACACCCAACAAGGCATCGCAATGGCTGTTTTATTTACCAACAACGCACAGGCTGCTCTTTCGGCGACAATCACCGCCGCAGCGACAAGCTTCTCTGTGACGGCTGGGTTGGGTGCGCTGTTCCCGTCTCCGGGTGTCGGCGACTACTTCTACGTCACGCTGGCCGACACCGCCGGCAACCTCGAGATTGTCAAGGTCACGGCGCGCACCACCGACACCTTCACAGTCGTCCGCGGCCAAGACGGCACCACGGCCCGCGCCTACTCGGCTGGCGACAAGGTCGAGCTGCGCCTGACCAAGGCAATGCTTGACCAGATCAAGCTCGACACCCAGCAAAACGTCACCGGAAACCTGTCATTCACTGGCACCGGTAACCGCATCACCGGCGACTTCACCAACGCAACGTACGCCAACCGCGTGCTGGTGCAGACCTCTACCGCCAACTCCAACACCTACTTCGGCCTGATCCCGAGCGGCACAGCCCTCAACGCGCAGTTCCAGGTATTCAACTCATCGGATCCCGCGAACTCGTCCATCGGCACATTCACGGCCGCATCGGGCACCATCCGACTTGTCTCGGGCTTCATCGGCACCGGCACCACGCTTCCCCTGGTTGTCGTGTTCGGCTCCACGGAAGCCGCGCGATTCGCGACCAACGGCAACTTCCTGTTGGGTTCGGCAACCGACAACGGCACCGATCGCCTCCAGGTCACCGGCTCCGCCAACATCACCGGCGCCATCAAACAAAACGGTAGCCAAGTCCTTCACGCCGGTAACTACACCAGCTACTCGCCGTCTCTGACTGGAACTGGCGCATCTGGCAGCTGGGACATCAACGTCACCGGTTCTGCGGGCAGTACGCCTTTGCTGTCGGCGCTCGGCAGTTACGTGTGGTCGGCGTCGACATTGCCGACCGGATACAACCAAGGCATTCAGGCGTCGTTCGTTTCTGCCGCGCAAGGGTTCCAGAGCTACGGTTCTGTGCTGACCATGAATGCGTACTCCGGAGGCGGCTCTGCGCTCCAGCTCTACGTTCCGTACAGCGCCAGCTACGGCGGCAACGGTTTGCAGATTCGTTCGGGCAACTACGACGTCAACGGCGGAAACTCTTGGACCTCCTGGAAGACGTTGCTCGACAGCAGCAACTACACCAACTACGGAGACGCCAGTTACGTCAAGAAGGCTGGCGACACGATGACCGGCCCGCTTGCCGTGATCGGCCAGACCATCAATGGACAGAGCCATTTCCAATGGGATAACGCTACCTACCGCAACCCTGCCGACTGGACGGCCAGTGCAATCTTGCGCCGCGACAATGCCACCTCCGGCATCAACGGACACATCCCGGCACTGGTCCTGTACAACAACAACGGCGGGGATCAGACCACCGTCGGACTATCGTTTGCGTCCGCTGAAGGCGCAACAGGGTTGGGAAATTCAGTAGCGCTTGCTGGAATCTTGGCGCGAAAAGAAGGCGCGGGAACAGTCAGCGGCTGGAGTTCGGGATCCCTGAACTTCTACGTCAAGAACGGTGGAACGCGGGTTGATGCGATCAACATCAGCAACACCGGCACGGTAAACGCTTTGGTTGCGCTTCAGCAAGGCGGCAACCAAGTGTTTCACTACGGCAATCATCACGCACAAAACGCGTGGACACCCAACGTCTCCGGTGGTGTGACTCGCATCAGTCAGACGATGTGGGCGAAGACAGGTGGCAACAACGCTGTCTGGGATGGACAGGTCTACTCGTCGGAAGCGTACCCGACGAACGTCTACTGCCAGGCGTCTGTTGGAAATGCCACCAGCAACGTTATTTTTGGTTTGAGCGCTCTGGACGGCACGACCGACACCAACGCTGACTACAGCGTCATCGACTATTGCTGGAACACGGCAGGCAACGGCAACGCCTACATCTACGAGAACGGCACTCAAGTCGGGGTTATTGCTGGGTACGGCACGTACACCGCGTCAACGGTGTTCACCATCACGTATGACGGCGCCAACGTCCGCTATTACAAAGATGGGGTGGTTCAGCGCACTGTCGCTCGAACAGTTGGCAACGGCCTGTATTTCGACAGCTCGTTCTACAACAACAACTCCGCCTCACAGCTCTACAACATCGAGTTCGGTCGCCTGTCTCAGCATCTGTTGGCCAAGAGCGGCGGAACGATGAGTGGGCCGCTTGTCATCAACGCAGACGACGGCCTCAAGGCTACGTACGGCGGAACGGATGGTGATACCTGGTATCGCGGATGGGGCATGGAGAGCAACAGGGCGAGCGTATATATCCGCCCCACCACCAACAACTCCGCAAACCTAAGGATCGGATATTCGGAGGGCTCTCAGAACTGGGGAACTGTGCGTGTCGATGCCGCCAACTTCACCCAGAACGGCAATCAAGTTCTCCACGCTGGCAATTTCTCCAGCTACGCCCTGCCGAACCCTGGCAGCGGCACTGGCGGGCGCGTCCTGATCAACCTCAGCGGAAACCCTGCTTGGTCTGATGCCTCGTTCACCTACGACCCAATCATGGGTCAGTTCCGCGCAACAAACTTCCGCGCAAACGTGGGTGATTCCGCTCCCACCTGGAACTTCAACAACATCCTGCACGCAGGCAACTACACCAGCTACGCACTTCCGCTTACCGGCGGCGTTTTGAGTGGGACGTTGACTTTGGCCGCTGGTTCCTCATGGACCGTACTGGCGCCGGGGGCTGGCACGTACAACAAGCACGTTCAGTACATTGACGGAACGCAGTACACGCTTGAGGCCGCGCTCCTCACCGATGCGTCAAACGGCACCCGCACTCCGATCACCTTTACGTGGCGAGGTGGGTATGCAGCAACCGGTGGATTAACGATCACTGGCGCCTCTGCCGCCGAACTTGGCGGCAACGTCGTTCTGCACGCAGGCAACTACTCCAGCTACGCACTGCCCCTTAGCGGCGGCACGATGTCAGGCACGCTGAACGCACGAACCGTGGTTGTTGGGTTTGGTGCGTACCTTGAAAACTACGGCGGATACTTTGCGCGGGGCGATTACAGCGTATTGAACTCGGCGGGCACGGCATGGAATAGTGTCATTGTGCGTAACAATGGTGCACCGTACCTTCAGAACATCACGTACGGCGGCAACACGATTATCCACGCAGGGAACGTTTCCAGCTATGCCACAGGCATGACGCTCACAACGTCGGTTGCTTCGACGAGCGGAACGAACATTGACTTCGCGTCTCTGCCCACCACGGTGAAGCGGGTCACGCTCATGCTGAACGGTGTGTCGCTGAGCGGAACAAGCCAGATACGCATTCGCCTTGGATACGGGGGCGGCACCATCACAACATCCGGCTACTCTGGTGTGGCGGCTGCTCAAATCACAGGCACATCAGCGTCCGCGATCTCCGCAGGCTTCGATGTGCAATCTACGTTTACCAGCGCATCGAACACCTTCACCGGGTCCGTCGTCCTCACCTGCCTCACGGGCAACACATGGATGTGCTCTGGTGTGCTTGCGGTTCAGGGTGGGACCACTGCCATCGCGGTCATCAGTGGTTCCGTCGCTCTCTCCGGAACACTAGATCGCGTTCGCCTCACCTCGGTCAACGGCACCGATACCTTTGACGCTGGCACCGTCAACATTGTTTACGAGTAAAAAAGGAAACATCATGACCACTTTCAACGTTCGCATCACCGCCGCACGCACTCGCAACGAGGGCGAGCTCTCCGACATCCTGACCAAGGTCGAGTGGGTGTTAAGCGGCGAACAAGACGGCACCACTTTTGAGCTGCCCGGCAAGACCACCATGGGCCCAGTGGATCCCCAGGACTTTACGCCCTACTCTCAGCTCACGCCACAGCAGGTCATCGACTGGGTGAACGCCATTGAGGACACTGAAACAGGTCAGTTCCCAGGTTTGCGCGGTCACATCGACATGGTCGTGAGCCGCATGGCCGCGGAAGCTGCTTTGGCTGAGAAGCCCCTGCCTTGGGCTCCGACTCCACAGGCGCCGCAGCAAGAGCAGTCGCAGTTCTAAGCGTTGCTTCTGCGCAACAAAGTGTTGCGCTCCGACAAAAAATGTGTACAATGGGTGTCCATTTTTGGAACCTGTCCATTTTTTCCGGAGCTTTAAATGCAGATTCAACTGTCACTGGACGTCAACGACGTCAACACCGTGCTCGAGGGCTTAGCCCGAGTCCAAGAGAACGCAGGCCGCGTGCAAAACGAGGTGCGAACCCAGGCCTCTGTGCAGTTCGAGGCGCAGCAGAAAGCCGCCGAGCAGGCCGCGAAAGACGCTGCCGCCAAGGGCGAAGGCGACCCCGCCAAGGCCTAAGCCAACCCCAACCCGCTTCGGCGGGTTTTTTGTTTTATGAAGGGTCGGCGGGGAGCGCCGGCAGAAGGTAGCAGTATGACAGTCGATGAAGGCCTGAAGCAGTTTGCAACCGAAAGACAGGTCGAGTACATCGACGCCGTCAACCAGCACAAGGGAATCCGAGCCGCGGCGCGTGAGCTCGGCGTTGACCACAAGGTCATCGTTCGTGCCATCAAGTCGGCCAAGCGCCGCGCCGAGATCCGTGGCTACGCGCCCCGGCATGACTTCATCCGCCCGGTGCCGGAGATGTTCAAGGCCCACGGCGTGTCGACCTACTACAACAAGGACGGCAAGCCCACCGGCCAGTGGGTCAAGGCAACTCTCGACGAGCAACAGCGCATGCAGGCGATCGAGGCCGCGATTGCCGGTCTCTGCGATGACGTGCCTCGCGCCAAGCCGGTAGCGGCTCCCGTCATCTGCAACAGCGCCTTGGCCACCGTCTACACGCTCACCGACTCACACGTCGGCATGCTGTCCTGGCACCGCGAGTCCGGCGAGGACTGGGATCTCGACATCGCCGAGCGCGTGCTCACCGGCTGCTTCCAGGCCATGGTGGACGCGTCGCCGGCGTCAGCTGTTGGCGTCGTCAACCAGCTCGGCGACTTCTTGCACAGCGATGGCTTGCTGCCGGTGACGCCAACCTCTGGCCACGTCCTCGATCAGGACGGCCGCTTCAGCAAGGTCGTCGAGGTCGCCGTGCGCGTGCTGCGCGCCGTCGTGGCCATGGCCTTGGCCAAGCACGAAAAGGTTGTCGTGCTGATGGCAGAAGGCAACCACGACATGGCGTCAAGCGTGTGGCTGCGTGTGCTGTTCAAGACGTTGTTCGAGAACGAGCCGCGCGTCGAGGTGATCGACTCGCCGCTGCCCTACTACTGCATCAAGCACGGCAAGACCATGCTGGCTTTCCACCACGGCCACCTGAAGAAAAACGACCAGCTGCCCATCCTGTTTGCCGCGCAGTTCCCCAAGATCTGGGGCGACACCGTCAAGCGCTACTGCCACACCGGTCACCGTCACCACACCGAGGAAAAAGAACACTCGGGTATCACGGTGATCCAGCACCCAACATTGGCGGCACGCGACGCCTACGCAGCCCGCGGCGGCTGGGTGGCCGAGCGCCAGGTGACCAGCATCACTTATCACGAAGAGTACGGGCAGGTTGCCCGTCACACAGTCACGCCGGAAATGATTGAGCTCGGCACTTCCTAAGCAGGTACATCAATGACGATTCTCTCAGTCAAGGCCTTCAATGGCCTGAAGCCCATTGTGAAGCCGCACCTGCTGCAGGATGCCGATGCCCAAGTCGCGCAGAACGTGCGCCTGGTGTCGGGCTCCATCGAGCCCATGCGCGGCACCACCACGCTGAAGTCAACGACGACCACCAATCCCAAGACCATCTTTCGCTACGGCTCGAGCGCCGTCGAGACCAACTACTGGCTCGAGTTCAGCAATGACACCGACGTCATGCGCTCGCCGATCCCCAACGACCAGTACGACCGCCTGTACTGGACCGACGGCATTTTCCCGCCGAAGTACGCGCCAAACTCGATGGTGCTGTCGGGCTCCTCGTATCCCGGCGCCGCCTACCAGCTTGGCATTCCGGAACCCGCGGCACCCGTCATCAGCACCTACACCGAGACCGTCGAAGGCGAGATCCCGGAAAGCCGCACCTACGTCGTGACCTACGTGTCGGCATACGGCGAAGAAGGGCCGCCATCCGCGGCGTCGTCCGTGGTTGCCCTCAACCCCAACGAGGACGTGACCGTCACGTTGCCCGGCGCGCCGAGCGGGAACTACAACATCACGCTCAAGCGCATCTACCGGTCTTCAGCGGTGGGCTCCAGCGCCGAATTTCAGTACGTCGACGAGATCCCGGTGGCGCAGACGTCGTACGTCGACTCCATCGCCCAGGCTGATCTCGGCGAGATCTTGCCAAGCGAAGGCTGGGTCGCGCCTCCTGCCGACCTCAAGGGCTTGCGCATGATGGCCAACGGCGCCGCCGTCGGCTTTGCCGGCCGCACGGTGTACCTCAGCGAGCCCAACATGCCGCACGCCTGGCCGCACAAGTACACCATCGACTTCGACATCGTCGGCATCGCCACTTATGGCCAGACCGTTGCCGTGATTACGACCGCCTTCCCATTCCTGTTGCAGGGCGCCGATCCGTCGGCCATGACGCCCACCAAGATCGAGGTGCCGCAGGCCGGCGTGTCCAAGCGCTCGATCATCGAAACCGGTGACGGCGTCCTCTACGCGTCGCCAGACGGCTATGTGTCGTTGGGTGCCGGCATCAACGTCCTCACGCAGAACCTGTTCACGCGCGAGCAATGGCAGTCGTACGCGCCGGCCTCGATGGACGCCTACCTCTACAACGGCCGCGTCCACCTGCTCTACAACAACGGCAGCCGCGGCATCCTGGTCATCGACCCGACAGGCCAGGGCGCCGTGCTCACGACCTGTACATACAATCAGTACACGCCGATGACCGCCGGGTATTACGACTCCTCGACCGACACGCTGTACTTCGCGCAGAACGCCAGCATCATGCGCTTCGATCGCGGCAATCTTGGCGTGGCCACCTGGCGCAGCAAGAAGTTTCGCCTGCCGTGGCGACAGAACATGGGTGTCGCCCAGGTACGCGCCGCGACCTACCCGGTGTACATCCGCATCTATGCCGACGGCATCCTGCGCCGGGAGACAACGGTTACCAATGACGACCCGTTCATGTTGCCGTCTGGCTTCCGTGCCCTGGATTGGGAATTTGAGATCGACGCCGGCGGCGAGGTCTCCGAGGTGAACATCGCAAACAGCATGGCGGAACTGAAACAAGTATGACGCGCGAAACCAAAATCCCGGCAATTCCGGACATCCGCGCCGACAACGTCGTTGATGTCCTGCGGGCCATCAAGTCAGGGCTCGACGTGCGCGAGGCACGCGTCGGGGATCCGCTCGACCAGATGGTTACGCTGCGCGACCTGGCCGACCTCAGACTTGTCCTGGCGAACGTTGGCCGCACTCAGGTCACGGGAGGCGGCAACCTGCCAGTCGTCGTGCCTGGCGTCAATCCCGACGGCTACAACCCCGCCACCGACTTGATGACGCCGCCGCAGCCCACCGGCCTGACGGCAAGCGGCACCTTCACCAACGTCTATCTGAGCTGGGATGGTGCACCCTACCGCAACCACGCCTACACCCAGATCTGGCGCTCGCAGACCAACGTGCTCGGCAATGCCGTGCTGGTCGGCGTCAGCTCAACCAACCTCTTCACCGATCCCGTCCAGGAAAATCAGACCTACTACTACTGGATCCGCTTCGTGTCGCAGGCCAACATCATCGGCGCCTACAACGCGACCAGCGGCACGCAGGTCACGACCAGCGAAAACCCGGCTGGCGTCATCGCGGCGCTCGAGGGCCAGATCCTGGCAAGCACGCTGAGCTCGGCACTGGCCACCCGTATCGATTTGATCGACGCCCCGGCCAGTGTCGCGGGATCCGTCAACCAGCGCGTTGCCGTCGTGCAGTCGCAGGTCAACGACCTCCTGAACACGCCGACCTACGACAACACAGTCACCTACCAGGCCAACACCACCGTCACCTACAACGGCTCGCTGTATCGCGCCCTGCAAGTGACGACGGGCCACCTGCCGACCGACACCACGTACTGGGAAAAGATCGGCGAATACGCATCCCTGGGTGATGCCGTAGCCGCGCACACCCTGGAGATCGGCAATCTGCAGGATGACCTGGCCTCCGAGGTCACGGCACGCAGTCTGCTGGCCACACAGATGCGCGGCGACTACGCCGGCAACTCGCTCGAGGGGCTGACCCAGGGTCTGCTGTATGACGAGCGCGTCGCCAGGTCGACCGCTGTCGAGTCCGTGGCGTCCAGTGTGTCGACGCTATCGACGAGCTTCAACAACGCCGTCACGCGGCTGGATGCTGACATTCTGTCCGAACAGACATCTCGCAGCAACGCAGATTCTGCCCTGGCTTCCAGCATCTACTCGCTGCAATCCACGGCCTCCGGCCTCGAGATCGGAAAGTCGTGGAATTTCGACGCCGACGTCGAGGGCTTTGTCGCGCTCTCCGGCACCTTGACGTGGTCGAACGGAGCCCTCCAGCTCAACTCCTCGGGAACCGATCCGGCGCTGCGCACGCCAGGCATCAGCCTCGTCGGCAGCAAGAACTACCTCCTGCGCATGCGCATCAAGCGCGTCGCCGGTTCCGGCTGGGATGGCACGGTCTACTACACCACAGCCGGCCATGGTGAGAGCGAGACCTATCGCAAGCAAATCACGAACGGCACGGCGACAGGCGAGTGGCGCATCCTCGAATGGGACATGTCGGATATTGCCGACTGGGTGGGCAGCACCGTCATCAACATCCGCTTCGATCTCGGAAACACGGCGCAGGATCAATTCCTGATCGACTGGGTGTCGATCGGCCGTGTCGCGCCGCAGCCCCTGGTCTCCCAGGCAACGCTGACCAACAACTATTACACGAAAGCCGACACCGATAGCGCCATTGCGTCGGCAACGCAAAGCCTGGTTTCAAGCTCGGCGTTAAGCACTGCCCTGGCTTCGTACGCCACGACGGCGACGCTGACCAGCGATTACTACACCAAGACCCAGGCGGACGCCGCCATTTCGAGTGCAACCTCGAGCCTGGTGTCGACGACGGCGCTCAATGACGCCTTGAGCTCGTACGCGACGACGGCAACCCTCACCAATAACTATTACACCAAGACAACCACCGACAGCGCAATCGCGACCTCATCGCAGGTGCTGTCGGCCTCGCTCAGCGGTGGCTTCGATGTCGGCAAGTCCTGGAACTTCGACACCAACGAAGAAGGGTTCACGGTCAGCGGCGCCACGATCTCGAGCTCCGGCGGCGCGATCCGCATCAACTCATCCGGCAATGACCCGGTCCTGATGTCGCCGGCCGTCTCGCTGGCGGGCGCCACCAACTACGTCGTGCGCATGCGCGTCAAACGCCTGGCGGGCACGACCTGGCAGGGCGACATCTACTACACCACGGCTGGTCACGGCTACAGCGAGTCCTACAAGAAGCGCATCGCCGACACCACGGTGCTCAACGAATGGCGCGTGCTCGAGTGGGACATGTCGAGCCTCACCGCTGGCGGCGCCGACTGGGTCGGCAACACCATCACCGCGATTCGTTTTGACATCGGCACCACCGCTGCCGACCAGTTTGAGATCGACTGGATCTCCGTGGGCCGCGTCGCGCCGGTCTCGTACACCGCGGCCATCGCGCAAGAGGCAACGGTGCGATCGCAAGCCGACGGCTCGCTGTTCGCGCAGTACACCGTCAAGATCGACAACAACGGCTACGTGGCTGGCTTTGGCCTGGCGTCTCAGACCGTCAACGGCATTCCAACCAGCAGCTTCATGGTGCGCGCCGACAGCTTCTCGATCGTCAACCCGGACGTGGCGAAGGTCAAGATCAACTCGGCGACGATGTACTCGAGCTGGTTTGGCTCGTGGACGCAGATCGTTACCAACACAGCGCACGGCCTGGCTTTTGGCGACTATGTTTCGATCACCGACATCCCGGAAATCGTTGGGCAGCACCAGGTCACCGCAATCGTCGATGCGACGACGTTTTCAATCGCCAAGTATTCTTACCCCGGATACACAGTCAGCGCGAATTCTTCTGTTGCACTGGTCACGGCTCCTTTCGTTGTCACCAGCGGCAAGGTCTACATCAGATCTGCGGTCATCGCCAATGCCTCGATCACCAACGCGCAAATCGCCAGCGTCACCGCTGACAAGATCACAACCGGCACCCTGACCGCGACCATCGGTGTCAGCACTGGCAAGATCTACGGCGGCGTCAATCCCAACTGGGCCTTCGGCTCCGTCAACTTTGGCACCGGCTTCTACGTCGGCAACGACAACGGCATCTACAAGCTGCGCGTCGGCTCCTACGACAAGAACCTCACCTGGGATGGCAACGACCTCACGGTGCGCGGCATCATCTACGCCAGCGGCGGCCTGATCGGCGGCGTCGCCATCGACACCGTTGGACTGCGCTCCGGTCAGTCGGCATGGAATACGGGCTCCGGTTTCTACCTGGGTGCAGACGGCAGGTTCTCTCTGGGCACTGCCAACTCCAAGTACCTGACCTGGGATGGCTCAACGCTCAAGTTTTCCGGCGACCTCGAGGCTGCCGGGGGAACATTTACTGGAGCATTAAGAGGTGCAACCGGAGAATTCTCGGGATCGCTCACCGCTGGCGTCGTCGACCTAACCTCTGTTATTGGCCAGTCATTTAGCTACGACGTCCCTGGCACTCACACCGTTGTGGTCATGCCTTACACGGGAACGGTTCGCTACAAACTTGTCGGCGGCGGCGGCGGCGGTGGTGGCGGCCGAGGAAACACCGACGACAGAACGGAAACGTCGGGATTGAGCGGATTCCCTGGAAACAAGTCGGCAACGATTGAAATTCCTAATGTCCCGGCAGGCTATGTCGTCAAAGTCACAGTAGCGTCTGGTGGCAACGGCGGATTGGCCGGCGGCGTCGGAGGCCAGGGCGGAACGACATACATTGAAATTTTTGACACCAACGGAAATCTTTACAAATCTGACTCAATTACCGGCGGTGCAGGCGGCGGCCACTATCGTTACAACGACAACGGCGACAGCGGCCTCAGT
>JACCDY010816000.1_pt1 | contig 12842 bp, 11 predicted proteins | sample 7446391 | NCBI WGS metagenome assembly JACCDY01 (sample SAMN15323451, study PRJNA562643) | freshwater metagenome | isolation source: river surface water | place: USA:Blue River Watershed | collected 2017-08-18 | reverse complement strand
GACCGTGGTAGGACGCGTCGGGTTGATCGAAGAGCGGGTGTTTGCCGGCGGCCCAGTTGAACTTGCCGGAGTCGACGACGATGCCACCGATGGCGGCGCCGTGGCCACCGAGCCATTTCGTCAGCGAGTGGACGACGATGTCGGCGCCGTGTTCGATTGGGCGGGTGAGGTAGGGGGTGGAGAAGGTGGAGTCGACGATCAGCGGCAGTCCGAGCGAGTGCGCGCTATCGGCGATGGCCCGCAGGTCGGAGATTTCGAGGGCGGGATTCGAGACGGTTTCACAGAAGAACGCGCGCGTCTTGTCGTCGGCCGCTTTGGCGAAGTTGGCGGGATCATTGGAGTCGACGAAGCGCACCTCGATGCCGAGCGCGGGGAGGATGTCTTTGAACTGCGTGTAGGTGCCGCCGTAGAGGTTGCGTGCCGAGATGATGTTGTCGCCGGCCTGGGCCAGCGTGATGATCGAGTAGAAGATCGCCGAGGTTCCCGAGGAAACGACCAAGCCGGCGGCCCCGCCTTCGAGCGCAGCAACCCGTTGTTCGAGCACGTCGTGCGTCGGATTCATCAGGCGGCTGTAGATGTTGCCGAGTTCCTTCAATGCGAACAGGTTCGCCGCGTGTTCGGTATTCTTGAAGACATACGATGCCGTGCGGTAAACCGGAACAGCGCAGGCATTGGTGGCCGGATCCGAGCTGTAACCGGCGTGGAGGCATTGGGTTTCGAGGTGCATGGTTTGGTCAATGGTCATTGGTCACTAGTCATTGGGGATTGGCTGGTGACGATTTTGATGATGGGGAGTCTTGAGACAGCTGCTGAGAGTGGAATGATTTGGTTGATGCGACATAACCAATGACCATTGACCAATGACCATTGACCTCATTTCTTATGCGCCTTGAACCATTTGCGGAATGCGCCGCCTTTGAATTCGGGGAGCGTGCGTTGGCCGAGCCAGTCCTGGAGTGGCTTGATGGGGGCGACCTGGATCGGCAGGTGGTTCATGGCTTTCGACATGGTCATGGCGGTGCGCCACAGTGAGGGGGTGGTGGCGAGGGTGGCGAAGGGGGACATCGGGATCGCGCCGGGTTGGGGGATGTGTTCGCGATGCGCTTTGTCGCGCAGTTTGAGCAGCAGGTCGGGGATCGGGATGTCGACCGGGCACACTTCGTTGCAGGCGCCGCACAAGGAGGATGCTTTCGGGAGGTCGGCGAGTTCCGGGAAGCGGTCGCCGAAGAGCAGTGGCGAGAGGACGGCACCGATCGGACCACCGTAGGTCGAGCGGTAGGCGTGGCCGGATGCCTGGCGGTAGACCGGGCAGACGTTCTGGCAGGCGCCGCAGCGGATGCAGCGGAGGATTTCACGGCAATTCGATGCCAGCACCTCGCTGCGGCCGTTGTCCATGAACACGACGTGCATGTGTTCCGGGCCGTCGGGTTGGTTCTTCGATTTCGGGCCGTTGATGAACTCGGTGTAGACGGTGAGTTGCTGGCCGGTGGCCGAGCGGCCGAGCAGGTTGAGGAAGACGGCGAGGTCTTGTTCGCGCGGGATGAGTTTCTCGATACCGACGAGCGCGATGTGGACTTTTGCCGGGGCCATGCCGAAGCGCGAGTTGCCCTCGTTGGTGACGAGCAGCATGCGGCCGCTGTCGGCGCAGACGAAGTTGGCGCCGGTGATGCCGGCCTGTGCCTGCATGTATTTGCCGCGGAAGTAGCGGCGGGCGCGGCGGGTGATCGTTTCCGGGTCGTCGTTGTAGTCGTCGGCGACGCCTTCGCGCAGGAAGGTCTTGGCGATTTCGCGCCGGTTCTTGTGGATGATCGGTTTGACGATGTGTGACGGTTCGTCGTTGTCGAGTTGGATGATGAATTCACCGAGGTCGGATTCGAGGCACTCGATGCCGTTCTCGATGAGGAACGGGTTGAGGTGGATTTCCTCCGCGGCCATCGATTTGGCTTTGGTGAGTTGCGTCACCTCGTGTTGGCGCAGGATGTCGAGGATCGTTTGTTTGGCATCGTCGCCGGTGGCGGCGAAGTGGACGTTCACGCCGCGTGCCGTGAGGGCTTTATCGGCTTGTTCGAGATACTGGTCGAGGTGTTGCAGGGTGTGGTCCTTGATTTCCGCGGCGAGCCGGCGCAGCGCATCCGGGTCCTCGTAATCCTTGTGGAGGACCTGATAGCGTTTGGTGGTGCCGGCGGAGGCGCCGTCGAGCACCGAGTGTTGTTTCACATCGGAGATCGCGCGGGCGTAGGCGTCGATTTGTTGGGTGCCGATCATGGATGGAGGAGGCGGTGTGCGGTCACGGAATCAGGGTGTCGCGCAGGATTTGGATCGCGTGTTTGTAGGGAACCGGGCGGCCTTGGGTGGTGGCGAGGCCGGAGAGGTGCATGAGGCAGGACATGTCGACGCCGCAGAGGAGGTCGGGTTTGCTTTCGAGGATGTTGTCCAGCTTGAGGCTGCCCATTTGCCCGGAGATGTGCGGGAAAGTGACCGAGAAGGTGCCGCCGAATCCGCAGCATTGTTCTTGTTGGCCGAAGGGGATGACCTCGGCGTTTTCGATCGAGGCGAGCAGGGTGCGGACCGCTTTGCCGGTGTTGGTGCCGCGGCTGTGGCAGGAGCGGTGGAAGGCGATGCGGGTGGGTTTTTCGAAGCGGCCTTTCCAGGATTGGATGCCGAGGTCTTCGAAGATGTAGCTGATCACTTCGCGGGTGCGGTTGGAGAAGGAGCTGACTTCAGCGTCGGGGCAGCGTTCGAACTGCAAGGAGTTGCCGTGGCGGTTCATGGCCGCGCAGGACCCGGAGGGGACGATGACCGGCAGCTCGCCGGCGAACACGCTGGCGGCGTGTTTCGCCACCTTGCGCGAAGCGTGCCAGTCGCCCGAATTGAATGCCGGTTGACCGCAGCAGGTTTGGTCTTCCGGGAATTCGACCGACACGCCGAGGTGTTCCAGGACTTGGACCGTGGCGCGGGCGACATCGTCGTAGAAGGCGTCGCAGAGGCAGGTGCCCATCAACAGGACACGTTTGTTGAGCGGTTGGGCGATTGGTTTGGCCATGGCTTACGGGGAGAGGCTAGGGAATTGGCGCCACCGGGCAACACGGAAAGCCCGCCCCGAGGGCAGTTTTTGGTGGCAGGACCGGGATTATGGTTGATCTTGGCTGACCTAGACAAAAAATCCTGATGGAATCGCTGATCGTGGTGATGATGAGACGAAGGAATGGTTTCCTATTTGGACTTCTGGCGACGGCAGTTTTCGCCCTGCTACCCGTGTGGGCTGGCGGTGAGCTGAAGGCATTGGCGGACATCCAGCGGCTCGAGCAGAAGGTCGAGCGGATGGCGAGTCGGGTGCGGCCCGCCGTGGTTGCTTTGATTTCCGAGAAGACGCAGGCGACCGGCTCCGGGGTGGTGGCGTCCGAGGACGGGTTGATCCTGACGGCTGCCCACGTGATCCAGGGTGCGAGGCAGCTTGAGGTGGTGTTTCCCGATGGCAAGCAGGTGAAGGGGAAGGTGTTGGGGGCCAACTATTCGAAGGATGTGGCGATGGTGCGCATTATCGGAGGGGGCAAGTGGCCGCATGCGGACATCGGCAGTTCCAAGGAACTCAAAGCGGGTGCTTGGGTGGTCGCGATGGGTCATTCCTCCGGATATGATTCCAGTCGGCCGCCGCCGGTGCGGTTCGGCCAGGTGATTTCCACCGGACCGGGGACATTTCTGACCTCCGACTGCGCCTTGATCGGTGGGGACTCGGGCGGTCCGATCTTCGATCTGGACGGCAAGATCATCGGCATCAACTCATCGATCGGTGAGTCGTTGAAGAACAACAATCATTCGGGTATTCAGGGTTTTCTTGAAGATTGGGATCGTTTGCTGGACGGCCAGACCTGGGGGCAGTTGTCGTTGAATCCGTTCAGCAATCCGGAGACGCCGGTGCTGGGGATCGAGATGGGATATCTGCGCGGGATGAAGGGTGTCGGGGTGGTTTCGGTGATTCAGGGATCGCCGGCCGCGGCGGCTGGAGTGCGGCCGGGTGATGTGATCCGGACACTCAATGGCGAGGAGATCGACGATGCGGCCGAATTGCTGCAGTTGTTGGCGAAGCTGACCGGTGGCGATGAGGTGAAACTGGGGCTGGCTCGTGAGAACGAGGCGCTGGAGGTTTCCGTGGTGTTGAAGAAATATTGCGAGCTATACCGCAAGGGGCCGCGGCCGGTGCCGATTGATCTGGTCGGTGGCGATGAGGAGGTGCCGTTGATGCGGCCGGAGGAGCGTGAAGCGGTGGATGCGCAGCAGGAGCGGTTCACCACCTTGCTAACGCCGATGATCCAGCCGGCGTCGAAGTCCACTGTGCGCGTTTGGAAAGGCAGTGAGCGGAATTTCCGCTCTTATGGCACGGTGATCGATGATGGCAGCCGCGTCTTGACGAAGTGGAGTGAAGTCATGCTCGGTTCGGGTGCCATGGTGATTGATGATGGCGCGGGCCAGTTGATCGACGCCTCGATCGAGCGGGTGTATCCGGATGAGGATCTGGCGGTGTTGAAGTTGGCCAAGGGCAAGTTGACGCCGGTGCTGTGGAAAGAGTCGCCGATGGAGCTAGGTTCATTCCTGGTGGCCGCGCAGCCGACTGGAGTGATGGCCGGATTCGGGGTTCTGGCGGTGGAGGAGCGCAGTTTGCGGGATTCCGACAAGGGTTTCCTCGGGGTGGTCGGGGATTCGCGATTTGCGGGTCCTGGGGTGAAAGTTGGCATGGTTGCCGATGAATCCGCGGCTGCGGCCGCCGGGGTGAAGGAGGGCGACATCATTCTGGAGATCGGCAAGCGACCGGTGTCGGGGGTGGTTGAGATGCGCAGCGTGTTGGTCAAACTGGATCCGGGCACACGGGTGGAGCTGAAGCTGAAGCGTGGCGAGGAAGTGATCACATTGGATGCCGTGCTCGGCCATCGTCCGGAGGAAGGCGGCATGTTCAATCCCCGGCAGTCGAAGATGGAGAAGATGGGCACTGCGATCAATCAGGTGCGGGATCGTTTTCCTGCAGCGATCCAGACGGACATGAACATCCAGCCGCGGCAGATGGGTGGGCCTGTGATCAACCTGAAGGGTGAAGTGGTGGGCATCATGCTGGCGCGTGCTGATCGGACCCGTTCGTTCCTGTTGTCCTCGGAGAAGGTTCAGGGTTTGCTCAAGGAACCCGGCAAGGATCCGGAGGAGGCCAAAATCGCCCTTCTGGAGCAGCGGGAGGAGTCGCTGCGTCAGCGGGTGGCCCAGCAGCAGGAGTTGCGCAAGCGGGTCCCGCGGGGCGAGCAGATCCCCCGGCGTCAGATTTCGCCCGAGCGCCTGCAGGCGCATCTCGATGAGATGCGGCGATTGATGGAATACCTGCAGCGCGAACTCGACGACGTCGAGGGGCGCTGATCGACAACTTTGAGGTTCCCACGATCCGGATTCGGCGACTAGGCTGCGGGCCAATGCGCATCATCCTTGCTTCCGCTTCGCCGCGCCGGCGCGAATTGCTCGAGCGTGCCGGGGTGGATTTTGAAGTGGTGCCGTCGCCTGCTGATGAGTTGCATGACGCGACGATGGCGCCTGCCGAATTGTGTGAGGAGAATGCCCGGTTGAAGGCGGCCGCTGTGGCGGAGCTCATGCCCGAGGCGGTGGTGATCGGATCGGACACGCTGGTGTTCATCGACAACGAGCCCTTGGGCAAGCCGGCTGATCTCGACGAGGCGCGGACGATGTTGCGCCGCTTGTCGGGTCGCACGCACCAGGTCTGCACGGGCGTCTGCGTGATCCGCCCGGATGGCGGGGTCCGTTGTTTTCACGACCTTACCGACGTCACGTTCCGGGAATTGTCGGATGCGATGATCGACGCGTATTTCGAGCGGGCCAACCCGCTGGACAAGGCGGGTGCCTACGGGATTCAGGAATGCGGCGAGCTGATCATCGAGCGGATCGACGGCAGTTTCGACAATGTGATGGGGCTGCCGCTGGACTCCTTGGTGGCGATGCTGCGCGAAGAGGGGTGGGTTTCCTGACTATCCAGTTGCGAAGGCATCGGCGGACGTGGAGAATGCGGACATGACGAGGCGGTATCCGGTGATCTTCAACCCCAAGGCGCGAAGCCAGAAGGGTGGCCGGGTGCTGCGTTTTCTGATGAAGCACGCCAACCGCTTCGCTCTCTATGCGACCAACCATGCCGGTGAGGCCCGCGAACTGGCGGCGCGCTTTGCCGGTGCCGGTGAGCCTGTGGTGATCGCGGCCGGTGGAGACGGCACGCTCAACGAGGTGGTGCAAGGATTGGCGGGATCCGACACGGTGCTCGGCGTGCTGCCGGCCGGGACGATGAATGTGTTCGCGCGCGAGATGGGCATTCCCTACGACTCGCTGGAAAAGGCGCTGGAGGTGATCGACAAGGGTTTGATTCGCGAGGTCGACTTGTTTGAGGCGAACGGTTCGCCATTCGTGCAGATGGCAGGTGTTGGATTTGATGCGCAGGTGATCGAGGAGACGACCTGGGAGTTGAAGAAGAAACTCGGCCCGCTGGCGTATCTGGTGTCGGCGGTGAAAGTCCTCGGTGAGAAGCCGCCGAAAATCGAAGTGGTCACCGCCGATGGTCGCCGCGAGACCGGAGTGGCGGTGCTGGCCGGCAACGGGTCGCTCTACGGCGGCCAATTCAAATTCTTCCGCAATGCCAGCAACCACGATTCGAAGCTCGATGTGCTGATCTACAAGGAGGCCGGCTACCGCTTGGTGCTCGATTCGTTGCGTGGTCTGGCGCTGGGGGGGATCGACCTGATGGAATCGACCGCCTACTTCCAGGCCGAATCGTTCACGGTGACGGCGGATCGCGAGGTGCCGGTGGAAGTCGACGGCGAATGGGTCGGGCGATTCGGCAAGGTGGACTTCCGCGAGGCGTCGAGTCATCTGCGGGTGCTCGCGCCCGATGGCCCGCTCGGCGGCAATTTCGTCGAGACCTTGAAATCGTTCTTCAGTTGGAACCGGCGCGAGCCCGAACTGCAAATGCCCAAGGAATCGTGAAGCTGTTGGAAAAGGTGAAGTCGTGGCCGAAATGGCTGCAGTGGTCGCTGGGCACGCCGCTTGCGCTGTGCCTGCTGGTGGCGTGTGTGGTCCTTTATGCTTACTTCACCGCGAACTGGGCGTCGCGTGGGCGGATTTTCGAGGATATCCACGAGGTGCCGCAGATCAAGGTGGCGCTCGTGTTCGGCACTACCGATCGCATCGACGGTCGGGAGAACCTGTATTTCCGCTACCGCATGGACGCGGCCGCTGAGCTGTGGAAGGCGGGACGGGTGGAAACCTTCATCGTTTCCGGCGACAACCGCACGCAGTACTACAACGAGCCGGAAAAGATGCGCCAGGCGCTGTTGAAACGCGGGATTCCCGACGACCGCATCGTCTGTGACTTCGCCGGCCTGCGCACGCTCGACTCGGTGGTGCGCGCGAAACAGATTTTCAATACCAACGAAGTGCTGTTCGTTTCCCAACGCTTCCATATCGAACGCGCGATCTACCTTGCCAAGGCGCACCGCATCGAGGGCTATGGCTACGCCGCGAGAGACGTCAATAGCTCGGCCGGCTTCAAGACCCGCCTGCGTGAAATCGGCGCGCGCGTGAAGATGTGGCTCGATGTCAACTTCCTCGACACCAAGCCCCGGCATCTGGGCGACAAGGTGGAGATGCCGGAGTGAGGAGAAATGATCCATGGTCATGTAGCGGCGGGCTATGCCCGTTGCTGGCTTTCAAACCCGTGCCGCGTGAGAGGTAAGAAGAGGAAAAACCGCGGATGGACGCGGATGGACACGGATGGGGAAGATATTGGGGGGCTGCAGTTTGGGCTAAGCGGGAGTTGAGGGCTTGCATGGAGCACGGGACTTCAGGCCGCCCCGGAGCACTTGGCCAAAGGGGTATGGATTCGCAGTCGAAATTCGGAATGGTCCATCTCTCTTTAACCCGAAAAGAGAAATACAAACCACGAAACACACGAAATTACACGAAATGTATGGGATTTGAGATCATGTCTGTTTCATCCTTTTGGATAAGGCATGCAATCCTCGGGGTTTTCCTATTCGTGTGATTTCGTGAGATTCGTGGTTCCTTTTTCGGAATCCGGGATAAGCGACCTTAGTGACACGAAACGGCCCGATGTGGGCGCCCCGAGCCCGTAAGAGAGCCGGGTGACAAAGCCATAGGCTTTCCTATGGCTAATGTAGTGGTAGTGATGGCCGCAGAATCACATTGAGTTTGCCCACTTTGCCTGCTAGGAAACAGGTAAAGAACGAATGGCGTCGGGAGTTGTGCTGTGGTGTTGGGTTTGCACCCCAACCCGACCGGTTCGGATAATAAAGCTGTTCGCTCCAAAGTAATCACACCATGCCAGTATACGCAGCTTGGGTTATAGTTGCCGCATCGTTCCTGCTACTGGGGTTATTTGGCTATGCGTCGGTTACCAGGGGTAAGGCGGGTATGATAGTTGGCGCAGTCATTTCGAATCTTGTCCTGAACGGTATAGCCAGCCGGATTTTTACGGCAGTCGAGATCCGCATGATCAAGGATTCCGGTAATATCCAAGAGGACCAGATGCTGCCGGACCTGCCCAATCTGATGGCTGGACTGATCATATTTGGGTGGGCATTCTTTCTTGGTGGATTTCTCGTTGGTAGGCTGAGCAAGCGATCACAGGCAATAGCCAAAAGCGAACAAGCCACGGCTCCTAACGGGTCATAAGCATTTCAAACCCAATTCAACCACTTCTCAACTGCTCCCGTAGGAGCACTCAATCGTTCAAACTAAGAAAGCATGAATATAAGACACATCATACCGGTTATGATTCTGGTGCTATGCGCCGGGTGTCAGAATGCACGAGAGGTTACGGATGCTGATCTGGATAAAATCATGTCCGCGCCGAGACCCATGGAAGAGTTCCATTACGCGGGCTCCCGAGATGGGTTTGATGTATTCGTCGGGGAGCAATGGTCGGCCAACTCGAATCCGACAGCAGCCAAGCGCACGGAGATCTACTACAAGATCCGAAGCTCGAGACGGGTTCAGACACGATTTCCCCTCACGGAAGACGTGACGAAATGGAAGAAGCTGGAAACGCAAGAGTCCCCCAAAAGCCCTGAAGAGTAGCGTCAATGGCCGCGCCCTCAAGGAAGACGCTGGGGCAAACGCCCACCCCTATGAAATCCCTACTCATCCTATGCCTGCTGATCTGGCAGCCATGCTGTGCGGAAGACGAGGACACGGATAGTTGGCAGCATCCGGAGCCGATCACTTACGATTCCCTGCGGGCGTGGCATGCGCGGGGTGGTCTTGGAAAATACCACTGGCCCAAGGAGCACAAGGTGGATCTGAATGGTGATGGCAAGGATGAGGTGTTTCTCGGGGTGATGGGTTTTGGGCGTGGCATGGTTTACGCCCTGTTCACCGAGCAGAAGGGGAAGTGGGTTGCGCTGTCGGAGGAGGTCGAGGGTAGTCACCACTCATTCGGGTTGCTCCCATCCAAGAATGGGACATGGCGCGATTTCCGATCGCTTCAGCCCAGTGGGCGCGGTGGGCTGATCGAAACGATCTACACCTGGAATGGCAAACAATACACCGTCAAGTCCACGCGTGAGATGACGGCCGAAGATCTCGACAAGGATCAGTAAGGTGCGGATGCGGCGGCTGCGCCGGATAATCAGGTAGCGCGCCCTCGCCGAGGGCGCAGTGCCGAGTGAGAAGTGAGGCAGGATGGTCGAAATGGCATTTCTGCCCCACTATTTTCCTGCTTTCCTGCTTTCCTTATTCAAACTTCTTCAACCCGGAATAGTGAATGACGAAAGCAGGAAAGCAGGAAAGGTGTTGTAGATTGTGGGCATCAAAGCCGTTGAGGGCAATTGGTCGCGCTTCCTCATTCGATGTCTTGAAGGCCATGCCTTTGCGCGACGGTGGTTTGCATTCTTCTTACGAGATGCGCCCTCGGCGAGGGCGCGCTACCTGGATTGGTCCAAGGAATGATTCTTGAGCCCTTGCCATCCAGGGCTTTGTTCTTGGCTAATTCAAGCGGTGTCAATCGGGCTTGGATGCAAAAATGGAGGCGATTCCCTCCTCGTCGATGACCCGCCATTCGCCTTCGTCGAGGTCTGCCGGTAGTTTCAGACCGCCGATCGAAATGCGTTTCAGGAAGGTCACATGGTTGCCGGCGGCGGCGAACATGCGGCGGACCTGGTGGTAGCGTCCTTCGTGGAGTGAGATCAGGGCCTCGTGCGGGTTGATGACCTCCATGGTGGCGGGCAAGAGTGGTTTTGACTCGTTGTTGAGCATCAGCGTGCCGGAGGCGAACAGGTCCGCTTCATGCCCCTGCAGTGGTCGGTCGAGGGTGGCGTGGTAGATCTTGCGGCAGCCGGACTTCGGGTGGATCACCTTGTGCAGCAGTTGACCGTCGTCGGTCATCAGCAGCAGTCCGGTGGTGTCCTTGTCGAGACGACCGACCGGATTGAGTTGGGGTTTGCGGTGGGCGAATCGCTCGGGCAGTAGGTCGTAGATGATGGATCCCGGGTCATCCATGCTGCAGGTGTAGCCATCGGGTTTGTTCAGGATGAGGGTGAGCGGGGATGGTGGGTCGAGTTCCTCACCGTGGACGCGGATGCGATGGTGCTCCAAGCGGTCGCTTTCCTTGAGTGGATAGCCCTGATCATCGGTGATCGCGCCCTGACGGATCAGTCGCTGGACTTCCTTGCGTGAGCCGTAGCCGAGGTTGGAGATGTATCTGAGGAGGTTCATGGAGTGGATGATGGAACTCGAAAAGAATAATTGAACCACAGATTACACAGATTGACGCAGATTATTTTGGATTGGTGGAAATGAATCGCAGCTTCGTTCAACCCAATATGGAATCCGCGTAATCTGTGTAATCTGTGGTTAATTCTCATTTTGCTAACGACGCCCACTTTCGGAGTTCAGCTTTTGCTGGCGAAGAGGAGTTTGAATGTGTCGGACTGGGTGATGAGGCGGTGACGGAATCCGACTTGATCGAGAGTGGCTTCGTAGGGGAGTTGGCGGTTGGCGACGATGAACAGGTCGCCGCCGCGGCGGAGCGCCTGGTGGGCGGTTGTGATGAAGGCACGGCCGAGGTCGACATCGGTCGCTTGTCCGCTGTGGAACGGCGGGTTCATGACGATGGCGTGGTATTCGCCCTGAAGGGGTTGGCGCACGTCGTGCCAGTGGTATGAGATCGTGCGTTCGCGGTGTCCGGCCAGATTCAGTTTGGCGCAGTCGAGGGCGCGCGCGTCGGCTTCGTAGAGGTCGATGGCATCGATGTTCGGGCAGCGCTGGAGCAGTTGATCCGATAAAAACCCCCAGCCGGCGCCGAGGTCGGCAACGCGGCCGCGGATGGATTTCGGCAGGTGATCGACGAGCAGTTGCGAGCCTGGGTCGATGTGTTCGCTGCTGAAGATACCGGCTTGTGTCTGGTAGTGGGTGCCCGGTATGGTCCGCAGTTCACCGAGTTGCCGCCATTCGGCGAAGATGGCTTCGTTCCAATGGCCGTTGTCGTGGGCGCTGAAGGCGCGGCATTTGTGTTTTTGGATCGATTTCACCGGGCCGGTCGCCTTGGCGAGTTCCTTTTCGAAGCGGGCGGCACCAGCGCCGTTGGGCAGGGCGGCGATCAGTAGGCCGCCGGGTTCAAGGTGGGTCCGGGCGAGCGCGAACCAGAACAGCGTTTCATCGCGCGACTTGCCGGGGAGGACGAGCACGAGTGGCCAGCGCTGGTCGTCGGGCAGATGGTCGAGCCGTTTGAAGCCCGCATTTTGCCAGGCATCCGCGCTGGGTTTGAAGGGCTGCCAGCCGACGATGTTGGCTGGTAGGGATGGGTGCGCTTCCGCGCCGAGGAACAGCGCGCGCTCAGGCACTTGGCCGTCGAGGGCGAGGATCAGGGTGTCGAGCGCGGGGTGCATGAAGAGGAGTGAAGAATATCAACCACGGATGGACGCGGATGAACACGGATGATGAGAGGGATCAGGGAGTGTCGAGTGAGAAGAAAGACAGAAGACTTAGAGACAGAAGACAGAAGACCGGAGGGGGGGATAAACATCGAACGTTGAACGTCGAAGTGAGGCAGTTGGGACGTGTCGACTTTTCTGCCGCTGTTCATTTCGATGTTCGATGTTGAACGTTCGATGTTCGATGTTCGATGTTCAACTCCGCTTCATCATGGTTGTTCACCTTTTGAAGCGTCGGATGACGAGTTGGACGGCTTCGCGGGCTTCTTCGATGTGGAGCAGGTGGGCAGTGGTGAAGTAGGTGGCGGCAGCGAGACCGACGGTGGCGATGAGGGTGATTGCCTTGTGCCAGAACGCGAGTTGGCCGGGGTCGGGGAAGACCCAGTGGGTGGCGGCGAGGCAGACGGCGGCAAGCAGCGCGCCGGCGACGGCCAGTTTGACGAGCAGGGTCAGCAGCTGCGAGATGCCGATGTCGCCAGCGATCTTGTGCATGACGATGTAGAGCGCGAGGAAGTTGATGGTGGCGGTGATGCTGGTCGTCAGTGCGAGTGATTTGTGCCCCCAGCCCATGATGAAGACGAAGAACCAGTTGAGGCCGAGGTTGATGCCGATGGCGCAGAGGCTGACGATCATGGGCACCCAGCGGCGGTCGATGGCATAGAATGCCGGTTGCAGCACCTTGAGCCAGGCGTAGGCGAGCAGGCCGTAGCCATAGGCGCGCAGCGCGACGGCCGTCTGCAAGCGGTCCTGGGCGCTGAATTTGCCGTGCTCGTAGAGCAGGCTGACGATCGGTTCGGCGAGCAGGATGAGTCCGAGTGTGGACGGCAGCACGAGGAAGGCGACCATGCGCAGGCCCTT
>JACCDY010478577.1_pt1 | contig 12842 bp, 9 predicted proteins | sample 7446391 | NCBI WGS metagenome assembly JACCDY01 (sample SAMN15323451, study PRJNA562643) | freshwater metagenome | isolation source: river surface water | place: USA:Blue River Watershed | collected 2017-08-18 | reverse complement strand
GAGCCCCCTGCGTGGTTGGCCGGGCTCCCGCCGGAGGCGCAGGAGCAGTTCCAGCGTCTGCGCAATGACAGCGCCGAGGCCCAGCGGATTCGTGCCGAGCTCCAGCAGCTCCAGGCCAACTACGGCTCTCTGTACAACCGACTGGCCCCAACCCAGCGCGAGCTGGATCAGCTGCGTCGGCAGATGCAGAGTCGCGGCAACCAAGGCGGGGAGCCGCCGGCCCCGACGCTGTCGATGGAGGCGTGGTTCAAGCGGCTGCCGAAGGCGACGCAGGAGTTCTACACCCAGTACCCCGAAGACCGCGATGCGGCCTTCGAGGCCGCGCGCGCTGCGGTCGAGAGCGTCGCTCTCCACCTGCGCAACGAAACGGAAGAGCGCTTCGCTCGTATGCGGCTCGAAAACGAGCGTCAGCAGCTCGCGGCGAGGCACCCCGACTACCCGCAGTACGTCCAGCGCCAGGATCCGCGCACGGGCCAGTGGTACAACCCCACCCCGCAGGCACAGGACTACTGGAGCTGGGTCGAGCGGCAGCCGGAGCACATCCAAGCGCTGGCTCTGGGTCAGACCGCGGCCGAGAACGCCGACGCGTTGACCCTCTACAAGTGGGAGAAGGACAACCCGAACTTCCAGACCACCCTCCAGATGGAGGCGTACCAGCGCTGGGCTGCAGCCATGCCGCCCCGCTTGACCGAGATGGTCTACTCCCCCAATCTTGACGAGCGCCTCACCGTACTCTCGTACTTCTGGCGGGACTACAACGAAGCGACTCAAGGAGCTGCGCCGCCGACCCCCGAGGCGGCTGCGGCCCAACAACTCGCGGCTCGCCGCGAGCGACAGGCGGAACGCGTCGCGCCATCGCCCCGGGGAACGCCAGCGCCGGCTTCGACCGCCGCAGGAGCGTTCGACGAGGATGCCGCGATTGAGGACGTCTTCCAGCGGATGAAAGCCCGCGGGCATCGGGGATAACCCTCAATCGCACATGGAGCGAATGCTATGAGCATGACTCTGTACCACAATGGCTACAACCCGGCGAACAGCACCGAGCAGTACGCGGTGATGCTGGACATGCTGGAGCGAGCCGAAGCCGACAACGTCCTCGACATCGCGTTCTCCGAGGTCACCCACGCCAAGAAGAAGGGCCGATCTGTTCGGTTCTCGCGCTGGGCGATTCCGGCGACCGACACCACCCCGGTGGCGGAAGGCATCAACAACACCGCACGCTCGCTGGTGCCGGAAGACATCTTCGTCACCATCGACGAATACTCCGAGACCTTCGCCTACTCGTCCCAGGCCGCGGATCTCGATCCGCTCGACTACGCCAAGGGCGTCGCCGAAGTCGGCTACGATCTGGTCAAGCTGGACCGCACCGCGATCCGCTGGGCCACGATGATCGCGGGTACCCAGCGCATCTACAACTCGTCCGCGCACACCTTGCGCACCCAGGTCAACGGCGTCATCACCGGCGGCCGTCTGGATCAGGCGATCACGATCCTGCGCAGCGCCAAGGCGAAGCCGTACAGCGACCTCAAGCTCGGCAGCAACCGCATCGGCACGACCGGCCTCATGCCGTCGTTCCTGGCGTTCGCTCACGAGCACCTGCGCCCCGACTTCGAGAAGATCCCGGGGTGGCAGCCGGCGTCGCAGTACCCGTCCGACGTGCGCCTGAACGCCTACGAGGCGGGCTCGCTGGCGTCGGGTCGCCTGCGCGTGATCCTGTCGCCGGAGCTGGAGCCGATCGCGGATGCGGGCGCTTCGAAGGGCTCCGCGAACCTGCGTTCGACCACTGGCACGAGCGTGGACGTGTACCCGATCGTGATCGTCGGCAAGTACGCCCTCAAGTCCCTGTCGCTCCGCGGCAGCGGCGCCCGGGGCTCCGGCAACCTCGACACCTACACGATCAACGGCCCGGACCGCGTGGACCCGGCGAACCTCACCCGGTACTGGAGCGCTCACTGGTACGACGCGAACTTCATCGCCCACGAGCTGTGGATGATCCGCGTCGAGGTCGCCTGCACCGCGGCCTACCAGTAATCCAACCAACCCATAGAGGGGCGGGCCTCCCGCCCCTCTGACTGAGGAGAGATTCAAATGGCTGTTAACACCTACTGGGCCACCAAGTATTTCCGCGACAGCAACAACACTGCGTTGGAAACCATCCCGCCCTGCCAGCCGGGCGAGATGCGGGTATGGGAAGACACCATCGTCATTGCGGCTGCGACCTCCGGACTCGGTACGCTGCAGGCGATCGCGGGCGACTTGCTCAAGATCGCGCGCATGCCGGGCGGCCACCGTCCGTACAAGCTGGAAGGGTACATCGGTGACATCGACAGCGGTACGGTGCTGCGAATGGACTTCGGAACCACCGCGAACGCCGACCTGTTCGCCGCGGCCCTGGACATCGATACGGCGGGAGCGATTTCGCTTCCGGCGGATGCAGATCTGCTTCAGAGCCTGAACGAGGCCACCCCCAGCGATCCGTACGACATCCTCGGCACGGTGACCACGGCGGCAAACGGCAATGTCTTCACGGCGGCGACCTGCTACTTCCGCCTGTACTACGGAGCCCCGGCCAACGCATTCGACCCGAGCGACAGCCCGGCTGCCGTCACCGGCAACCAGTAACACCCCGCTGTGAAGTGACAACCGGGGCTGCCGGCCGCAAGGCCGCCAGCCCCTTACCCCAGACCACCGAGGATTCAAGATGACGCCCGAAGACATCAGCGCCAAGCTGCCGGAATGGCTCGCAGCCAACTTCGCCGGTCGCAGCAAGCCCGAGCTGCGCATGGTTTGTCAGCACTTGGAGATTGGAGTGTCCCCGTCGGACTCCATCGACTCCATGACGCGCAAGCTGCTGCAGCACTACGACCGCTGGGACGCCGGCGTCGACGGATCCACGCCGCCGGCGCGCGCCGGCGCGATGGCGGATCGGGAAACCCGCATTTCCGCCGGGGTGAAGCGTGCGACGAAGTCAAAGCCCGCCGCGCTCGGCCCGGTCCCGTTCGGCTCCGGTAGTCGCCGGCCGCCGCGCCTCACCAGCCTGACCAAGTGGCAGGGCCAGCGCTTCCGCATCCGCGCACTGCCCCAGGACCAGCAGCGCGGCGGCGCCCGCCGCATCCCGGTCGGCTGGGAGGGGGAGGTTTTCCTGCTCGACCCGAAGCTGCCCTATCAGGACGTTCCGGCGCCCATCTTCTACAACGTCGCCGACTCCCAGGCGAAGCAGCTGATTCAGGAGTGGAACAGCCAGACCAAGGAGATGGACCGGGATTGGCACGTCTATGCCCGTTTCCCGATCCAGTTCATGGGCCCGACGCCGGGCACTGAGCACCTGCCGTCGAGCCTGAGCGACTGGCTGCAGCGCGATGCGCGGGCCCATGATCTCTACGCCAACGAGGGCCGCGACACGCTGGAACGCGTCTGGGGCATGCTGACCGATGGCGCCCGCCCCAACGACCGCGACCGCGACCGCGAGATCGGCTACTGGCGTCGCGAGATTCTGCAGCTCCTGGGGCTCACTCCGGAGCAGCTGGAGCCGGTGCAGGAAGAGGCTGAGGCGTGAACATCCTGGCCATCGCACAACGCGTCCACCTGCTGACCGGGCTGGGCTCTCGCGGCAACACCGCGAAGCCCGGCACGGTGCCGACGACGTTGGCTGGCCAGACCGACGAGCTCGCAGAGCTGGTCGAGTGGGTGTTGATGGCGCTGACCAATTTCCAGACGATGTACAAGTGGGGCTGGCTGATCCAGCAGGGCACGCTGGCCTTTACGTCTGGGGACTCGACGGTCGTTCCGACCGCAGGCATCGCCAACTATCGGGAGTGGATCCCGTTCAAGCAAGGCGGGCGTAGGTACGTACTGCGGGGTTCGAACCTCTTGGACTCCGGAGATTTCAGTAACGCAAGCGCCTGGACTCCGGACACTGGGTGGGCCGTAGCTGACGGTATTGCCACGGCCACCACGAGCAGCTCCACGCTGTCCGCCCCGGTTTCTGTAACCGCAGGGACTACGTATCGAATCCAATACACGATCACTCGGGCGGCCGGCAGCGTTCAGCCGAAACTTGCGGGGATCAACGGCATCTCTCGCTCGGAGTCCGGCACCTACAGCGATACCATCACCGTAGCCGCATCCGGCTTTGCGTCGTTGGTATTTACCGGTACGGGCTTCACCGGGACGGTGGATAACGTCATCGTTACCGCCGCCAGTGGAGCGACCGAGCTTCCGGTCTATTTCATGGAGTACGCCGACTTCCGCGGGCTCCGCGATCGCTCTCCGGTCGCCACCGGCGCGCCGATGTACTTCACGATCCATCCGGACCAGACGTGGGAGGTCTACCCGACCCCCGACGCGAACTACACCCTGAAGATCGACTACCTCTGCAAGCCGAAGATCTACACGGCCAGCGACGGGGCTCTCAACTTCGAAGATTGGCCCTCCACCGGCCGCGGCCTCCCGACCGAGTTCCACGATGCAGTCGTCTGGTATGCGGTTCGGTACTGGGCGGAAACGCGAAAGCGGCTGGATATGTTCCAGATCGCGGACCGCCGGTTTGAAGAGCTGATCCGACCGATCAAGGCAAGGTATCTCCCCGCCGCAAGGATCTGAGCATGGCTGCAAAACAGCAAGTAATCTCGCTCACCGGCGGCCTCGATCTCACCACGGACAAGCTCTCGGTCTCTCCGGGGACCGCCCAGGCCTGCCTGAACTACGAGGTCGGCATCAATCGTGGCATCCGTCGGATTGACGGGTTCAGCCGGTGGGATGGCCGTCCGCTGTTGAGCCATACCGGGTTCGCGTTCTACCTTGACTTGCCTACCAACACCCCCGGGCTCACCGTGGGGGAGATCGGCACCCTGACCTTCGTGGACGACTTGACGGGCGAGGTGGTCACTACCGCCCGCGCCGTTGTCGACACGGTCAACGCCGTCGTTCAGATCAACGAAGATCCGACCTACCGCCATAGCGGAACGGCTAGCGCGATCGAGCCGATCAACTTAGCCAGCCCTGGGAACATCGCAGGGTTCACCCTTACCCTCGGGGTCGCGGAGAGCGGATCTACCGAGTGGCAACCGGGCGGGTACGCCGGGTACGCCGCGCTCGTCACCAAGCTGCCCGGCGACTCGATGACTCGAGTTCCAGGGCTGCACTTCCTCAACGACCAGCTTTTCGCGGTCACGGATCTCGTGGCGCTTCAACTGACGCCCACCGCGGCGCCGATGCCCCTGGAGGGAGCGCCGATCTACGGAGGCACCCGCACGAGCGCCATCGGCACCCTGGCTCTGGCGCGGACCGTTGAGGGCACTCCGGCTGATGTCATCTGGGAGTTGTTCGACTACACCCCCGGCCAGAACATGGTCGTGGGGACGGAGCTCTACACGCCTTGCGCATCGGCCAACCTCGTCAGCAACGGCAACTTCTTCACCACCGCGGCGACGGCCACCGACTGGGCCAACCCGACAGCCGGGTGGACGTTCGGCTCCGGCGCGGCCGGCGTGGCCACCGCGGCGGCCGGGGCTTCGCCTCTCGTCCATGTGTTGGCAGGCGTCGCTGGCTACAGCTACGAGATCACGTACACGCTGACGCGATCCGCTGGAGACATCACAGTCAGCATCGGCGGCGTCTCGGGAACGCTGCCGGCAGCGAGCAGCGGGACGTACACCGAGACCATCACCGCCACCGGCGCCGGGGTGTTGACCCTGACCCCGAGCGCGGGGTTCATTGGCACGGTGGACGACGTCTCGGTTCGGATCATCGCCCGGGACTTGGTCGCAACTGGCGACTTCAGCTCGGGTACCGGTTGGACTGCGGGCGCCGGTTGGGCCATCGGTAGTGGGGTCGCTACGGCCACCGCGACCAACAGCACCCTGACGAACAGCCGCGCTGCAGTCAGTGGGTTGACCTACCGGCTGCAGTACACCATCGTCAGCCGTAGCGCAGGGACCGTGCAGCCGGCCTTCGGCGGGGCGTCCGGGTTTTCGCGCTCGGCTGCCGGCACCTACGCGGAGTACATCACCGCATCGGGCTCCGGGCAGCTGATCTTCACTGGGGTCGGGTTCACGGGCGTGATCGACAACGTCAGCCTTGTGCTGGTGGACAAGGTCGGCGATCTCGTCGGCCACGTCGAGCCCGAGCGCGCGACCATCTATCGCGCGATCTGGGACGGCGCGGGGGGCTGGGAGCGCCAGGATCTGGGTCGGCAGCTGGAGTATGTCGAAACTGCCGCAACGGACGCATCCGCTTTTTTCCTGCCGTACATCCGTCGCGGCTTCGTCTCGCAGCTCGATGAAGACGAGCTGCTGGACACCGGGTGGGTGGGGTCCGACACCCTGGCCGAGGACATCGGGGGCGGCAGTACCTCATGGAGTGGGCTTGATGCGGGGAACCTCGCAGCCGATGACTTGGCGGAAGCTGGGGATAGTGGCAGCTCGCTGGCACTGCGCACCAACACCCTCAAGGCGACCTTCAGCGCTGAAGCGTTGCAGATTCCGGCGGGGGCGCTAGTACGCGGGGTTGAGGTGCGCGTCTACCGGCGTGCGCAGACCGGCGCCAAGGAGGAGCTGGTCACCATCGGGTGCACGAGCACGGCGGCGCGCAGCAACAAGGCCGACGTCACGCGCAGTCTGCCGGTGGTAGCCGCCGGTGGCGTCGGGCGCGAGCAGACCTACGGCGGGGCGAATGACATCTGGGGGAACGGGCTGACGGAGCTGAAGCCCTCGGACATCAACGACGGCGGCTTCAATGTCCAGCTCGCGTATCGCCTCCAGGGCGGAGCGCTGTGCAACGTGTTCGTCGATGCCGTGCAGGTCAAGGTCTACTACCAAGAGCAGACCCGCAAGGCCTTCGTCAACAACTCCGGGGGGAGTCCGTGGGACCAAGAGATCGAGGTCATCCACTACACGGTGGCTGAAGGGGCGGCGGATACCACGCCGGCCGGGGGTGATCGCCGGGGGCTGCTGGTCATCAATTCCAATATCGGGACGGCGTATTCGCGCCCGTGGTTGTTCGGCCCGAACATGGGCATTTACACCGAGGACGATCGCGGCGGTGCGCTGCTGGCCTACTGTGCCAGTACCGATGAACCGATCACGTTGGCGTCCACCTACGCGGTCGCTGAAGCGGACGCCCGGTACGTGTTCCATTCGGCCAACCCGTACGCCAGCGATCAGTACGACGTCACCTTCATCGTCAATGGCGCCGAGCATGGGCACATGTTCGATGGGGCGTACCTGCTCCCGATCCAAACGGGGCTGCTGGCGCAATTCGAAAAGCCGCGGCACGTCGTGTGGGCGGGCACCTACCTTGCGATGGGGTACAACACGGGCTCGGTCTCGGTATCCGATGTCGGTGATCCGCTGACCTACCTCGACGCGGCGTCGCTGGCGGCGGAGATCGGTGCGGGTGACCGCGTCACCGGGCTGACCAAGCTGAAGGGGAACAGCCTCGGGGTGTTCACTGAGAGCTCGATTTTCGCAATCCAGGGGACGGACCCCTCAACCGGGCTGGAGCGAGTCGAGATCGCGTCGAACTCCGGCGCCATCGAGTACAGCGTGCTGGACATCGGCCAGCCAGTCTTCCTCGACTTCGGCGGTCCGGCGACGCTGGCGACGACCGATCAGTACGGCGATTTCAGCTCCGGTCGGCTGGCTGAGGGCGCGACCCCCTGGTTCCTTGAGCGTCTGCAGTTGCCGACGCGCAACCAGACGACGAACAAGACTTTCGTCGCCGCGTACGTGATGCGCAACAAGCGCCAGTGCCGCTACCTGTTCGCCGACGGGTGGCAGGCGACCCTCACGTTCACCCCTACCGACGGGGTGCAGGTCACCACCCAACGATTCTACGGAGACTGGCAAGACCGCGACGCCTCGGCGATCACGGTGCTGGGGGTTTGCCACGGCGCCACCTCCACCGGTCAGGACGTGGCGTTTATGACCTTCGCCCGCGACCCTGAATCCAGTCGGTACCGGTACGTGTTCCAGATCGATGCCGGGCGCTCGTTCGACGGCGAGGAGATCATCGCTCAATGGACCAGCCAGCCCCTGCAGATGGGGCCGCCGTTCTACCGCAAGCAGCTCGACCAGCTGGGCGTTCACGGCCGGGCCTATGGGCATGCCCAGTTCAAGGTCTTCAAGGCCTTCGACTACACCACCCCGGTCAGCGACGAGACTACCGGCACGTCGACCACTGGCACGGTGTATGACTTCGGCGTCGCAGGCACGACGTCGGCGGCCGAGGCCCCCTACAAGGCCATCCACACGTTGCGCGGCGAGGGCGAGGATGTAACGATCCTGATCGAGTCGATCAGCGCCAGCATGCTGCCGCACACGATCCAGAACCTCGTTGTCCGGTTCGAACCGGAGGATCCGAAAGCATGACCGCCGTTTATGACCCGAACACCGGCCAGTGGACGCAGCGACCCGCACACGAAGGCCCCGTTACCGGCGGCTTGATGCGTTCCGGGTCGATGTACCTGCGCAAGCCCGGCGCCAACGAAACCGTCGCCGGCAACATGGCCCAGCTGCAGTCGTCTGGCAGCCCGCTGATGCGGCTGGCTGGCAAGCAGGGCGAGGCCTTCGCGGCCCGCCGCGGCTTGCAGAACTCGTCGATGGCGGCGCAGGCCAGTCAACAGGCGGCGCTGCAGGCGGCGATGCCGATTGCGCAAGCTGACGCGCAGATCAACGCCCAGGCGAGCGCCCAGAACGCCGAGGCGCTCAACGCTGCGGCCATCGCCGAGCTCAATCGGCAGACCGCCAGCGCGCAGGGGCATGGTGTTCAGATCGGAGGCAACCAGATCGATGCCGATCTGGAGTTCGAGCGCCGCCAGCAACTGATGCGCCTGCAGTCTGAGCTGAACATCAGCGAGGCCGAGGCCGGGCGCATCTTCGAGCGCGAGATGACCCTCGGCGAGCGCGACTGGCGCAGCGGAGAGGCGGAGCGCGATCGCGGACTCAACCGCGAGGAGTGGGAGCAGCGTCGGCTGGAGGCGGATCGTCAGCGGGGCTGGCAGTCCTCGCAGGCCGAGCTGGATCGGGACTTCGAACGCGAGAACCGCGCGTGGGTGGGCCAGCAGGCGGATCGCCGCGATCGCATGTCCGCGTTCACCGGCGCCATGGGCCAGATCATGCAGACGATCTTCTCGTCGCCGGACTTCTTCCGCGACCCGGCTGCCGCGCAGGGCTTCATGGAGTTCTTCAGCACGCAGTTCAGCGGGATCTATGACCGGATCTTCGGCGGCACTGCGCCGGGAGGTGGATGATGAGCTGGTGGACGGTGGCATTTCAGGCGCTTGGCTCGGCGCTGCGTTCCAGCAGCAGCCGCAGCAATTCGCGCCAGCAGGCCGACAACGACCGGCGCAACGCGGAGATGAGTGCGGCGCAGCAGCGCAACTTCGCCATGTGGATGCGCGGGAACGAGCTTGAGGACCGGCGCTACCGGCAGGAGGCCATGGGCAACTACGCTCAGTTCAGCACCCTGCAGGGGGTCGAGCGCGTGCCGTACAGCAGCAGCACGCCGACGCCGATCGCGCTGCCCACGCCCGTGGATCCGCGCAATCGCCCCCGCAATGGCCAGCAGGGCCCGATGTTCTACACCTGAGGGGATCGTCATGACGCCTGAAGAGGCACTCGAAAAGGCGACCGAGCTGCTGCTCTCGCCGGAATACTCGCAGATCGTCTCGCAGGCGCTGCTCAATGCGAAGGACGTCTCGGTCGCCGCGGCGACCGTCGTCGCACCCATCATCCTGCGCATGATGCAGGACGGCGAGATCCCGGAAGAGGAACTGCTGGGATCGCAGGAAGGAGACGGTATCGCAATCTACCTGCTCGCGGAGGTCTTCGAGATCGCTGCGGAGGCGGGGCTCATTCCCGGGGGCGGCGGGGAGGAGACGGCGGAAGGGGAGGTTCCGCCGGAGGCGCGCCAGATGGCCGAGCAGGCCGTCCAGCTGCTGGCCCAAATGCTCGATCAGGGCGGACAGGCCATGACCCAGATGCCGCCTCAGGGCGGCGCGCCGGCCGCGCCTGCGCCGGCCGCGCCGATGGGGCTGATGCAGGAGGGTATGGCATGAGCTTCCTGCGCGACTTCGGCGCCGGGCTGTTCACCGGCATCGGGAACCAACTGCAGCAGCGCGAGGATGAAGAGCGTCGCATGCAGATCGAGGAAGCGCTGGCAAAGCGTCGCCTCGCATGGCAGACCCAGATGGAGAACAAGATCAACCCGCGCCAGCCGGAGCCCTATGGCGTGCCGGTCCAACGCGGACCGGGCAACTGGGCCCAGCCGACCCAGCAGTACGTTCCGCCTGAGTTCGATCCGGAGACCTACGACGTCACCAAGCCGGCGAGCTACGTGCCGGGGCCAGACATTCCGGCGCAGGACCCGACGGCCCTGAGCCCGAAGGACGCGGCGATGATGGACTACCGCGAGCGTCAGCTGGCGCTGCAGAAAGAGCTGGGCGAGGGGCGAAATGCGGCCCTGCGCACTCGCGGTAACAGCGCTGACCGCCCCATGGGCGAGGCGGAGCGACGCCGACTGGAGTTGCAAGAGAGGCGCGAGAACCGGCTATCGCAAGGCGGGGTCGAAGACTCAGCTCCGGCGTCCAGCACGAAGTATTCGAAGGCCTTTGAGGCAGAGCGTACGCGCGCCGCGCGCTGGGCCGACGCTCAGATGAAGCGTTTCGAGAAGATGGACCCTGCCAAGGCGCTGTCCACGATCAAGAGCGAAACCGGGGTGACCGCCCCGACGCTTCCAGCGTACCGTGAGCTGCTGATCCAGCAGGCGATGGCGCCCTGGGAGAAGGAAAACCCGGCGCCGAAGTCCGAGGGGGCGGTGCCAAAATCGGAAGGGCTGCAAGACCCACCGCCCGAGCTGCTCGATGAAGCCAAAGCTGCGATCGCTCAAGGTAAGTCCCGGGCTGCGGTGATTCAGCGCCTCAAGGAAAACGGCTACAGCTCCAAAGGACTCTAATGGGCCTGTTCGACGATCTGCCAACGGCGCGCCGCGGGGGCCTGTTCGACGGGCTTCCGAATGCGGAGCCTCGTGTCAGCACGGGGCTCTTCGACGATATTCCGGCCGACTCCCGCACCCCCACGCGCGGGGTGAATCGCCGTGGGCGCCGCAGCGAGCTGACCCACGAGCAGCGAGTTCTGCGCCAGCGTCGGCTGGAGCAGGAGCGCGCGCAGCGCGAGGGGTACCGGCCCGCGCCGCCGCTTCGCGGTCGCGCGTTGGAGGCCACCGGCGACTTCGAAACGCTGGCGCGCGCCGAAGAGAACGACACCCCGCTGGCCTACCAGATCGCGCGGGATATCGGGTCCCTCGGCGAAGCCGCGGTGCAGAGCTATGGCTGGCTGCGCGATCTTCCGGTGCGAGGCCGCAATGCACTGGGCGAAGCGATGGGCTTCCAGATCCCGGAGTCCGGCCGGCCCACCAACGCGATCGAGATGAACGAGCTCGCGCAAGCCATGCGCGAGAGCAAGGATGAGCTGTTCCCCGTCCCAGCCGCCATTGCGCGGCAGGACGTCGAGCTGCGGCAGCCGCGCAACCGAGGGCTTCTCGGGCAGATCGGCGCCTACATGAACGACCCGGGCGACCTGATCGCCACCCCGTTGCGTGCCGCAGGCATGCTGGCCATGTCGGCGCCGGCCGTTCGGGCCGCGGGCGCTGTCGGCGGCGGTGCGGTGCTGGCAGGCGGCAGTGCAGGCGTGGATGCGGGCGTGCAGTTCGACGAGGAGTTGCGCGCCGGTATCGTGCAGGCGTCACCGGAGTTCCGAGCGCTCGCCGATCAGTACGGGGCCGATGCCGCAACGCGCATGTTGCGCGAGGACCGCATCAACCGCGTCACCGAGTTGGCCGGTGGATTCGGCGCGTTGGCGGCCGGGGCGACGTCTCGACTCGGGCTGAACCCGGTGGATGACCTGCTGACCGGCTCTCGCGCTGCCGCATCGCGTGGTGCGGCTCGCGCAGGCGCGACCGAAGCGGTGGGTGAGTTCGGCGAGGAGTACGGCACGCAGCTCGCTACCAATCTCGGCGCGCGGCTCACCGGCAGCAATGTCGACCTGACCGAGGGGGCACTGGAGGCGGGCGCGGGCGGCTTGGTGCTGGGTGGGGTAACCGGTGCAGGCACTGAGCTGCCGGGCGCGCTGCAGCAGCGTGCTCGCGACCGCAGCCTGATGGACATCGACCCGGCGATCAACGAGGGCCTCGGCCGGCTGGCCGAGGACAGTGCGCGCCGTGCGTTCGACGTATCGCAGGCGACCGGGCGGATTCTGCCCGCGCCGACGCCGGCCGCCGCCGAAGGTGCGGACATGGCCGGCAGTGCTTTCGAGGTCGCGCGCGTCACCCGCCGGGCCGAAGCGCGTCAGCGGCAGCCGCTGCCGACGGCGGGTGCGGCGATCGCGCCGGCCTTGCCCGAGGGCACGCAGCTGCGCAGCGCAGGTCGGATGCGGCAGGAGATCCCCGCATGGGGCTCGCGCCAGCCGCAGCAGGTCGAGACGACCATCTCCCCGCCGGCAATCCAGCCCAGCGCGATGCCGGAAGGCCGCCCGCTGGCGCAGATGACCGCGGACGAGCAGCGCGCCGAGCTCGACCAGCGACTGGCCGATCGCGGCATCAGCATGCGCGCCCAGCAGGACGCAACCGAGGAAGGCGCACGCCCGACGGTGGACTTCTACCGCGAGCCGGATGAGCAGATCGCCCGCTCGTCGAGCGGCATGATCGATTTCAACTGGGACGCCGAAGAGGCCGACGCCCCCGCACCGGTGCGCACGGGGCCGGAGCCCCCTGAGTTCAGCCCCGCCGGTCGCCGGTACGGGCAGGCCCCGGATGATGCGCTGCCGGACTGGGCGCCGCCTGAAGGG